>Ga0129308_1001453_pt1 | contig 24636 bp, 18 predicted proteins | sample L827metagenome_FD_94440 | JGI IMG/M metagenome (GOLD analysis project Ga0129308, IMG submission 94440) | Ring-tailed lemur group fecal microbial communities from Wisconsin, USA - L827 metagenome | ecosystem: Host-associated > Mammals > Digestive system > Large intestine > Fecal | place: USA... | reverse complement strand
CACGTGGTTTCCCAATACGGCAGTCTCCAGCTCACGGCAGTTGACGCCCTGTTCGATGATGATGCGCCGGTCGTATTTTGCCGCCAGTTCCAGAGCCGGGCACAGATCTTTTTCCTCCGCTACCCTCGAAAGTCCCACGCTGGAGCCCATGTTGGCAGGCTTGACAAAGATGGGCCAGATAAGGCGTTCCTCGATCTTGCGCCGCAGCCAGCCATGCAGTCCCGGCACATCCTCCGAGTCGATCCACACATAGGGGACCTGCCGGATGCCCATGACAGAAAACACATGTTTCGCCGCGATCTTATCCATGGCCAGCGCCGAGCCGATCACGTCGCATCCGCCGTAAGGGATATCCACCATCTCGAAAAGCCCCTGAATGGTGCCGTCCTCGCCGTAAGGGCCGTGCAGCACGGGCAGCGCAAAATCGATGAGTTCGCGCAGACTTTTCCCTCCTGTTCCCAGAACGGTGATCGTGTATTTCTCCGGATCCGCCGCCAGGGCCGCTTCCGCTTCCTCCTGCCAGCTGCCGTCTTCTATGTGCTCCGCAGGACCGTCGTACAGGAGCCATTTCCCTTCCTTCGTGATCCCGATCATAACGATCTCGTACTTTTCTTTATCGATCGCGTTGATGACCGAGGTCGCCGACATCAGCGAGACCTCATGCTCGCCCGATCTTCCACCAAAAAAAATGCCCAGTTTCATCATTGCAGCAGCTGCCTCCAATTATAATAATGTAAAACATTTTCCGAAAGCGGACATCTTTACCGTATTTTATCGAAAAATGCTCCCAGGATTGATTTATTCTGCGGGATGCACGATTATGCCACAAATTCCGTTTCGCCGGCGTTCTCCGAAAAGGACGCCGCGTGCCGGCCGGGGCCTGCGGTCTCTGCGGCGAGACAGCCTCGGGATATTATAACACAACAAATCCTTTCATGGCATGATCAATTGATTTTTCACGAAATCTTCAATTTTGAAGGGTATCCTTTCCATCGGCCAGCAGATCCCGGATCTCCGCCAAGATCTCCAGCTCCGTGGGCTGCTTTTCTTCCGCGGGGCCCTCCTCCTGCGAAGGGACGGCGTTTTTGGCCGCAGCCTTTTCCGCCGCGTTTTTGGCTTTGTTCAGCATCTTCACCGCCAAAAAGATAGAGACGGCGATAATGAGAAAATCCACCACGTTCTGTATAAAATTCCCGTACAAAATAGCTGCCTCCGGCCGGATCACCGTTCCTGCAGCGTCCAGTTCCGCCGGAGAGAGGACCATCTTCAGCGATTTAAAATCCATTCCCGCCGTGAGAAAGCCGAATACCGGCATGATCAGATCGTTTACCACCGATGTGACTATCTTTCCGAAAGCGCCGCCGATCACAACGCCCACGGCCATATCGATCACATTACCCTTCAGCGCAAATTCCTTGAACTCCTTAAACATCTTTTTCTCCTTATCCTGCTGTGAATTGCCCGGGCGGTCCGCCGGCCCCCAGGCGTTACTCTCCGGCCTCCGACAGAAGCCGTTCCAGATGTTCTTTATCAAACTGGTAGCGGGAGAGACAGAACTGACAGACCAGCTCCGCTTTCCCGTCTTCCTCCCAGATCTCCGTCAGATCTTTTTTTCCGATGCTCAAAAGCGCCCGCTCCATGCGCTCCATGGAACAGCCGCAGTGCCAGGAAAGATCCCTGTATTCCAGGGGCTCCACCTGAAATTCCTCCGGCATGCCGCCGAAGATCGTGTTCAGCAGATCCGCCAGCAGCCCTTCCGCCGACTTTCCCGCGGACTGCTTCTGCGCTTCCTCCACCAGCGTGCTCACGGGCCGCATCTGTGCCAGCATGGATTCCAGCGCGTCTATCGCCTGCGGATCCCCGCCCGGGAGCATCTGAATGATCAGCCCGCCGGAGGCCGCCACGGTGCGGTCCACCGCGATGCGCACTCCCAGCGCTACAGACGAGGACTGCTGTTCCGACACGAAGAAATATGCGGTCAGGTCCTCCGCGATCTCTCCGGAGACCAGATCGATACGTCCCACATATGGTTCCTTCAGTCCCAGATCCTTGATCACGGTCAGCGTGCCTGCGCCCAGCGCCCCGCCTACGTTCAGCTTTCCGTCAGGCCGTTTGGGCAGATCCACATCCGGATTGGAAATGTAGCCCTTTACCCGGCCGGAGCCGTCGGCGCAGGCCAGGACTTCCCCGGCAGGACCGTCCCCTTTAAACTGGACCGTCAGGCGGTCCCCATCATTTTTCAGCATGAGTCCCATCATCCCGGCGCCCGTGAGCACCCGGCCCAGCGCCGCCGTGGCCAGCGGCGTGGCGTCGTGGATCCTTCTGGCCTCCTCCGTCAGGGAGGTGGTGACAGCCAGATATACCCGGTAAGACCCGCTCTTATCGATTCCGATCAGTGCTTTATTCAAACTTTTCCTCCTGCCCGCCGTCTCAGGCGGCGTTTTTTCGTTTTTTATACAAGTTTACTCTGTGAAAGTGAGCCCCCAGGGCGAATCATGTTTCCAGAGGAAACTTTTTTTATTCTACATACCGTGGAAGTTCTTCACGAAGACCCTGGATGATCCCCTCCGACGCCTCCCGGCTGTCCGCCCTGGCGGACAGATAGATCTTCAGCTTCGGTTCCGTGCCGGACGGTCTCACCATAAAGCTGGAGCCGTCTTCCAGTATGTATTCCAGTACATCGGATTTCGGCAGTCCCGTCTCATCGTGGCGGTAATCCGTACGGCTGACCACCGTCCTGCCGATCACACGACGGGGCGGATCCTTTCTGAAACGCTCCATGATCTCCGCCATTTTTTCCATCCCCGCCGCTCCCTCAAACATGAAGTCCAGCAGATCGTTGCGATAATATCCAAACCGGGCGTATAGTTCTTCCATCCGATCGGCCAGCGTCAGCCCCTTTGTCTTATAGTACGCCGCCATCTCGCAGATCAGCATGGATGCATTCACCGCGTCCTTGTCCCTGACGTAGGGCCCGGACAGATAGCCGTAACTTTCCTCGAAACCGAAGATAAAGCGCTCTTCCTGTCCCTGACGTTCCAGTATGCCTACCTGCTCCCCGATAAACTTAAAGCCTGTCAGCACCCCTGTCATCTCCACGCCATAGTGCTCTGCCACCGCCTCGCTCATGCGGCTGGAAACGATGGTCCGAATGGCCAGCGGACGCTGCGGCATGGTCCTGGCCGGTCTGCATTCCGTTTTGCCGGCCCGCACCTGGCACAGAAAGTCCAGGAGCAGGATCCCCACTTCATTTCCTGTCAGAAGCTGATAGTCACCCTTCTGCTTGACCGCCACGCCCACCCGATCGCAGTCCGGGTCGGTGGCCAGCAGAAGGTCCGCCGTCCCCAGCTTTTTGCACAGCGCAAGGCCGCGGGCCAGCGCTTCCCGTTTTTCCGGGTTGGGATAGGGGCAGGTGGGAAAATTCCCGTCGGGCAGCTCCTGTTCCGGCACCACGTGGACCCTGCCCACGCCGATCTCCTCCAGAATGCGGCGCACAGGCTTATTGCCCGTGCCGTTCAGCGGCGTGTAGACCACTTCCAGTTCGCCGCAGCCCGGCGCTCCGGTACTTTCCCGCCTCACCGCCGCCATATACGCGTCCACGGTCTCCTGGGAAATAGATTCGATCCGTTTTACAGCCTCTTCGTCCGCCTGCTTTACATCATCGAAGAGATCCAGTTTTTCTATCTCCCCCAGCAGCTCGTCGGCCTGTTCCAGATTGATCTGGCATCCTTCCTCATTGTATACCTTATACCCGTTGTACTTGGCCGGGTTGTGGCTGGCCGTCACCATGACGCCGCCGCTGCATCCGTAATAGCGCACGGCAAAGGACAGCGCCGGCGTTGGCATCAGCTCCCCGTACAGGTAGACCCGGATGCCGTTGGCAGCCAGGATCTTGGCCGTTTCCATGGCAAACAGTTCCGATTTGTTGCGGCTGTCGTAGGATACCGCCACCGCCGGCTGCCCGCCCGCTTTTCCCTCAAAGTGCCGGTTCACGTAGTTTGCCAGTCCCTGAGTGGCTCTGCCCACCGTATAGATATTCATGCGGTTGGTCCCCGCTCCCAGGATCCCGCGCAGTCCGCCCGTACCGAATTCCAGCTCCTTATAAAATCTCTCGTAGACCTCATCCAGAGCTTTTTCGTCCTGAGAACTGCGCTCCAGCGCTTTCCTGCAGTCATCCAGTTCTTCATATATCTCCCGTGATAATCCTTTCACGGCCAGCCAGCGTTCCATCTTCTTCAGAGAATCCTCGTACTTGCTGTTCATATCAATACCTTATCCTTTCTTTTCCGTCCCCGCCCGAAAGTCCGGACCATCGTCCGGTTCCTTTCTCAGCTTTCCCGCCGGAATGTGAAATAACCCGTCTGCGGTTATTTTATTATTTTATCACATTTCCCTGTTCCTGAAAACTATCCGCGGTTTTATGATTCAATACTTTTCCCGTACTTCGATCAGCGAGAGGCCCCCATCGCCGTCCCAAAAAACAGACAGGCAGGAGAACTGTCTCACAGTATTCTCCTGCCTGTTATTTTTCATCGGTTCCACAGGTCCGTCCCACGGCCTGCGTGACTGCCGGCGCCCGACTCAGCTCATCATCGGAACTCTTAGACCACGCCCGGGTTCGGACTTCCTGTCAATCGATCCGTTTCAGGTAATCCAGCGTTTTGAACTCCAGCTTCAGGGTCGTCTGTCTGCCGCTGTGGGCCGCCTCCACCAGCTCCCGATACCTGGGGTCCAGCTCTATCTCCGCCGCCAGAATGTCGGACTGCATCTCCTCGGGGACTTCCGCGCCGATCAGACAAAGCGGGGGAAACAAAACGCACCACCAGTTTCGTCCCTGTCCCGTGCCGATGGTCACGTTCAGGGCCTCGTAATTTCCCGCCGGAAATACCACGCTGCCGTAGGTTTTTTCCGGGACGAAACGGGCTCCAAGCTCAGCCGTCACCCTATAGTCGTAGCCCTCCGCCTCCACGATGCGGACCGCCGCGGCTTCGATCTCCGCCAGATGGCTCTGGATGTACTCCTGAGACTGTTCCAGCGTCAGGCCCGCGCGATCATCCTCCACGCCCGCCATTGCCGCCGCTTCCACCACCAGTTCGCCGTTGATTTTTTCAAGCAGGCCGTCCCTCACCTTCAGCTTCAGCGCCTGATCCTCATCCGAGTCGCTGTTGGCGATCACGTGAAACCGTATAAAATCCTGATTCGTCAGCTGTTCATTTCCGCCGCCGTGCACATTCCATACTGAGTAAATGCAGATCGCCAGAAGGACCAGCGCCAGCAGCCGCCATTTATTTTTTCGTGTATCCATACGAGACTCCCCTTGACACCCGCAGCTCTGCTTACCATTGCTGACAGGATGCAGTTCTGCGATTTTTCGTGCCGGCGTTTCCGGTCCGCGCCGCAGTCCGCTGAATGCGGCTGTGGGTCTGCGGCGCGCGGCCTTCGCCTGCACATCTTTTATGTGTTATTTTAAGTCTTGCCAGGGTGAGTTCGTTTTATACCGTTCTTTTTTGATCCATGCGGTATTCCATACACGCGCCGTTGTCCTGCGCTGATTTTCTTCTTTTATTTTACGATCAGAAGCTTCGTGCCCGGTTTCAGCTTTCCGCTGTCATCGATGCCGTTTATCTTCTTTATGTTTTCGATGGTCGTGCGGTACTTCTTGGCAATGCGCCACACATTGTCCCCTTCTCTCGTTATGTAAAGGATGATGCCCGGCTCGTTTCCGGCGTTTTCCGGAAGTTCCACGAAGCTGACGTTATTGATCAGAGGATGCTTCTGTCTGCTGCAGACGGCTGTGTTGACCAGAACGCCCGCGTTGACCTCGATCTGGCGGTTGTTGATCTTATCGTACCACAGTTCTTTGAGCAGCGCGTCGCTGTCCACCTCCATGTCCCCTCTGACGCCCGGGACCTCGATGGCACAGCGGAAGGGGATATCCTTTTTCAGGCTGAAAGGAGTCTTCTCATCGCCGGCGGCGATGCAGATCATGGACAGGCTCACCACGCCTTCCGTCACACTCTTTCCGGCGTCCAGTCCCGCCCGTACGTCGGAGATCCTGCCCGTTATATAGACCACCCGGTCCACCGCTCCGTACTTTTCCGGTACATTGATGATCTCTCTTGCGGATACTTCCGCCATGCCGCTGCCGCAGAGGTTCATAACGCTGACCTCGCGGGTATCGTAGCGCATTTCCTTCATGTGGTGGTAAACGTCGGTGACGATGTCGGTCTCAAGATCCTGATAGAGTTCCAGCGTGGTCTCAAGATCCAGATTCAGCGTCAGGCTGTTTCCGCCGCCGTCCTCGTTCTGGGCCGTAGGCGCCAGCTCCGCTTTCGCCACCCGGAAGCCCACCTTGCTGCCCACGGGATTCTGCGTTCCCCGTTCCGCCGGTCCGTCGTCCTCCAGCTTGATGAACTGCGTGAATTCCGCTTTTCCCTGGAACAGCGCCGGTTCGGCGGAAGTCGTCTGTACCCCTTCCTCCGGATCGAAATCCGAACCGCCCGCTTCCTCTGTCAGATACATGGCGTTCACATAAGCCGTGCCGTTGATGACTGCCTTTTCCGCCGTGATCTGCTTGTGGTTCTCCACTACGTTGACGTCGAAGCAGAGAATCTTTCCCACCGGACCGTTTCCGTCCTTCATGGGAAGCTCTTCGGAGAGCTCCATGCTGTCTGTCCTGCGCATAGCCACGTCGGTGAGGTGGATGCTTTCCGACAACATCTGAACTTCCTCGTCCTTCAATCCCTCAAAGAGATCCAGGTTCAGCGCCCGATACTCTTTCAGATCCACCAGGACCGTGGCCTTCACCTTGAACTTGCGCTCGTTGATCACGCTGTAATCAATGCTTTCCACCGCCGCGGAGGCCACCAGATCCGAGTACGGCTCTCCCTTGATGTCAGCCTCCTGCTTAAACGGAATGCGGGATTCGATGGCGATGATGTTTCCTTCTTCCCCCGACCGGTCCGGCAGATACAGGGTGGAGACCATCAGATCGCCTGTCAGCTTTACGCTGTCCGCACCCTGAGCGCCCACGGGGATCTGCTGGTCCGACAGACTCACCGCCGCCTCCATGGAAAGAACGGAGGCCAGATCCGGCTTCACATCGGGGACCAGAATGTCCTCCTCGATAAAGATCCGCATCTTGGGCTTATTTTTAATGTCTGTCAGCTTCAGGCTGGTGCTGATGACAGAACTTCCCGCCGGAATGATCTTTGACGGCGCAGGTCCGGACACAGGCGCCGTGGGCATCGCTCCGCCAGGGGCCACCGGTTCTGCCGGAGCCATGACCTCCGTCTCCTCCGGTTCTTCGGATACAGCGGGAGCGATAGTCTCTTCGATCTCAGTCTCCGCCGCTTCCTGTTCCCCTTCCGGCGCCGCGCCCGTCTCCACGGCATCCCCGTCTGTCCCGGCCGTTTCCTCCGCTTCAGGCGCTGCTTCCGCAGGCGCCTGCGATCCTGTCTCCGCCAAGGCTTCCTGTCCTTCCGCGGGGTCCTCTTCCCCCATCGAAACGTCCGCTGCTTCAGACGCCTTCTCCCCACTGGTTTCCAGCGCTGCCGCCGCAGTCTCCGACGGCGCCGGTCTCTCTGCCGGTCCCTCCGCCGCTTCCGCGTCCATGGCTCCTGCCGCCGACAGCGATCCAAGGTCCGTACCTTCAGCTGCAGCTGCCTCTGCTGATCCCGCCGTCGCCGCTTCCGTCTCAGCCGCTTCCGTCTCAGCTGCTTCCGCCGCAGCCGCTTCGGCGCCCGCCGCGCTGTCCGCGCTGTCCGACGCAGCCATCGTCTCCGCATCCCGCGGGGATGTCTCCTCCGACGGCCCCTCCGCCGGGCCATCCGATGCCGCCGTGTCCGCTGTCTGCTGATCTTCCGCCCCGAAGACTTCCGCCTGATCCATCGTCTCCGCCTCCGATTTTTTCTCCGCGGCGATCATGCGCTCAAACAGGGCCGCAAGTTCGTCTCCCGCGTGCTCCTGAATGAGCTCCGCCTCTTCCTTCTCCAGCGGAGCCAGCTCTGAGAATAACTTTTCATATACGGCGGGATCGAATGTATCTGTATCCTCTCGGGCAGGCTGCATCGCGTAATCCGGAATGTTATCCATCTCGTAAAGATCTTTTTCGTGTGCCATAGTATTCCCCCCTAAATTTACCCCGCAGCAGCGCTCCATACGGTCTGCCTGCCGTCGGCGGTTATATATCAGCATTGAAAAAGTGAGTATTGGCCTTTTAACTCATTTCATCTTATGCCGGGGGAGGACTTGTTATTCCAAACAAAAATACGTCTGTCTGATTCCTGCGCTTCTTTTTTACACAAAAAAACAGAGACCGCCCGCCGCGTGCAGGCAGAGGAGCCCGCTCAGGCGAAAACAGTCTCAGTCAGGGGACGCTGCGGACAGAGGGACGCGCCCTCTCCCTGCCTGACGTGTTATCCCAGATAGGTCCTGCGCAGATAAGTCTCCCGGTTGATCTTCTTCATGACGCCGTAGGCCTTTCTCGCCTCATCCTCGTCCTCATAAAGCCCAAAGACGGTGGGCCCGCTTCCGCTCATCATCACAGCGGCCGCCGTGCCGGCTCCTTCCATCCGCTCCTTTGTATCCCGCACCCTGGGAAAGGCCGGAAGGGTGACCGTTTCAAGCAGGTTTGCCATATGATCCGCGATCTGTCTCAGCCCCTGCCGGCGCAGGGCGCCGTCCTGAGGCTCCGCATCCTTACGGTCCAGCAGCTCCAGTCCGCCGATCAGAGCCGCTGTGTCCGGATGCGCTTCCGGAGAGATCTCATCCAGTTTCAGCCCTCCGTACACTCTGGCGGTGGATACGCTCAGCGGCGGTTTGGACAGGAGCACCAGACAATCCAGCGGCGGGAGAGCGGAAAGCTCTGTGCCAAGCCCTTTCGCCAACGCGCAGGTCAGCCCCTCCTGGGCCCACAGACAGAAGGACACGTCGGCGCCCAGCTGTTCGCCCAGACTGCACAGTTCTGCCAGCGACAGATTCAGACCCCACAGCTGCGCCAGGCCCCGCAGCACAGCGGCGCCGTCCGCGCTCCCCCCCGCCAGTCCCGCGGCCACCGGTATATGCTTTTCCAGATGGATCCGAATATCCGCCGGATCACCGGGTCTGAAAATATCCAGCATCATCCGCGCCGCCTTGTAGGCGATGTTATCGCTGTCCACGGGCAGATAAGGCAGACTGGCCGTCACGGTTATGCTCTGGCCTTCTCCGCCCGGGCCCCATTCTACCACTACCTTATCGTACAATTCCACGGCCTGCATGACCATCTCCACTTCGTGATAGCCGTCAGGCCGTCTGCGGAGCACATCCAGCGACAGATTGATCTTCGCATATGCCCGCAGTGTGATCCGCTCCCTCTTTGCAATTCCGTATCGTTTCATACTCTGTCTCAACCCCGCTTCATCTCACATTCCTTTTTTATTCTGCGTCGTCGTCTTCCCACGCGCCTGCCTTGCTCTCTGCGGACATTATACTACATCAACTCTTCCCTCGGCTACAAAAACAGACCCCGAAAGGAAAAAGGCAGAAAACCGCAACCGGTTCTCTGCCTTTTATATTCGTATCCGTCTTCAGCTGCCTTCCCTCTATGTAAAAGGTCACCCTTGCGGCCTACTGCGTATTTTGCCGCTGCCATTGCGCGGCGGCCGCGGAAATATTCCGCGGACTGTCTGTGCGGTCTCCCGAAGGGGGAAACTACATCTCCACGATCAGGGCAGTACCCATGCCGCCGCCGATGCAGAGCGTCGCCAGACCTTTGTGAGCGTTTCTTTTCTTCATCTCATAGATCAGGCTGATGAGGATCCTCGCGCCGGACGCGCCGATGGGATGACCCAGGGCGATGGCTCCGCCGTTTACGTTCAGCTTCTCTTCCGGAATCTTCAGATCTCTGCCTACTGCCACGGACTGAGCGGCAAAGGCCTCGTTGGCCTCGATCAGATCCATGTCGTCGATGGTGAGACCAGCCTTCTCCAAAGCCTTGGTGGAAGCCGGAACAGGTCCGATACCCATGATGCTGGGATCTACGCCTGCGGACGCATAGGACTTGACGGTGCACAGATAGGACAGGCCCAGCTCATCGGCCTTTTCCTTGGACATGACCACCAGAGCAGCGCCGCTGTCGTTGATGCCGGAAGCGTTGGCGGCCGTTACAACGCCATCCTTCTTGAACGCCGGCTTCAGCTTCGCCATCTTTTCCATGGTGGAACCGAACTTGGGATATTCGTCGGTATCAAATACGATGGGATCGCCCTTTCTCTGGGGGATCTCAACGGGAACGATCTCGTCTTTAAATTTGCCTTCCTTGATGGCGGCTTCCGCTTTCTGCTGGGATTTCAGGGCGAACTCATCCAGTTCTTCTCTGGTGATCCCCCACTGCTCTGCGATATTTTCAGCGGTGATACCCATGTGATACTTGTTGAATACGTCGGTCAGACCGTCGTGAACCATCAGGTCCACCATCTTGGTGTCGTTCATTCTGGCGCCCCATCTGGCAGCATCCATATAATAAGGAGCCAAGCTCATGCTCTCCGCGCCGCCGCAGACGATGATATCAGCGTCGCCGGCTTTGATGATCTGCGCAGCCAGACCTACGGTACGAAGTCCGGAACCACATACCTTGTTGATGGTCATCGCCGGTACTTCTTTCGGAATTCCAGCCGCCATAGAGATCTGTCTTGCAACATTCTGGCCCAGACCGCCCTGCAGCACGTTTCCAAGTACCACCTCGTCGATCATCTCCGGTTTGATCCCGGCTCTCTTGATGGCCTCTTTCACAGCAACCGCTCCTAATGTAACGGCTGGTGTGGACTTCAGCGTACCGCCGTAGCTGCCGATGGGAGTTCTTGCCGCACTAACGATTACTACTTCTCTCATTTTTTGTCCTCCTACACATACATGATTTATTCTAACGATAAATTGTACCAATTGTACTCGGTCTGATTGTCTACGTTGACTATCATATCATTGCGCGTTTTAAATTACAATACCTATTAAAAAAGCGAAATACGCCTGCTTTTCCGTCAATTATTTGCCAGATCATCCACAGCCCCATAAATATTTCGTTTAACTTTGATAAATGTTTAACGATCTTTTAATATTTTCTGAAATTGCCTGTAAAAAAATAATCGGACCTTTTCATAAAAACGTAAAACCTACGGTTTTCCTATAGATCAGCCTTAAAAATCGCGATATATTTTTCCACCATTTTAACGGGATTGTAAGAGAGCTTGGCCTTTCGCAGTCCTTCAATGCCCATATCTTCTTCCCGATTTATATATTTCACCTTATCCGTGACCTGTTTGCAGAATTCATTGTTGATCGCCTGGTACAGACCTCTGATCTCCGTATTTGCCTTTTCCACATGGACGGTCACCGTCTTTTTCCCCAGACGTCCCCCGATGGAAAGGGCTTCGATCCGTCCGTCGATCAGGATGGCCCCCGCCAGATATCCCACCTTCTCCAGATTTTCAAACACGTCGTCCAGAGCTTCCTGCTCGTAGATCAGCAGTTCCCGCTCATGGGCGGAGAGCCCCTTCTTCCTGTCGTTGAATTCCCTGATGAACCGTTTCGCCAGGGGCGCCATCTCAGAGGTCAGCGGAACATATTCATATTCGTAGTGGTTTTTGAAGTAGTTCAGATGATTTTTCTTTCCGTGATAGGCCCGGCCCGCCAGCTCGATCAGATCCTTTGTGCGGTATACATAGTCGTAATTGGGCCGGTCCGCAATGATCTTCATCTCCGTGGGGAACGCCGCCCGCAGGCAGTCCACCATCTGAAAGGGCAGCAGGCGCAGACTGAAGATATAACCGGCGTCCTCGAAGATCCCCTTCGCCTGCAGGATGGTCTCCCGCAGCTTCTGCGGCTCATAGAGCCCGATCCGGGTCAGCGGCGGCAGCAGAAACGGCTCCTCCACTTCTTCCTCCAGCAGGCTGACGCCCGCGATGCACAGGTAGTCGCCGATGATCTGCCAGCTGAACTGATTGATATTCCGCCACATATAAAGGGAGCTGAAGGACAGCCCGGAAGCCCGATATTCATAGCTTCCCAGATATTCCTCCAGCACCGCCCTGTTTTCGATCGTAATCTCGTTTTCAAACATTCGCATATAACTCATCTCCTGTGAAACAGGGCGGCCGGCCAAAGCCGCCGCCCCAGTCTCTCTTCGGCCCGGGAAAACCCCGCGGCCGCTCGATCCGCAGCCGTTTCCCCACAGCCTTTTTTTCTTTTTATTTCACGATAGCGGAGATCTCCTTGAAACCCGGTTCTCTCGCGCCGCCGCAGAGCTCGAACAAGATCGCCTCCATGGTGGTATACACGGCGCCTTCCGCCCGCATGCGGCTCTTGGCCATGCGGCGGTCGGAAACCTTTCTCGACGATACGCAGTCTGCAGCTACGAATACAGTATACCCAGCATCCAGCAAATCAATCACCGTCTGCTGGACGCACACGTGAGATTCGATCCCCGATACGATGATGGTACTGCGTCCGGACGCCTTCAAGGCCTCCACGAATTCCGGCGTCTTCATTGCGCTGAAGGTGGTCTTCTCCACAGGCGTGTAGGACGAGGCCTCCGCACCCGAAAACTCTTCTGTCAGCGCCGCGTGCAGCGCGGGGATCGTCGCGCCCAGTCCTTTGGTATACTGCTGCGTTACCAGTGTCGGAACGCCCAGCGCCCTGCAGCCCTTTACCAGACGTACGGCGGCGTCCTCCAGCTCCCCGCAGCCTTCCATGGCCGGCATGATCCGCTCCTGAAAGTCAATGAGTACCAGAAGCGCTTCGTCCTTTTTCAGTCTTTTTACCATTTGCATCCTCCCTTTTTTACTTCAAAAAATCAACGATCTATAATGCGCGGCGGGGCCGTCTTTTCCTCCCTACCGTTGAAACTCGATGCCCCAGCCAGCCACTTCATCGATCATGCGGTGGTTCGTCAGATCATACTGCAGCGGCGTCACCGTGATGTAATGGTCCTGCGAGGCCATCACATCCATATCCGCGGGAAGATCTTCATACACGGCCGGCTTGGAAGAGTATTCATAATACGTCTTCCCTTCCTCATCTGCGGCGGGATCAAAGGTATTTTCATATTCCCGGATACCCTGCCGCACGAATTTTACCCCTCGGATCTCTTCAGCGGGCAGGTCGGGCGCATTGACGTTCAATACCGTATTGTTGTCCAGCTTTCCCCAGACTGCCCGGCACACCTGGGCGGCAAAGCGGTCGTAGACCTCCAGGTGCTCCGGCTGATGGCTGCAGCTGGAGAACGCGATGGATGGAACACCGCAGATCACTCCCTCCAGCGCGGCTGACACCGTTCCCGAATAGAGTACGTCCGTGCCCAGATTTGCGCCGTGATTGATCCCCGAACACACCAGATCTATTTCGATCCCCTGGGAGCGGAATACCTCAAGGCCCAGCTTGACACAGTCAGCCGGCGTTCCCGAGCAGGAATACGCTTTTTTCGCCTCCTCAAAAGGAGCTTCCACCACGTACAGTTTTTCCGAAACGGTTATGCCGTGGCCGGCCGCCGTCCTCTGCCTGTCCGGGGCGCACACGTAAACATCGGCGATCCCGGACAACGCCTTCGCCAGCACGTGGATGCCGCGGGCGGTGATCCCATCGTCGTTGGTTACAAAAATATTCTTCAATCTCATTCCCATCGTCCCTTTCCGTCCGTTCCCGCCCTTCATTTCGTGTCTTTTCGCGGAACAGACCTCTCTTATCTTTTCTGTCTCTTTCTTTATTATTGAAAGTTCGGCGCCGGATATACCTGAACATATCCCTGCGGCAGGATCCGCACATGTGGTCCGCTTCTGACATTATATCCTGATTGGCCGCAGGCCATCATGATATAATCCGCCCATGGCGTCCGCCGCGCACAGAATCTATATAATAACCGCTCGCGGTTATTATATCATAAATATCCCGCTCAGCGCCAGCGCGTTTCCTCCTTTTCCCTGCCTGCCATTCCCGAATTTCGTCGAAATTTGTCGTCAAAAAACGAATGGTAATTTCCTTTGATCGCTTGACATAATCCCTGTTTTCCGATAGTCTTTTATTGTAAGAACATATATATATGTAGACAGGCGTTTTTTTCACCGGTTTTCCCATGGATGCAGCCGGCCGCGCTTACTGGATCCGTCCGCACATATATATATTTTTACTGTCTGCCCGTATGCCGATTCGTCCTGTTTTTTCCGGACCGGCTGAAGGGCGTACGTTGCTGCTCCTGACTGCCGGATCGGAAAGGAAATGTTACGATCCTTTTGCCGCCGGCCATCCAACGAAAGAGGGATCTACGTGGAAAAATTACTGACTAAACTCAAAGAGTCGGTTTCCTCGGTTCTTCCCATCGCCGTCATTGTATTGATTCTTCACTTTACAATTGCGCCTGTGCCCGACGGCACGCTGGCGCTGTTTCTTGCGGGAACAATATTGCTGATCATTGGTATGGGATTTTTTACCTTGGGCGCCGACATCTCGATGATGCCGATGGGCGAACAGATCGGCGCGCAGCTGACCAAGTCCAGACGGCTGGGTCTTCTGGTCGCCTGCTGTTTTGCCATCGGCATCCTGATCACCATCGCCGAACCGGATCTTCAGGTTCTGGCCGATCAGGTCCCGTCCGTTCCCAACGCGACTTTGATTTTGTCCGTGGCTCTGGGCGTGGGGCTGTTTCTGGTGGTAGCGCTTTTGCGCATCCTGTTTCAGCTGAAGCTCTCATGGCTTCTCCTGCTTTTTTACGGGGCTGTTTTTCTCATGGCCGTCTTCACCTCGCCTGACTATCTGGCTGTGGCCTTCGATTCCGGCGGCGTTACCACCGGTCCCATCACTGTTCCTTTTATTCTGGCTCTGGGCATCGGCCTGTCCTCTGTCCGCGGAGGAAAGAGTTCCCACGACGACAGTTTCGGCCTGGTGGCCCTCTGTTCCATCGGGCCGATCATGGCCGTCATGATCATGGGGCTGTTTTTCGACCCATCCTCGTCGGCAGCCTCCACGGAGACGCCCGTGGTCTCCGGCCTGGCCTCTATGCTCCGGCTTCTGGGACACGGCCTTCTGGACTACGCCCAGGAAGTGGCCGTGGCCCTGTCGCCCATCGTTCTGTTTTTCCTGATCTTTCAGTTCGCCGCGCTCAGGCTTCCCAAGTCGAAGCTGATCAAACTGGCCGTTGGCGTAGTCTACACCTATGTGGGTCTGGTGATCTTTCTCACCGGGGTCAACGTAGGATTTCTGCCCACGGGACACTATATTGGCGCCGCCATCGGTTCTTCCGGCACAGCCTGGCTTCTCATCCCCCTGGGGATGCTGATGGGCTTCTTCATCGTGGCGGCGGAACCAGCCGTCCACGTGCTGAACAATCAGGTAGAGGACATAACAGGCGGTTCCATCTCCCGCAATTCCATGCTTGTCTGCCTGTCCCTGGGCGTGGCGGTCTCCATCGGTCTGGCCATGCTGCGCATCCTGACAGGTCTCTCCATCTGGTACCTGCTGGTCCCCGGCTATGCCATCGCGCTGCTGCTGACCTTCTTTGTGCCGCCGATCTTCACCGGCATCGCCTTCGACTCCGGCGGCGTGGCCTCCGGTCCCATGACGGCCACCTTCCTTCTGCCCTTTGCCATGGGCGCCTGCGAAGCCCTGGGCGGAAATATCATGACCGACGCCTTCGGCATCGTGGCCATGGTGGCGATGACGCCGCTGATCGCCATACAGATCATGGGCGTTATCTACCGCGTAAAGCTGACTGTCACGGAACGGCAGGAATCGCGGAAGCTGGCCTTCGACATGGCGGTAGAAGCGGCAAAGGCCCAGCTCATCGCCGATCTGTACGCCGACAATTACTATATCGACCTGGAAGGGGAAACCGATCCTCTGATCCATGGGTATCTGATGAATTACGGAGAGCTGTCATTCCAGAAAGGAGAGTAATATGCAAGGCATCAAACTTCTGATCGTCATCCTCCCCCGGGGAAAGGGGGAAGAAGCAGCGAAGCTCTGCCGTGAAAACGGGCTCACCTTCTCTATGATCTCTCCGGCTTACGGCGCGGCGGGAACGCATTTTATGGATTACCTGGGTCTGTCCGACTCAGAAAAGGACTGTGTGTTTACTGTGGTCCGCTCCGAGTTTTCCCACGAGATGCTCACCCGCATCCACCGGTATTTCCGCATGAACGAGCCCAACACCGGCATTGCCATGTCGCTGTCCATCACCGGCGTCAGCGGCCCCAGAGCCCTTCGCTATATTTCCGGCATCTACCCGCCTCCCCAGAGCGCAGGCGACTTCACGGAAACGGCCTCACCCCAGCAGCAGAACCGCCCCCAGAGCGGAGAAGGAGTTGATACAATGGGAATCACTGAGAAAAAGAATAAAAAAGCCGATAACGCCTCCCCCTCCGCCGTCACACAGACCACCGAACCCGGCGGCATGAGAACCTTTGACCTGATCATCACCATCGTCAACCGCGGCTTTTCGGATCTGGCCATCGAGGCTTCCAAAACGGCGGGGGCCAAAGGGGGCACCGTTCTGCACGCCAGAGGCACCGGAGTCCACGAGGTGGAGCGATTCTTCTCCATCTCCATACAACCGGAAAAGGAGGTCATACTCTCTCTCGTTCGGCACAAGGCCACGAAGGAAGTCATGCATGCCATCATCGAGGCCGCCGGTCTGCAGACAGAAGGGAAGGGGCTGTGCTTCTCCCTGCCGGTGGATGAAGTGACCGGGATCGCCCGCTGGCTGAACGCCGACGGCAGCGAGGCCGAACCGCCCTCCCCAGCCGTACAGCCGTCGCCCGACAGCGGCAGGAAGAAAAAATAAGTTGTATAAAAACGCCTGTGCAGCCAAGACTGCACAGGCGTTTTTTCATCCCTCCATCCGTTAAGAAGCAGAGGTCAAAATGGACGCGGTTTTATTTTCCGTAGATCTGGCTTAGATCGGGCAGCCAGTCAGGCTTGTTCTTTTTCGGCATGGGCGGCAGATGGTAGGTCTTTGCCTCCTCCGCGCCGGTGACGATGCGCAGTCCCCCCTGGGCCAGCGCATCCATTTCATGCTCTCCGGGCATTATGACCACAGGTGCGATGAAGGAGACGTAATCCGTTATCATGTCGGTCATCATCTTCGAGAAGGCCACGCCCCCCGTCAGGATGATCGCTTCGTTTTTTCCCTTGTTGACGATGGACAGAAGACCGATGCCTTTGGCGATCTGATAAGCCTGTGCGTGAAAGATCAGCGCCGCGTGCTCGTCGCCGCCTGCGATCATCTTCTCGATCTCCCGGCAGTCGCTGGTGCCCAGGTGCGCGTACATACCGCCCCTGCCCCTGATCTTCTTCTTCATATCCGCTCTGGTAAAGTACCCGGAATAGCACATGTCTACCAGCTCCAGGCAGGGCACGCTCCCCGCCCTCTCCGGCGAAAACTGCCCGTCGTCGTCTCCCATGGAGTCGATGATCGTTCCCCGGGAATGTACGCTGACGGATACGCCGCCGCCCAGATGAGCCACGATCAGGTTCAGATCCTCATACTTTTTCCCGATCTGATCCGCGTACCGCATGGCCATGGCCCGGCTGTTGAGCACGTGGCAGCAGCTCTGTCTGGTTATGTTGGGAATGCCTGTTATCTTCGCCACAGGCTGGAGCTCTCCGGCTGTCACTGCGTCGTAGATATAAGCGGGCACGCCCACAGGATCTCCAAGGAGCTTGCCCAGCATGCCGCCCAGATTGGACGCGTGCGGGGAACTGATATCGCTGCCCAGGGCGTAAAACAGTTCCTCGTTGACGCGGTAGCCGCCGGTCCTCAGATTCGGCACCATGCCGCCTCTGCACATGATCGCGGAGTAAGACGACAGATCGATGTCTTTCTCCTTCAGAAATTCCTGTACCACCTGCAGGCGGAATGGCAGCTGATCCACAATATTTTCAAAGGCTCCGATGCTCTCGGGGTCGTGGACGATGTTTTCCGTAAACACCGCCTTGCCGTCCTCGTAGACCGCCAGCTTTGTGCTGGTGGAGCCCGGGTTGATCACGAGAAACTTATGCATGAGTTTACCCCCTCGTCAGGTTATATTCCTCCGCCAGCTGCCTGAAGGCGGGCAGAGAATTCACGATGGTCTCATAAGCCACACAGTAGGCCAGCCTTACATAACCGGGGCATGCAAAGGAGCTGCCCGGCACCATGAGTATATTGTACTTCTTTGCGGCGGCGCAGAATTCCTTTTCGTCTTCCACCGGTGATTTTACAAAGAGATAAAACGCGCCCTGAGGTTTGGCGCAGGTGAATCCGCACTCCGCCAGTCCATTGTAAAGCGCATTTCTGTTCTTTTCGTAATACGCGATATCCACCGCCGCGTCCACGCAGCGGCCGATCACCTTCTGCATGAGCGAGGGGGCGTTGACGGAGCCGATGATCCGGTTGGCGATGGACGCTGTGGTAAACATCGTCTCGCTGTCGTCCATCTCATCCGGTACCACCACGTAGCCGATACGCTCTCCCGGTAGAGACAGGGATTTGCTGTAGGAATAGCCCACGAACGTATTTCTGTAATACTTGGTCAGATAGGGCGCCTGGGCGCCGTCGTAGACCAGCTCCCTGTAGGGTTCGTCGGAGATCAGGTAGATCTCTTTTCCGTACTCTTTCTGCTTCCGTTCCAGGATCTCAGCGATCCCCTTGATCGTATCCTCAGAGTAGACCACTCCCGTGGGGTTGTGGGGAGAGTTGACGATGACAGCTTTGGTCTTCGCAGTGAGCCGCTTCTCGAATTCCCCCAGGTCCGGCTGGAATTCCGGCGCGTTGGGGGGAACTTCGACCAGCTTGCCGTCGAAGTTTCCGATGTAAGCGGCGTACTCCAGAAAGTACGGAGCGAACACCACCACTTCGTCTCCCGGGTCTAGGATGGTCTTCAGCACCACGTTCAGGCCGCTGGCCGCGCCTACCGTCATCAGAATATTGCCTGCGGAGAAGGCCGTTCCGAAGCGGCGGTTGAGAGACTGGGCGATGGCCTCCCTCACATCCTCAAAACCGGCGTTGCTCATATACCCGTGTACCGTTACCGGATCTTCTTCCTTTACGATATCCACGATGGCTTCCTTCACCGCTTCCGGAGCCGGGACATTGGGATTTCCCAGGCTGAAGTCGAATACTTTGTCGTCGCCGTATATTTTTTTCAGGCGATTTCCTTCCTCGAACATGGTGCGGATCGCTGAGTTGTTGTGTAAAAACGGTTCCATCTTTTTCGCTATCATTGCAAACTGCCTCCTATCCTTTTCTCTCTGTTATTTTATTTCTATTGAAGACGCTGGCGGAACAGCGCCGCCGGACGTCTTATTTCTGAAAAAAGGCCGCTCCGGTGGAGCGGCCCTTGTCACGCGGTAAGGACCGGCGCTAAGCCTTCAGCCTGCCATCTTTTTTCCTGTAGAAGGAAACGTAGGCGATAAAGCACAGGAACGCCGCGCCGATCAGCATCCATGCGATGCCCAGCCCGGAGCTGACGGTCTTTCCCCAGGTATTCGGTCCGAATTTGTCCCAATAACCTTTGATGTAGATGAACACCACGATCAACGGCATAATGTAAGACATGTAAAACCGCAGCGCGGAACTGTTGGGGAATTTCATCCCGGCGCCGGAATTGGCTTCCTTCAGGAAGTTATCCCAGCCCCAGCCGTAGCGGTAGGTACAGAACATCAGGTAGACCATGGAGCCCAGAGGCAGAATGTTGTTGGATACGATGAAGTCCTCCAGATCCATGATCGTGCTCCCCGGTCCCAGGGGGGCGATGGAGATCAGCATGTTGTAGCCCAGCACACAGGGCAGGGACAGCGCGATGATCAGGAAAATGTTCACCACAACGGCTTTTTTCCTCGTCCAGCCCCACAGATCCATGGCAAAGCTCAGGATATTCTCGAACACCGCCACAACGGTGGAGAGCGCCGCAAAGGACAGGAACAGGAAGAAGAACGCGCCCCAGACGTTTCCGCCCGCCATCTGATGAAAAATATTGGGCAGCGTAATGAAGATCAGCGGGGGACCGGCCGACTGCGGTACGTCAAAGGCAAAGCAGGCGGGGATCACGATAAATCCGGCCAGGATGGCCACTAAAGTATCCAGACAGACGATGCTCACAGCCTCGCCGCCCAGAGAACGGCTTTTGTCCAGATAACTCCCGAAGATCGCCATGGAGCCCATGCCGATGGACAGCGTGAAGAAGGCCTGGGACATGGCCCCGAAGATCACCGATCCGACGCCGATCTTCGCCATCGCCTTGAAGTCCGGCACCAGATAGAATCTGACGCCCTCCCCTGCGCCCGGCAGCGTGACTACCCGGACTACCAGCACGATCATAATGGCCAGCAGGCAGATCATCATGATCTTCGTGATCTTTTCAACACCGTTTCGCAGCCCCAGGGAACAGATGCCGAAGGACAGCAGCACCGCCACGATCATGAAAGCCGCCATGAGCCCCGGATTTCCCTGCATGTCGTGGTACCCCGCGACCACCTGATCTGTGGTGGCCCCATTGAAGTCGCCTTTGATCATGCGGAACATGTAATAGATCAGCCAGCCGGCTACGCTGGTATAGAACATCATCAGCAGATAATTTCCTATCATGCCGAAATAACCGTAGGTGTGATATGCCGCTCCTTTCGGCTGCAGCGTCTTGAAGGAAGAGGCAACGCTTTTCTGGCTGCCCCGGCCCACGGAAAATTCGCAGACCATGATCGGAAGACCCAGGATCAGCAGGAACACCAGATAGATCAGGATAAACGCCGCGCCGCCGTACTGTCCGCACATGTACGGGAACTTCCACACATTTCCGAGACCTACCGCGCAGCCCGCCGAGACGAGGATAAATCCAAGCCGCGACCCAAATTTTTCTCTTTCTGCCACGATAAACACTCCTTTCTCGTCGACTTACCCGCCTTCCGCCGGCAAAGCCAGGCCGTGGCTCTCTCATGCGGAAGGTCATATGAATGAATAATTGCAGTCCGCCGCTTTTGACCGGAAAGCGGCGGACAGTCAGACCTTTATATTATACCGCTTTCCTTCTTTTTTCCAAAGCTTTTTTGTCAATTTCACAAAATCTGTTCTCTTTCAGCTGCCGCACATCTGCGCGCAGGCCAGCAGCGAATAATACTTTTCCTCGAAGGACGCGCTTCTGGAGTTCAGCGCCACGGGACATTCCGCTCCCACCACGCAGCCGGCCATTTTCGCATCGGCGAACGCCAGAAGGCTTTTCACCATAATATTTCCCGTACAAATATCAGGCACCAGGAAAATGTCCGCATCCCCTGTCACCGGGCTCTCATAGCCCTTGATCTTCGCCGAATCGGCGCTGACTGCCAGGTCGAAAGAGATCGGCCCCTCAAAGAAACATCTGCCCAGCGCGCCTTCGGCGGCCAGCGTCTTCAGCTCGTGAGCTTCCACGCTCTCCGGCATCTTCGGATTGACCACCTCCACCGCGCACAGCGCCGCTACCTTCGGTTCCTCATATCCGAATCTGTGGAAAAGCTCCACCGCATTCTTTACGATCGCCTTCTTCTGTTCCAGATCCGGATAAAGCAGCATTCCCCCATCGGTGACGCCTACGATCTTATGGTACTTTGGAATATCCAGAAACGCCACGTGGGACATGATATTCCCCGTGCCGATGCCCGTCTCTTTATTGAGCACCGCTTTGAGAATAGAAGACGTCTGCATCAGACCCTTCTGCAGAAAATCCGCCTTTCCTTCACGGACCAGTCTGACGCTCTCCGCCGCAGCTTCCGCTTCCCCTCTGCAGTCCACCACCCGTCCGCCGTCCAGCCTGTGACCCTCCGCCGCCGCGATCTTTTCGATCTCCGCGCCGTCGCCCACCAGCATATAGTCCAGGATCCCTTCCTCCTGGGCGCGGAATACCGCCTCCAGAGCATGGGCGTCGTGAGCCGCCGCCACGGCGACCGTACGTTTCTTCGAGCCTCCGCACATCCTCGCCAGCTGTTCAAAATTCTGAATCACCATTGGAATCATTCCTCCCTCTCTCAAGCGATCATCCATTGCATAAAGCAGATCCCGCTTTTCTATTAACTGTATATTTATAGGATTATTTAACTATTCTCGCCCAACTCCGCTCATCTTTGTCCGAAAATATTTTTTTAAAATGATGATTTTTTAATTTAAACAGGAATTTCTTTGGCATCTTTTCGTTAAGTTCGTTACTTATTCAGAGATTCCAAGATCATGCATCATGCATGATTTTTGCTTCTGATGCCTATTATACTATACCCAAACGCACTTGTGGTCAAATATTTCCCTTTCCCATCAACGCCGTCCAGTCGAAATAACTTTGGCATATATTCGAAAATTCCGACAATTGCACCGGTTGACTTTATACGGCCCGACAAATATAATACATTTTAATAAAACACAAAAATTTCAAGGTTTTTCTAAGACTTGGGAGGTGAGATACCGATGGACGGCTTTAAGAAAAAGACGATCAAGGACCAGGTCTATCATTATATTCGGGCAAAGATATTGAGTCAGGAATTCCCATTTGGCAGCAGGATCAACATCGATACGCTTTCCTGCCTGCTCCATGTGAGCAACTCTCCCATACGCGAAGCCCTGATCATGCTGGAGAACGACGGTCTGCTGACCATACAGCCCAACGTGGGCGCCAAGGTCATCCAATTTACCGAGCAGAGCTATCAAGAGCTAAACACCGCCATCTGCGGGCTTCTGGCCTGCACCTACGACATCTGCCGGCGGCAGGATCTCACAGCGAACCTCTCTGATAAACTGCGGGAATGTATCCTTCTTCAGAGGGCCTGCGCGGCAAAGAACGACTGCACCTGTCTGACGGAACGCGCCATGGCCTTCGACCGATGCTTCTTCGAGGCTGCGGACAACCGCTACCTCTCCGCAGTCTACGCCAACATGGAAAGCCTGCTCTACCTGCAGATCCTGGACAATTACCGGAGACATGGGCTTGAGATCGACCAGACCATACGGGAACACGAAGCCATCGCCCAGGCCGTCAGGGCCCGGGACAGGGCAGCTGTGTACGCCGCCCTGGAAAAACACTATGACAAACACGTGCAGGGGCTGCCGGACTGACCCCTCTTTACACCACGCGGAAAAAGCTCACGCCCAATTTGAGTCCATAGCAGAATATGATCGCGCCGCAGACGATATTGATACCGCGGAGAACACGGTCGGACAGTTTGGCGCCGAACAGGTGAGTCAGGGTGGAAATACCCAGCCACCAGGATGCGGAGGCCAGACAGACGCCCAGGATGAAAGCGGCGGACTGGTCCGCCGGCAGAGACGCTTTGAAGGCGCCCAGCATCAGGGAGCCGTCGATCAGAGCCTGAGGGTTGAACCAGGTCACGACGCAGGCTGTGGAGATCACCTTGAGCAGGGGAACATCCACATCGGTCTTTTCCAGGGATCCTCTGGCCCGCATCAGCTGAACGCCCATGTACATCAGCGCCAGTCCTCCCACGATGAGGATCCCCATCTTCAGCAGCGGCGCCCGGTCCATGACGGCGCCCACCCCGAAAAAGCAGGCGACAGCCAGCACGATATCGAAAAACATAACGATAAACGCCGTCTGATACACCCGTTTTACGCTCTGGGTCAGGCCGGTATTGATGACAAATAAATTCTGCGCTCCGATGGGCGCCACATAGGCCAGGCCCAGCGTAAAACCCTGAAAAAAGTATACCATATAAGTTTCATTTCCTTTCTCCGCTGTGGTCGGACGCACCCCGTCGACCCAGCCAATTTCATTTCTGTTATCCTTACAATATCGTCTTTTTCATGGAAAGTAACCAGCCACTTACACATTTTTTACCCAGCCAGTCATTGACTTTGCCGCGGCGGCAGGATAGAGTATACCCGTCAGACAGCGGACTGGATAGACAAGAGACGGACAGCCGGCAGAGCAGGCCTGCGGAGAAACAGACCGACGGAAAAACAGACCGACGGAAAAACAGGATAACAGCGAAAGGGAGAGTACAGTTATGGGGCAGGCAAAAGAGCCGGCGAAAAAAAAGAAATACCAGACGGAATTGCCGGAACTGGAGATCGACTGGAGACCGGACAGGGGATCGGCCGCGCCGGTCTACCAGCAGATCGTGGACTATGTGAGCAGGCGCATTTCCGGCGGAGATTGGCCGGTAGGCAGCCGCCTGCCCTCCCAGCGCCGGCTGGCGCAGCAGTTCGGCGTGAACCGCAGCACGATCTCCGCCGCCATGGATGAACTGTATTCTTACGGCGTGCTGGAAGGGGACCGCGGCCGCGGCACTTATGTCGCCAGCAACACCTGGTCCCTGCTCATGTCCTCCGCGCCGCCGGACTGGGGCAGCTATATCCGCTCGGGTTCTTTCCGCGCCAACGTTCCCACGATTCAGCTGATCAACAAGCTGGAATTCGAGAGAGACGTCCTGCGTCTGGGCACGGGGGAGCTTGCTCCGGATCTCTTTCCCCGTGAGATCATGGACGAGGTCTTTTCCCGCCTTCCCGCCCGCATCCCTTCGCTGAATTATCTGGAGCCTCTGGGGTTGGCCGAGCTGCGGGAAGTACTGGCCCGACGTCTGTGCGCCCAGGGGATCGAGACCTCCCCTTCCGGCATTCTCATCACCTCCGGTTCTCTCCAGGCGCTGCAGCTGATCTCT
>Ga0129308_1001452_pt1 | contig 24651 bp, 16 predicted proteins | sample L827metagenome_FD_94440 | JGI IMG/M metagenome (GOLD analysis project Ga0129308, IMG submission 94440) | Ring-tailed lemur group fecal microbial communities from Wisconsin, USA - L827 metagenome | ecosystem: Host-associated > Mammals > Digestive system > Large intestine > Fecal | place: USA... | reverse complement strand
TCACTGTAGGTCTGATGGCAATGGCATTTATGTGTTTCTCTGGTTTGAACATCTAAAAGAAAGGAATAAAACAATGGATATGAATATGATATTAGCAAGCATTGGAGTATTCCTCGTGGTTGTTATCCTGCTTGTTGTTATCCTGCTGGTTGCCAAGAATTTCTTGGTGCCTTCGGGTAATGTAAAACTGACTATCAATGGTGATAAGGAATTGGACGTAGCTTCCGGTTCTACATTGCTGAATACGCTGTCTGTAAACGGTGTGTTCCTTTCCTCCGCTTGTGGTGGTAAAGGTTCCTGCGGACAGTGCAAATGCCAGGTGATGGAAGGTGGAGGTGAAATCCTGCCTTCTGAGACTCCGCACTTCAGCCGTAAGCAAATACAAGACCACTGGCGTCTGGGTTGCCAGGTGAAGGTGAAAGGTGATATGGCCATCAAGGTTCCCGAAAGCGTACTGGGCGTGAAAGAGTGGGAGTGCGAAGTTATCTCCAACAAGAATGTGGCTACGTTCATCAAAGAGTTTATCGTTGCATTACCCAAAGGCGAGCACATGGATTTCGTCCCGGGTTCTTATGCGCAGATTAAGATTCCTAAATATTCAATGGATTATGATAAGGATATCGATAAGGAGCTTATTGGTAAGGAATACTTGCCTGCATGGGAGAAATTCGGTCTGATGGGCTTGAAGTGCCGCAACGATGAAGAAACTATCCGTGCTTACTCTATGGCCAACTATCCTGCTGAGGGCGACCGCATCATGTTGACTGTACGTATCGCTACTCCTCCGTTCAAACCGAAAGACCAGGGTCCGGGCTTCATGGATGTAATGCCGGGCATCGCTTCTTCTTATATCTTCACGCTGAAACCGGGTGATAAGGTAATCATGAGTGGTCCTTACGGAGACTTCCATCCGATATTCGACTCCAAGAAGGAAATGATGTGGGTCGGCGGTGGTGCCGGTATGGCTCCGTTGCGTGCGCAGATTATGCATATGACGAAGACACTGCACACTACAGATCGCGTAATGAACTACTTCTACGGTGCTCGTGCATTGAACGAAGTGTTCTACCTGGAAGACTTCCTGCAGATAGAAAAGGATTTCCCCAACTTCAAGTTCCACCTTGCATTGGACCGTCCCGACCCTGCAGCCGATGCAGCGGGCGTGAAGTATACTCCGGGTTTCGTACACAATGTAATCTACGAAACTTATTTGAAAGACCACGAAGCTCCCGAAGACATCGAATACTACATGTGTGGTCCCGGCCCGATGTCGAAGGCTGTTGAGAAGATGCTTGACGACCTCGGCGTTCCGGCTCAGAACTTGATGTTCGACAACTTTGGCGGATAATCTTTCTTATCCACCTTGAGATAACAAAAAAACTCCGGCAAAGCCGGAGTTTTTTTATTGTTTCTGAATGCTGGCGTTTAGTATTCCACCTTATCCTCTTTCTTCATCCATAAATCGAATGCTTTGATGGCTTCTTCGGGCAACAAAATTTTTGATGGCAGGCGGCGTTGGTCTTTGGGAAGTTCCAGTTCATCGTAGATGAAAGAGTCATCAAAGCCGATATTTTGGGCATCGGTCTTGTTGTTGCCATAGTATATTTTATCCAAATGTGCCCAATAGATGGCACCTAGACACATAGGGCATGGTTCGCACGAGGTATAGATTTCGCATCCGCTCAAGTCGAATGTATTCAATTCGTGGCAGGCGGCACGGATGGCGCTTACTTCGGCATGGGCAGTGGGGTCATGACTGGCCGTTACACGATTTACTCCCGTAGCAATTATTTCACCTTCACGGGCAATGACTGCGCCAAAAGGACCTCCACCATTCTTTACATTCTCGATGGAGAGTGTAATGGCTGTTCGCATCAGTTCTTCTTGGGTCATAATTTCCTGTTCTTTGTTACATGAAATGAAGATAAGAAAAAGAAGCGAGATAAAAAAAGATTCTTTACAGTATTTCATATTGTTTATGATTATCGGCTGATTACCACCAATGTTTCTCCTTTGTCCAGGGCTGTCTTTATTTCTTTTTCGCCGCGGGTCACTTTGCATAGGCTGAGGTCATCGCCCATTACTTCTTCTACTTTCAGGCGGCCTATTTCTTGACGGGCTTCACGTCCAGCGATGTTTTTTAGTATATAGACGTTGAATTGCTGTCCTTCGCCCACGTGGTAGATACCTCCCAAGTCGATATATACCGTGCGCTGCTTCTCCTTCTTCTCTTCACCGCGCTCCACGATAGAGGCATGTAGGTGGAAGTTGCCGTTGTAGTAGTTGGCGATGCGTTCGGAGAGGCGGGCGATGGCATCGTTCAGCGCCTTGTCGGCAGAGGTCATCCAAGACATGTCGCTGTCGGTGATGCTGAATATGCGGCTATCCACAGCTTCATCCGTGCGGGCATCCTTCAGATTGAGGGTGACGTTGACTAGCACCTTGTAGTTCTGTTCGGCGGGTTTATCTTTCACGGCATTTGGAGTGAGTTGCGAGATGCCGGTGATGCTGTTGATGGTGCCGTCCACGTAGAGAGCCTCTTCATTGTTGGCAAGTTCATCGGGATGAAACTCGCCGTCGATGGTGCGGAAGCGTACCACGTTGCTCAAGGCATTTACGATGGCTTCGCGCACAGAGGGGGCATATTCGTCGTGCTGGGTGGTGTTCTTTCCGGTGACGGCGGTCGTGGCGAGGTCGGTCAGGATACTACCCACGGTCTGTTTCTTCTGTGTCTTTGCTTTGTCCACGTAGCGGATGTCGCCCACGGACACCTTGATGAAACTGTTACGGGTACTTTGTGCTCGTAACGATGCCGCTTGGGGCAACAGTGCCGAAAGCAGCAGGGCGGTGGTGAGGATGAATGTTTTCATTTGTTTGATTTATGATTTATAAATTATGACTTACTTGTTTCTTTTCTTCCACAATGGGTTTTCTATCATTTTCAGCTTCTTTTCTTCGCCTGTGGTGGAGCGTGTCTCGATGTATTGTGTACCAGAGCCGAAGGGCGAAAAGGGATAAGATAAATGTTCTCATGTTGTAAGTTATTAGTTGTTTATCACAGAGGAACACAGAGTTCCACGGAGTTTTTCTTTTTAAAGAGTCTCTTTTATAGTCGAACAGAATTGGTTTGCGAAAAAATACAGAGTGGCTTACTTCTCCTCCTCCGGGGAGGAGGAGTACCCGTAGGGGGAGGTGGTAGCGACACACACTGTACTATTTCTCATTGCTTTATGCTCCCTACCACCCCGCCCGTCGGGCACCCCTCCTCCCCGGAGGAGGGGAATTAAGATACTCTCTCTATTCGCTTTTCTTTTCGCAAATCATTTCTGTTCTACTATAATCATCAATTATCAATCAGCTTCACCGCCTCCACCGGGCAAACAAGCGTGCAAAGTCCGCAACCTACGCAAAGCGAATGGTCAATCACCGGGCTACGCTTTTCCCAACGGATTGCTTGGTGTCCGCCGTCAAGGCATGAAACATAGCAGCGACCGCAATGGATGCACTGCCGGGGATTGATTTCGGCATGTAGCTTGCGCTCACGGTCCAACTGTTCGGGCTGTACCAGATGCGGCAAAGCCAATCCGCGCAACTCATCAAGTGAGGTGATGCCTTGCTGCTTCATATAAGTGGAAAGCCCCTCCTTGAGGTGATTTATGATTCGGTAGCCATATTCCATGACCGATGTACACACTTGCAAGGCGGTACATCCCAGTAAGATGAAGTCCAGCGCATCGTGCCAAGTCGTGATGCCGCCAATCCCGAACAGTGGAGTGTCTTTGAGCGGTGGATAGGATGCCAAGTCGCGGATGAAGCGAAGGGCGATGGGCTTCACCGCCTGCCCCGAATAGCCGCCCACGGCCGATTGTCCGCTTATGTCGGGATAGGACGAGAAGTTTTCGGTGTTGATGCGCGTGATGCTCTTCACGGTGTTGATGGCTGCCAGCGAGTTTGCCCCGTTGGCGATTGCCGCCATTGCCGGAAGCTCCATGTTCCCCAGATTGGGTGTCATCTTGGCGATGATGGGCAGGCGGCTTCCTTTGCGTGTGGCTTGGGTGTAGAGCGAAATAAGGTCCGGGTCTTGCCCGATGTCGCTGCCTAATCCCTGTTTTGCCATTTGTGGGCAAGAGAAGTTGCACTCTATCAAGTCTGCGCCTGCCTCTTCTGCCATGCGTGCCAGGGTGGTCCATTCGTCTGTGTTCCGTCCCATGATAGAGGCGATGATGACCTTTTCAGGGTAACGCTCCTTCAGGCAACGGAGAATTTCGAAATTCTCTTCGGCGGTGTGGGGCGACAACTGTTCCAGGTTCTTGAACCCGCTGAATGGGAAAGGGCGTTCATCCGGCAGCGCGTCAAAGCGGGGAGAGACTTCCCGGCTTTGGTAGAAGCTGATGGTCTTGTACGACACTCCTGCCCATCCGGCATCGAAAGCATGGCAGCACATCTCGAACGAAGATGCTACCGGTGACGAAGCCAAGAAGAATGGATTTTCACAACGGACACCGCACACGTTGACCGACAAGTCGGCAGGTTTCCCGTCCGCGGATGTTGCCTTTTCCATTTGCGATACATAGTTGCAAATCGCTTGTATGCGGATAGGGGAGTCCACTCGTCCGCGTGCACATACCTTTTCGCACTTGGCATTATCGCAATGGAGGCAGGCGGCATAGTCGGGCAGACGCAGGATAGCTCCTGCCTGGTTCTTCAGGTGTAATGCTTGGATAATGTCAGCAGGTTGTACTCCTGCCGGACAAGCTGTGTTGCAAATGGGTTGATAACACATCAGACAGCGGGTGGCGTCTGCAAGGATGGTTTTGCTTTTTGTCATGGTTGTAGCTTTTAAAGGTTTGTTTTATTAAGGAAAAAACTCCGTGAAACCCTGTACTCTTTGTGATGAACTAAAATCTTCTCTTTTTAAATTTCAATCCTTCTTCCTCTTCCCAGGCTGCGCGGGTATGCGCGTAGCTGTCACCGATGTTGAACGAGGGAAGGAAGTGACGCAGTGCTATTACATCGATGGTATCGTACTCTCCGGGATTTTCGATACGTCCCGGTTCGTATTTCTCGGTATCATTCTTCTTGGATATTTTCATGACGTTTTCAAAGAGCCAGTCGGCTTGCCCGAAGTCCTCTTTGGTGGGCGGGGTGGCAAAGGGCTGATACAGGTGGGGCCAGCTTGCCACGCAGGTCATGTCCACCGGATATGCGTTCTCCTCGTTGTCGAAGATACGGTTGACAGCATGACCGGGCACGAATTCGATGGTAGCAACCACCCCCTGGTTCAGGCACCACGAGGCGAAGGCAATGGCAAGCTCCATGCAGTAACCTTGGTGGTTGCGGAAGATGTCGTCGATGGTGCGCACGTATTGTGGACCTCCGCTGTCGCTGATGGTATAGACTACTCGGTGCTTCATCATCAGGTAGGTGAATGCCTGTGCTGTGGTGGCAAGCAACTCTTCGGGAGTGTCATAGGCGGCACCTGCCAAAGTGCTGAAGTAGCCGTCGGCAGTCACTTCCTCTTTCAACTTTTCCACCAGGGGAGAGTGTTCGTCCACGTAGCCCATGATGAAAGGTGTGGCGTATAGGGAACAGTAATTTTCGGTATCCTTGACGGGATAGCTGCCGAAATCATATCGTTTGACTTCGTCGATGAGCTGTGCGTGTTCGGTGGGGATGAGCTCTGTGTTGCCATAGTAGGTGTGCAGGCTGCGGCAGTTGAGCTGTTGCGTGTAGTGGTCCACCTCTTTGCCGTCAAGGAGCAGATTCCAGGTGAGTTCCACCATTTTGTCGGCATGCCATCCTAACAGGGCGTCCACGTTCCACTTCACGGGAAAGGCGAGGTAGATGGTTTCGTCGGTCTTATCTTGGGGCACCACGACGCTCCTTTCCAAGGCGTGGCATACGGGACTTTCCTCCATCCGCAGGGTGATGCGGGTGCCCGCTCCGGGGTTGCGGAGTTGCAGGCGGATGTCGTCGCTGATGAACTCTTGCGCAAATTCGCTGTCTTCGTAGGCACGCTTCACTCCGTCGGCTTGCAGCAGCCAGACGGGGTAGAGGGTGTACCTGTTTTCCGGGAGGATGTCGAAGTAGCACATGGAGTGGGCATCCGTTATCCATTTGCCCTCTTCAAAGGGAGGCTTTTGCGGTTGCTTTTCCTCCTCGGCGGGAGGCGGTGCGGGATAGTTGTGGTTGGTCACGTCGTCGCCGCAGGCCGCGATGAGCGGCAGGACGATAGTCAGAAGTAGGTATGTTCTTAATTTCATGATGATATAAATTTATTTGTTTATTCCTTTATTACTGATGTGTAGTTCATTACCAATTTGGTTGCCTTTGTTGTCCTTCAGCCGGAAGGTGTAGCTGTTGTTCAGACTGGAGAATTGGGGATTGAGCTTTGCCAGGATTTCTAGCATTTCATTCCACCGTATCTCCATCTGCAGGTCGAGTATTGTCTCGGTAGGTGCGCAGTAACCCTTTGAAATATCCTTATACTCTTGGACACTGTTCAGGAAATCTCGAATAGTTCCCAACTCGTCGTAGTTGTGATAGTCGTCTGCCACTACTGTATAGTTCTTGGTGAAGCGGTTGGGGACGGGCAATTCGAGGCGGAGTTTGGGGTCATGGTAAACGCTTGTTGTAGAGTTCTGTCTAAATCCCCCTTGATAAGCGTTTTTGGCATACAAACTGAGTTTGAGTTCCATATAGAATGGATTATTTCCACGTTTCTCGGTGCCGTCTATCAGCCAGCTCCATGATTGGCGAGTTTTGCAGACATTGATACTGATGGAGTTCTTATCCGGCTTTGAAATGAGATTGCCGTTTACCTTCCCTGCATATTTGTATTTGTCCGCTATGTCATACGTCCAATAAGAGTCGGCTCCGCTTCCTTTAAGGGTTACGCTGATTTCCTCGTTTACTTTGGTCACAGTCTGCCGATGGGTGAAGCCGACATTCATTGTGCCTGTCAGTCCACCATCGTATCCTATCTCTGCACCCATATCCCATCCATCTACTGTTTCTACCGTTTCTGCCACTCCTTTGTTTTCCGGTTGATGGTTCCACGTGTCCTTCAAGGTGTAGCCCTCTGTATCCAGCGAAGGTTTGATAGATAGTCCGCCATACGTATAGCCGGCATATTTATGGTACTTGCCTTTGGTTTTCTTACAGAAGTATTCGCCGAAATTGAATTTATCACCAAGGTATGTCTCTTCTAATACCACATGATAGTAGTCCTGCTTGGTTTCAAAGTTGTAGGCGGTAGATACCCATCTCCTGAGTTCTGCATAGCAGGTAAACGGTTCTTCGCTTTTGAAACGTTGAAGGTGACAAGGGAGTAAAGTGACTTCCGATGCCACCGAACTCAGCATTTCGCCGTCTGTGGCTCGTGTCTTGGCATTCTCTTCGTTCAGCCATTTTGCCACATTTTCGGCAAAGAGGCCGTACTCGTAGTCGGAAGGTTCGTCCGGTGTGATAGTTCCGGTAACGGTGCGGGTCTGTTCGTTGCCATCTTCCGCCTCTTCGACAATGGTCTCTTCAATGGTGACCGGTTCGCCGTTATGGATGTCGCGCATGTCGTAATGGCTGTTGCGGCGTATGATGTAAGAATCACGCTCCAGCACGTTCTTCTTTTCTGCTTTGGTTTGGACATCTAAACCCTTTATTTGCTCTTCCAGCCACTCCATGAAGTCGTCCAATTTGTCGTACAGGATGAGTTTGAAGAATTTCAGAGCCAAGGAGTGAGGCTTGTGCAGATAGATGGCTCCGCCGCGGTCGAACACTTCCTTTATTTCATACACCATCTCTTCGCTGATTTCCAGCAACGCGTCGTAGTCGAGGAACACTACTTCCACGTCATCGGCAATGTAGCTGTCGGCAGGGCTGTAATTGTATCGTTGCCCGGTCATGCGTTTCAGCACGTAGGGGGTCACTTCGTCGAAGTGCTCGCCCAGCACGGCGTAGCTCTTGCTCACGGTGGTTTTCACTTCATCCTCGGTAGGGATAGGGACATTCGCTTCTGGGCTATCGATGCCCGGATCTATTTCATCGTCCTTGCACGAGGCGAGACCGAATGCCATCATCCCCGCTAATAGCAGGGAGAGGGCTTTGATTGATGTTTTCATTCTTATTTAATGATTACTGATTATTGTAAGTTTAAATGTGGTTGGCAGGATTTCTGTTTACGGTACTGTTTTTGTGAATCCGGGTCTCTTCACGAAGCGTAGTCCTTCTTCTTCTCCCAGCAGTGCGCGGGTATGCGCATAGTTGCTTCCGATGTTGAACGAGGGGAGGAAGGAGCGCAAGTACAGGGGATTGAAAGAGGCGTATAGCAAGGGCTCTTCCACCCATCCCGGTTCATAGACCTCTTCATTGCTTTTTGCGGCTGCTTCCATCATTTTCTGGTACATCCGGTTCGCCTTTTCAAAGTCTGCGGGGGTGGGCGGGTTGGCAAATGGTGTGTACGCTTGCGGGTTGCTTGCCACGATGGTCATGTCTGCCGGATGGTTTTTCTTTTCCTTGTCAATAATGCTGTTGCACATATGACTCGGCACTGATTCGAGGGTACACTCCACACCCTGGTTCATGCACCAAGAGGCGAAAGCCACGGCAAGCTCCATGCAATAGGCTTGCTTGTAGCGGAAGATGTCGTCGATGGTGCGTAGGTATTGCAGGCCGCCTTCGGAGTCGCTGACACCGTAGGTGATGTGATGTTTCATCATCAGGTAGTTGAATGCCTTTGCCGTGCAGTTGAGCAGCTCTTCGGTGGTTGGGGAGAATTGTCCCGTCAGGTAGGGCAGATAGCCGTCTGCCACTACTTCATGTTTCAGTTCTTCCACGAAGGGCGAATGTTCGTCTATGTAGCCCATAAGGAACGGAAAGTTGTGCAGCAGCACCACCTCTTCATCTTCCGTGATGCCCCAATCACCAAACTCCATCTTCTTTATCTCGGTAATGAGTTCGGGAGCTTCTTCCTTGGGAAGTACCGAGTAGGAGCTGAAACAGTGCAGGCTGCGGCAGTTGAACCGGTGTGTGTAGTGCTGCACCTCTTCACCGTCCAAGAGGAGGGTCCAACTCAGGTCCACCGGCCGGTCGGCGTGCCATGCCAATAGGGCTTCCACGTTCCATTTCACGGGATACTCCAGGTCGAGGGTTTCATCGCTCTCCTCTTGGGGCACGTTGATGCTGTACTCCGAGGCGTGGCACACGGGGCTTTCGTCCATCCGCAGGGTGATAAGGGTGCCAGTGCCGGGATTTTTCAGTTCGAGGCTGATCTCATCGGTGATGCACTCCTGCACGAACTCGCTGTCGGGATAGGCATACCTGATGCCTTTGGCTTGCAGCAGCCATGCGGGAAAGAGAGAGTTGTGGTGTATGATGAACAGGCCGTAGTAGCATGGAGATTGTGCATCCGTCAGCCATTCTCCTCGCTCGAAGGAGGGCTCTTGCGGCTGTTCGGGTGTTTCAGGTTCTTGGGGGTAGTAGTGGTTGTGTACTACCTCGTCGCCACAAGCTGCCAATAGCAGGAGGGCGAAAAGGGATAAGATAAATGTTCGCATGTTATAAGTTATGAGTTATAAGTTATTCACCACAGAGGAACACAGAGTTTCACGGAGTCTTTTCCTTATACTCTGTGGAACTCTGTGTCCTCTGTGGTGAGTTAAGTTAGAATGCAATGAACGGTCTCACATGGAATTTGTATTTACCCGTGTTTTCCACGCTTTCCGTTCTCCAGTCCGCTTCGCGGGGACCTTGCCAGTACATGCTGCCCACCTTTGCAGGGTCGTATATGCCCTCACCTAAGTTGAGTTCGCACGTCACATCGCAGCCTGCGTAGCGGCGCTCTGGATTGAAGTGCTCTCCACTCGCATTCTCAAAACTCTCTTTGTCCACCCAAGCGGCGCTCATCAACTCGGCACAGGAGGGCAGGAACCATCCTTTGGCACCCGGCGGCAGGGGCACGGGATATCGGATGGCATAGTGCATCGCGGGGAAGTCCTGCTCGTTGATGGTCATTCCCTTCCTATCGGCAATCTTCTTGATGTCATTGGTGTTCTGGTAGCCGCGTCCCAAGCCGCCCCAGATGTCGCCCGTGTAGTTTGCTCCCGGTCTGCTGGAGAAGATGTCGGTGTTGCCCCAGTCAGACGGGGTGTCGTTGGCATCGTGCAGTGCCATGGCATAACCGTTGATGCCACTGCCCCACTTATCCGAACTTGATACGAAGCATACGATTCCCACGCACTCTTTTTTCTGCTCCTCGGTGAGCTTTGTTTCGGGTGCCAGGAAGCGGCCGTCGCTCATGAAGTAGCTGCCCACCCGGCAGATGCTTATCCCGTCGGGGCCGATGTGCAGCGTCGGGCCGATTTGAGTGCTAACGCCAGCCATGCTAAGCAAGTTGATTTCATACGTTTGGGTTAGTTTGGGCAAGGCGGCTTGGTTCTTTGCCAACTCTTCCCTCATGGCGGTCCAGCGGTCCATCATCATCCTATCCAACTGTTCCCTATGGGTGCCGCAATATTGGTTTTCTAAGATGTCGTGGTAGGCGGGGCTGGTGTTGAGGAACGCTTCCACCTTTTTCCAGTCATCGCTCCATTTGTCGCCCTTGGCGCTTATCTCGTATCTACCGACAACGCGGTTGGGCACGGGCAGTTCCACGTAGAGTGTTCCATAATAGGGGCATCCGTCCCAGGTGTTGGGATATGTCAGTCCTCCATCTTTTTTCATCCATGCCATAGTGAAACCGAAGTAGTTGTATAGTTTCATCAGGAAGGGGGTAGCGCCTCTCTTCTTCGTATCCGTTATCTTGCAGATGAAAGATTGCCGGGTGATGGCATCGTCCTTGCAGTTGGGGTGGGACGGGTCGAGGAAATTGTTCTTGTAGTTTTCCCGTGCCGAGCTTCGGAAATCCCAGAAGTTTTCGTAAGGCCAACCAGGATATTTCTGTTCTCCACGAAAGTTGAACATGTCATGTCTTTCTTCCGGCGGCAGCGCCAATATTTCGGGACGGTAAACGCTTTCCAACGTGCCTATCGAATGGTCGTCTTTGTATATGACGGTGCCTGCGGGCCATCCCTCCACGGAGATGGTCTGGGCTATCGAAGTATTGGGAAACGGCTGGAGGTTGCTCAACGTCACCTGATGCCCTATCTCGTCGATTATGGGTCGATTGACGTGGGTCGATTTGTAGGTGTATCCACGGGCACGGCGTATTTCGCCTTTGTTGCTGACGTAATATTCTCCATGGTAGAAGGGTGCCACAGGCACTCTTTGTTCCATCGTCACGTAGTAGAAGTCTTCGTCCATATCGGGAGAGTAGAAGGAAGCCGCCCGTATGATGATGTCTCCGCTGGCGGTCAGCACCTTGTTGTCTCCCCTCCGTTGCTGTTTGCAGGGCACCACGATGTGCTTTTCGTAGGGCATCTTCAGATCCGCTTCGTTTTCGGCACGTGTCACGGGTTTGCCGTTCATCCATCGTGCCACGCTTTCGGCAAAGAGTCCGTACTCATAGTCGGTGGGTTCGCCGGGCGTGAAGCTTTCGGTGACGGTTTGGGTATGCTCCTTGCCGTTCTCGTCCACTTCGGTGATGGTGGCTTCGTAAGTAAACTCCTTTCCGTCATAGATGTCTGCCATGTCCAGCAGGCCGTTGCGCGTCAGGATGTAGCAGTCGCGCCCGTAGGGAACGTCGTCGTCCGCTTCGGCACGCGTCTCGGGTTTGTTCATGTCCTCTTGCAGCCACTTGATGAAATCTTCCAGTTCGTCGTTCAGCATCAGGTCGAAGAAGAGGGCGGCGAGTGATACGGGCTTGTGCAGGTAAACGGCTCCTCCGCGGTCGAATACCTTCTTAATCTGGTAGTACATCTCTTCGCTGATGTCCATCAGTTCGGTCTGTCCGATGAAGACCACTTCCACATCGTCGGCAAGGTAGGTGTCGCTGGGGGCGTAGTCGTAACGCTGTCCCGTCATGCGCTTTAGGATGTAAGGGGTCACTTCGTCGAAGTCTGTGCCGATGACGGCATAGCTCTTGTCGATGGTTGTCTTCACCACGTCTTTGGTGGGCGGCGTGATATTCACGTCGGGACCGGGGTCCGGTTCCAGCTCATCGTCCTTGCACGAGGCAAGTCCGAATGCCATCACTCCTGCCAATAGCAGGGAGAGGACTTTGATTGATAAGTTTGTTCTCATATTGTTATAAAATTTGATGTTTAAAATGCGGTAAATAACCTTACTAAAAACTGTTTCTTCATGCTTTCCGCAGGTACGTAGTATTCAAATCCCGTCGGCCCATATACGCAGCTATAGACACTGTTTTCGGGAATATGAGGACCTTGTGAATAGCGGTTGACGGAACTGGTGGCATAGTAGCTGCCATCCTTGCGGGGGAGCCTGCCGCCTACACGTCGGAGGTTCTGGTCGAATCTGTCGTCGATATTGCTGATGGCATAGGTGAGCAATTCTGCCGCCGGAAGCATCCATCCCTTGCAGACTGCGGGCAGTTTGTGCTCTTCGCGGTATTTGTTGACGAAATACATCGGGGCATACCATTCTTTTGAGAAAGAGGGCTCTTTGCCTCCGAAGGTTGCCGCTTCCATGATGTTTTGCGTGTTCTGGTAGCTGTCTTCCATGGCGCGGCTGGTCTTTATCTCGATGCCTTCGCCATTGTTCTCCTCGAAGTTGTAGCGCGTGTTTCCCCAAGCGCATAGCTCGGTGCGGGCATCGTTGAGTGCCATCACGTAGCCGCGTATGCCCTCCTCGTTGGGTTCGCTGTAAACGTAGCAGACGATGCCCGCCACCTTGGTGAAGTTTACTGCTCCCGGCTTGGTGTTGGGTGGCAGGAAGCTGCCGTCTTTCAGGAAGTAGCTGCCTACCTCGTAGGTGACGCCTCCGTGGGGACCGATGTAGAGGGGAGTGCCGATTTCTTTACCCTCCCGGTTTTTCAGGCGGAAGGTGTAGTTGCCGGTGATGTCTATCAGCCTGCCTTGCAGTTCGGCTTTGAAGGTGTTCCAGCGGTGCTCTATCTCGTCGTCCAGCTTTTGTTTGGTATAGTGAGTGACGTTGCCTGCCACAAGCCGGTAGGAGGGAGCCTTTTGAAACACTTTTTCTATTGCTGCCCATTCGTCGCCCTCCATACCTTGGTCGCACGTGATTTTGTAGAGTTCGCGGTAGCGGTGTGGCACAGGCAGGTTGAAGCTGACGGTGCCGTCGTACACGTTTTGCGTGGTTTGGATTCCCCCATCTCTTACTTCCCATTTGGCTCCTTTGGCGCGGAAGGTAGTGTGGACATCCATTGTGAAAGGTTTGTTCTTACGGTCGGTAGTGTTTGCCACTATCCAGTTCCACGATTGGCGAGTGGTGCAGGTGCTACGGGTAAGCGACGATTCTTCCGGTATTCCTTCCAGTATATGGCATTCGTCAGAGTTCATAAAGAGAGTTTCTAAACCGGTGAGACATCTGTAATAGAGGGGGCTACCGAGGTCTATGTTCCATGTGTAGTCTTTGTTATCGCCAGGTTTCATGCTGATATTCAGCTCATCACTTGTTTTTTCTACCCTTATGCGGTGGGTATAGGCGTCTCGGTGCAAACCAAACGTGCCATCGTGGGAGGCAATGTAGGTGTTTGCGCTCCACGAGTCGATGGTTTCGTATTCGGTGTGGTTGGCACCCTCTGCCATGGGCTGGGGATTCCAGGCTCTGGTGATGGGGAAGCCATCGGTGTGCAGTGTAGGATGTATGGTGCAGCCGCCGTAGGTGTAACCGGCATAGTAATTATATCGTGGGACTTTCCCGCTGCCGTATCTGCGTCCAAATTTGTAGTACTTGCCGAAGTAGAACTCCTTGCCGGGATAGCTCTCTTGCAGCACCACGTGGTAGTAGTCTTGCTGGTCGTCGAAGCTGTAGAGGCAACTTACCCACGCTTTCATTTCCGCTTGGGTGGTGAGCACCTTGTTGTCGCCGTCGCGTTGCAGGCGGCAGGGGATAAGTTGGGTAATTTCCACTTGGTTCAACTGTCGGCTGTAGCCGGGCACGGCGCGTGTGGCGGGTTCGCCGTTTTCGTTTATCCATGCGGCGATGCGCTCGGCAAAACGGCCGTACTCGTAGGCGGTAGGTTCGCCGGGAGTGAAGGTCTGCTCTTCGGTTCGTGTCTGCGCAGTGCCGTCGGGCAGCGAGTCGGTGACGATGACTTGCGTGGTGACGGGCTTCCCATCGTAGATGTCTGCCACGTCGAGGTCGCGGTTGCAGCTCATCACGTAGCTTTCCCGGGTCAGCGGGTCGCCGTCTAGTTCGGTGCGTGTCTTGGCACCGCCTTCCAACTGTTCTTTCAGCCACTCCATGAAGTCGTCCAGCACATCGTCCATCAGCATCTTGTAGATGCCAAGGGCGAATGAGTTGGGCTTGTGCAGGTAGATGGAGCCGCCACGGTCGAATACATCTTTTAATTCGTATGCCATCTCTTCGCTCAAGTCCAGCAGTGCATCCGTGTCGATGAAGACCACTTCCACATCATCGGCTATGTATGTATCGGACATGGCATAGTCGTAGCGTTTCCCGGTCATGCGTTTCAGCACGTAGGGGGTCACTTCGTCGAAATTGCTGCCGATGACGGCGTAGCTCTTGCCGACGGTGGTCTTCACTTCGTCCTCCGTAGGCGGCATGATGCTCACGTCAGGTTCGGGTTCAAACTCCATTTCATCGTCCTGGCACGAGGCAAGTCCGAATGTCATCACTCCTGCCAATAGCAGGGAGAGGACTTTGATAGATAGTTTCGTTTTCAATCTCATTTTTATTAATGATTAATGGTTAATGATTAAGCTCTTCACGGCAGAGTGCACGGAGCCGCTTCGTTCTCTGTGCGACTCAGTGTACTCCGTGGTGAACTGAATTTAGAATGCAATGAACGGTCTCACATGGTATTCATGTTTGTCCGGTTCCTCCACCCAAGTTCTCCAGTATGTGTCAAGGGGACCTTGCCAATGCATGTAACCTACTTCTATGGGATATTTCCCCGTTTCTATGTTGTATCCTAGAACTACGTTGCTGCTCGTATAGCGATGCTCCTTATGAAAAAATTCACCGCCGACCTTTTCAAAACACTCTTTGTCCATGTAGTGTGCCACATCATGCAATTCGTGCTCTATCGGCAGGAACCATCCTTTGGCACCCGGAGGCAAGGGAACAGAGTAGTTCGTGGCGTAGTATAATGCGGGGAATTCCTGTTCATTAACTGTCCGTCCATTTTCCTTTATCATCTGTCTGATGGATTGGGTGTTTTCGTAACCGCTTCTTCCCACCGGCCTACGGGATTTAAAGATGCTGACATTGCCCCAGTTGCAAGGCTTCCCGTTGGCATCGTGTAGTGCCATGGCATAGCCGTTGATACCTTTTTGCTGTTGTTCCGAGTCGCTCAAGAAGCATACCACGCCTACGCAGTTCTCTTTCTGTTCAGGGGTTAGCTCGGTTGCCGGATCCAGGAAGGAACCATCATTCATATAGTAGCTTCCCACTTTGCAGACACTCATTCCGTTGGGCCCGATGCGTAGTGGCAAGCCTATATTTCCGTTGGATGATGTCAAATTGATTTCTATTTCCTCGGTCAGCGCGGGCATTGCCGGCAGGTTGTTTGCCAACTCATTTTTCACGGCGTTCCAGCGTTCCCACATCACCTTGTCCAGCTCTTGTTCGCTTGGGGCGCAATATTTGTTTTTGGCTATGGCACGGTAGGTAGGGCTGGTTTTGATGAACTTTTCCACGCTTTCCCATTCGGAACTGCTCTTGTCGCAATTGGTCGATAGTTGATAATCCTTGGTAAAACGGTAGGGAATCGGTAAAGCAATGCTGACAATGCCATTATAAACCTCTTTTCTTGTCCGGGAATTATGACTTCCCGAGGTTATTGCCCGTGTGCCATTGGCATAGAAGATGCACTTGAGATCTAACATGAAGGGGTCTTTTATGTCGGGACCGGTGTTGCCCACCAGCCAGTTCCACGATTGGCGTGTGGTGCAGGAAGAGCGGGTGGGGGAAGACGTTTCGGGAATTCCTGTCAATTTTAAGTTCGATATCGCGTCTCCGCCATCCGTCGCATTCTTTTCATATTTGAATTCAAATTTGTGCTGGAAGTCAATGGCCCATTGTTTTTCAGACGCAATGTAAGTGGGGAGGATTTCGTCCTTGGTATTATACGCCAAAATCCCGAAGCGGTATTCCGGACTTACCGGCTCTACAACTCCGTTTGTGTTTCCAACCCATTGGTCTGTGGTCCAACCGATGACACTTTGGGTGCCACTTTCCCAAACGACACCACTAGGTTGGGGGTGCCACATCTTTACGAGGGTATGTTGGGGGTTGTTCCATTGCGGCTGTACGGCAACACCCCCATAGGTGTTGCCTTTTTTGCGTCGCTTGTAATATACTTCGTTATAAAATGCGTCACTCGGATAAATTTCTTCGACCACGATGTGATAGTAGTCCTGTTTCTTGTTGAAGTTGTAGAGGGTAGATACCCATACGTTGATTTCTGCCATACAGGTCATCACTTTGTTGTCTCCCTCTCGCTCCAGACGGCAGGGCACTAGCGTGGTGCTGCTTTTCCTCTGTTCCAAATCCTGCATGCCATTTGCACGGGTGACAGCCGGGTTGTCTTGGTTCAGCCACTTAGCCACACGTTCTGCAAAGAGCCCGTATTCGTAAGCTGAAGGTTCGTCGGGAGTAAATGTGGAGGTCACGGTGGTCGTGGTCTTGCTGCCATCCTCGTGTTCTTCGACATTCACCACTTGGGTGCTGATTTCCTGTCCGTTGTAGAGGTCTTTCACGTCAAGATAGCTATCGCGGCGCATAATGTAGCTTTCGCGTTCCAAGGGCTTTCCTTCTTGTGTGGCGCGAGTGGAGGGTGCTCCGTTTGTCATTTGCTCTTTCAGCCATTCCATAAAGTCATCCAATTGTCCGTACATGGTGAGGTGAAAGAACAATAGCGCTAATGCGTTGGGCTTGTGCAGATAAATGGCACCGCCACGGTCGAACACCTCTTTTATTTCATAAACCATATGCTCGCTAAGGTCTGTCAGTGCGTTGTAGTCTAAGAACACGACTTCCACGTCATCGGCTATGTACGAATCACCAGGCGCATAGTTATAGCGTTTCCCTGTCATGCGGTTCAGTACGTGGGTGGTCAGCTCATCGAAGTCTTCACCCAATACGGCATAGGGTTTTTCAACGGTGTTCTTTATAATGTCTTCGGTGGGCGGCGCGACAATTTCTTCGTAGTCGGCGGTTGATGGTATTTCATCGTCTTCGCATGCGGCAAGCCCGAATGCCATCATTCCTGCCAATAGCAGGGAGAAGACTTTGATTGATAAGCTTGTTTTCATGTTGTTATGGATTATAAGTTATTCACCGTGTTCCAAGCATGGCGCAATGTATAGTCCACCCGTTCCGCCTGCTGTGGCGTGCATCCCACGTAGGTGTTCTTCATCGGGTTCAGCCCATTGACACCGTTGTTCTGGTCCTCTATCAGCCCCAAGTAGTAGCCCAAGGCGGTGAGGAAGAAGGGGATGCCGTGTATCGGTTCCATCAGGCTGTTGAGGTAGATGACGTGGGGCAGGGTGGGGCGTTCCACGGTCTGGCATCCTGCCAGCTCCTTGCCTTGGGGGAACTGGGGATAGTTGCAGAAGTTGTAGCTGTCGGTCATGGCGAAGGGCAGGAGGACGACGTTGAGGTAATCATTCTGGTTCCAGAAGAGGCCGGGGTATTCCAGTTCCAATCCCTCGGCCCGTCCGTCCATGCAAAGCATCGGGCTATTGTTGCTGCGGTGTATGCCTGCTTCGGGCAGGGGCTTGCCGTCCGGTGTCTGTTGTGCCGCTACCAGGCGCACGCGGGTGTCGGTCAGTCCGATGGCTCCGGTCTCGTTGCCCAGTGCGGCGTTGGCGGCAGCTATCCATTCGTTTGCCATCAGCTTGTCGAACTTCAGTTGGGGCAATGTCGGGTGATGGAAGATGTGGAATATCACAGGCAAGGTGTGCACTTCTCCATCGGCTTGCTTGGCGTTGGCGGCGGGTGCCGTTTCCTCCACGCTGTTGCTGAAGTACTCGTGGCGGTTGGTCACAAGGGAGAAGGTGTAACGGTGGCTTGTGCCTGCCGGAATCTGGGTCAGTGCCAGCTTGTCCGTCCACGAGGAGGCTGCCGAATGCAGGGTGGGGTTGATGCCCACAGCCGAGGCGGTGAGGTAGATGTCTTGCTTCTCCGGCTTGCCTTGTCCGCTTTGGCGGTAGAGGCGCAGCATCAGAATCTCTTCATCGGCAGGAAGCGGGGCGGGTGCTTTCACTTCCAGTTGGAATGTCGGCTGGTACAAGGAACCTTTCTGTGTATACTCCGCTTTGCTTATTCTCAGTTCCAGAGCGGTTTTGTGGTCGGTGCTCTTCTCCGGTGTGCGTGCGGACATGGATTGTACCAGGCAAGCGAAGAGCAGTGTCAGGGTGAAAGTGAGTGTTTTCATCTTTGTAAGTTATGGGTTATCCACCACGGAGGACACAAAGTATCACAGAGCTTTTCTGTTATCTAATGCCTAATTATGTAATGGTTAAAAAATAACTTAGGTCATTTCTTATCTTACCACCACCCGCTCTGTACCTGCTCCGTATCTGGTCCGTACATATAGATACGGAGAAAGTACGGAGAAAGCCCGGGGCAGACAAGGAGCAGATAGGGAGCGGACTGAACTATATAAAGGAGGTATGCGGTTTTACGCCATCCTTAAAAGAATTCTGTGAAACTCTGTGTGCCTCTGCAGTGAACTTTTAATTGATTACGATTTTGATTCTCAAGTCAGCGCAAACGGTTTGGTATGAAAAAATATCAAACGGGTCATTGGGATTGCGGTGTTGCCACAAGTTGGATACACGTAACACCAGGTAGTAGGTACCCGGTTTGCACTCCACTTGGTTGTTGCCCACAACCGTCATCGTGCATGAAAAGTTTCCGCTTGTTATGTCGCCAGCTATGGAAGGCCATAGGACGGGTGAATAATCCATCATCTCTCCTTGTTCGTTCATCAACCCGATTTCCTGTATGGTGAAACCTCCTTCCGTCTCCGTGAGTCCCATTTGCCTCAGTGTGTAGGTCACGTCCAGTTCAAGCAATTTTTCAAACTTCGGGTTGTCGAGGTCGGTTTTCGACAGCGTGAGTTGTTCGTCCTCGAAAGTTCCCTGCGGCGTGCAGGCAAAAGCACTCAAGGGGAGGGTAGTGACACGCCCGTTCTCCGAGGTGAGGATGACGTTGAAGTGGAGCTTGTCGAACACCTTGATGGCTTGCTTCACTTCGTCCAGCTTGCTGGGTTTTACTTTCAGGACAAAGCCTGTCCAGTCGTCCGTCCTGGGTATCTGGAGGAAATGGTCGACGCCCACTTTGCTTGCAGAAGGCTCTCCATCTATTACCCGGATGTTCTTGCTTTTGATAAGGGCGAGGTTGTCCCTATCGGTCGCCTCAACAAGGACCGGCAAACCGATGTGAAGTCTTTGGTCCGGGTCGATGCTGTAAAAGTTGAATCTCCTGGGATGGACAAGGGTGAACTTGCCGTGCAGGGAGTAGGGGTCGAATACGGTACATTCTGCTGGGAGAGTAGTACCGTCCGGCTGATGCACGGTGATTTCGAGTTCTTCCGATTCATTGAGTTGTGCAAAGTCCGTCACCTCCAGCTTTGCTTGCCATTTGCCGTTGCCTTGGGGGGCTATGCCGATGGTTCGGAACACTCCCTCTTTTCCGGCGATTTCCACTTCCTTTACTTCGGCTTCCGCAGGCACCATGTTGAACTCGATGGTCACTTTGCCCGCTTCGTCCAGTTCAAACGTGCCGGTGCCCATTTCCACCCGTTCTACGGGGATGGGGGCATCGTCATCGCTGCACGACGACAAGGTGGTGAAACTGACGAGGCTTGCCACCAGCATGGCGGGCAGGGTCTTTAAGAATAAGTTTGTTTTCATTTGGGTTGTTGTTTAAAATGTTAAGTTTGTCACTTCAATCTTCAATTGTCAATTATCAATCGTCAATAGCCAATCATCCAATGTCAATCGCATTTCGGTCCAGCAAGTTCCCTATCTCTTCCAACTCTTCCTGAGAGAGGTTGAGTACTTGCTTGTTGCGTTCGTTCAGCTGGTTTGCCACGATGGCGAGTTGGTTGAGCATGTAAACCACCTTGGGGATGCCGCCGAAGGCGACCTTCATTTCGGGACTCCGTGTCACAATCCGTGCAATCTCGGCCGGTCGGTCGTCCAAATCCTGTTCCGCCACTTTCAGTTGGCAGGAGTGGAGTGCTTCCAAGAACTTCTTCTCCCATTCGTCGGCAAGCTTTTCGCCGAAGTCTATCATGCTGTAGCAATTGCTGATGCGCCCAATCACCTTCTCGTCCTCCAAGTATTGCCACACTTCAAAGGAGTGCGAGAAAATCGTTTCGGATTTGGTGTCCGTAAGCGGGTAGTGGATGGTGGTGAGCACGTTCAGGTCGCCGAACAGGGAATCTTCCGGCAACTTGTCCAGTGTGCCGGGCGCGTATGCTTGCAGCTTCTGGTAGATGGAATCCTGTGCGGTGAATATGTCTGCCACCTCTTGTAGGTGCTTGATGCGGACATCTAGGTTGTGCAGCGTGATTTTGGTAATCTTGCGTGCCATCTCCTCCTGGTTGCCCTTCTGTTGCCAGAAGGTGATGCCCACTGTCAGTACGATGCCTACGATGGTTCCGAAGGTGCAGGCTGTGGTATCCAGCCACCATTGGCTCATATGTAGTTTCATTCTCTTCATTTCCCATAACGATTAATTGATTAGGAATTCGGTAGTTGAATTCCTTTATTCAGTAATCAGCACCGGCACATGGATGGCGGCATATTCGCTCTTGCCAAGGCTGATGACGAGCTGCACGAAGTGGATGATTCCTGTCTCAAACTTCGGAGCACCCAAGATGGTGATGCTGGGAACACCTGCACCGTTCTGTCCTATCCCGATAAAGATGTCATCGTGCTTTTCCCATTCCCTTTGTTCAAGTATGGTGTTGCCATACACGCCTGCGAAGGGGTAGTGGCGTCCTTCCACCCCGTGTACTTCTTTGGGGTCGATGCCCAGTTTCTCGTAAGCGGATGTCACGTTGATTTTCAGGCTGACAGGCACTTCGCCCTTTTTAAGGGTGGTAAGCGGCACGCCAACGCTCTTGTGACCATATCCGATGTAAGAGTACTTGAATGTATCCTGTGACAGCTTGTGGTTGTATGCCAATTGGTTTTTTGCATAAATGGCTTCCATGGCACCTGTGGTGGTGTAGTCCACTGTGAGCACGTAGGTGTCAGCCTTCTCCCCGGCACGGATTCCGGTGATGTTGAAACTGCTTTTTGCCCTGTTAAAGATCATGTCGCTTTTTTCGGTGGTATCCCACTTGAAGTGGAAACCGGATGACTCATCCGAACAAGGAACGATGCTGAAATCCTCTGCCTTGGGCGTTTCTTCGTTGCCGGTCAGTTGCACGGTCAGTTCAAAAGAGCCTTCGGACACATACGTCACTTTGGGGTCAGTGTCCAGAATGGCGAGCTTTACTTCGGTTTTTTGTTCCGGTTCATCATCGTCGCTGCACGCCACAAATCCGAGTGATAGCAAACCTGCCAACAGCAAATAGATACTTTTCTTTAAATCTTTCATTTCAGTTAATTATTAAAGGTTAATAAATATAATTGTTATAATATCTTTTCCTTTCATACGTCAATAAGTTCTATCAACCGACTATTAAAAGTATGGCATTAGCCGCTACGACTAACAGTGAAATGACGGTAATCACTGCCTGGATAAGGAGCAACTTCTCGCTATTCATAAAGGAGAAATGCTTGCGGTTTCGTTCTTTTTGCTTTTTCATAATCGGTGTGTTTTTGTTGACTGTGACAAATGTAAATGAATGGTAAAAGATAGAGGTATAAAAAGGGGAGTTGTTGTTTCAAATTGTCCAACAAGTTGTTCTAATTTGTCCACAAATGTTGATAATCAGTTTGTTATTGATATGACGCTCTGTCGTCCTATAAAAGGAGTTATGAAGAAGACATGAAGAGAAGCGTTTTTATCATTCCTTCTTCATTTGTTGTATAATATTTATTATATATCAGGCTTGTGCGCACTACTTCGCCCATCCCCTCATAAGTGCAAAAAAAGTCCGTTTTCATCGGAAAAAACAGATGAAACCACGCTTTATATACCTCTTTCATCGCTTATTCCATTGTATTAGATTTCTTGACAGAAAAAAAGAGGATGAATTCTGTTCATATAGCCGGGTGGGACAGGATGCTTCTTTTCCAAAACACAAAGAGAAGGCCTGGGACGGATATCCGCAGGGTGGGAATAAACATTTCATGATTTTTATAGATATAATTGATATAAATAGGTGATTTTTTGCCTTAGTTAAACCTATTCCTTACATTTGCCGACGTTTTAAGCCTATATTGAATATGAAATCCCGTTTGATAATATTTCTCCTATTCGTTTGTACCGCCTCTTTGTGGGCGAGTGGTGCGGTACCCGACAGCCTGCTGGCCGAGCGTATCATCCGTGCCATCTATGTGAACCATCCCGACAGTGCCTTGTCGTTGCTGGATGAGGCGGAGAAGCGGCAGGCATCCGGCATCAAACCTTTCCGCATCGACCTGTTGCGTGCCATGTGCTATGAGATAAAGCACGATTATCCCCAAAAGGAGCAATGCGTGCGCCGTGCTTTACAGCACGATTCAATCTGTTCGATGCCAGAACGCAAGCTCCCGCTCTTGGTGATGCTTGCAAACATATTGGACAGACAAAACAGGTATGAAGAGTGTGTCGCTGTCTGCCATGAAACCATCGACTTGGCACGCCGCCAAGCAAATAAGCAGGCAGAAGCAGATATGTACTCCGTGATGGCGCGTGTCAGCATAGGCATGGCAAACAATGAAAAGGCGGAGGCATACTTCAAGCAGGCGGTGGAGCTGCTCGAAAGCACGGAAGATGTGCGCCAAATGTCACGGCTCTCTTCCTTGTATGGCGAATACATGTCCTTCTATATTGACCGGAAGCGTGTGGCGGAAGCCATCCGGATAGGCTACCGCCGCGAAGCCCTCATACGCCGTATGAGCGAACTACCCGGTCCTCCTCCGGGCTACATCGACCAGCAATATGGCTTCCTCTATGCCAAGATGGCGGTGCTGCTGCACGAAGAGGGGAAGAACGCGGAGGCAGAGGAGGCTTTCAAGAAACTCCGTGCCACCAGCTTTTCGCAATCCCTCATCGGGAAGCAGTACAGCATCCCTTACTTGCTTGACACCCATCGCCATGCCGAGGTAGCCGCTTTGAGCGATGAATGCCTTTCCGCCTTTCCCAACGATACCGTCAGCTATGAGTACTTGATTCTCCTCAATTACCGGGCACGTGCGGGGCGGGGAATGAAACGCTTTGACCAAGCCGATGCCTTGATGCAACGCATTGTCACGGTGACGGACAGTATCTATGCCCGAGAGAGCCAAAGCAAGGCGCAAGAGTACGCCTCCAAGTTCGACCTGAAAGAAAAAGAATTGCAGTTGACCAAGTCACGCGCCTTGTCTGAAAGGCGTAAGCTCCTGTTGACAGGATTCTGCCTTTTGTCGGTGCTTCTCTTCGCCATCCTTTGGATTACTTATATGAACCTGCGCAAAAACAGGCAGCGCAACCGCATCGCTGCCAAGCAGATAGACGAATTGCTGGCACAGCGTGACGAATTGCGAAGGCGGTTTGCACACGCTGAAGTGACGGCAAGCGAATCTCCGGCAGAGGATGCCTCCGAAGTGTGCTGCCATGAGCCCGGGGCAACTCCGGCTGTTGGCGAAGAGGTGTCTGTGACCAATAGAAAGCGGGCAGAGGAAATGCCGGAGCGGGAAGATGAGGAAGAATATGCCCGCTTCATGAAGATGGAGAGTGTGCTGGTAGAGCAGAAACTCTTCTTGGAATCGGGTTTTGGGCGAGACAACCTGTTGGCGATTGCAAGTGTCAGTAAGAACGAACTGGGTACATTGCTGCGGAAATATGCCGATGCCGACAACCTCAACGACTACCTGAACAGCCTACGCATAGAGTATTCCATCAAGCTGATGAAAGAGAAACCTTTCCTTTCTATCGAGGCCATTGCCGCAGAGTCCAACTTCAACAGCCGCAGTACCTTCTATCGGGCATTCGTCAAGGTGTGGGGGATGACACCGGCGCAGTATATGAGGACTAGGATAGAATAATTCAGAATGTCGAATTCTCTACAAAGAGTGCTTCCCACATGGGGGATGCCTTGATGGCCGAGTCCATTTATTGAATGTTATTGTTTTCCTCTTCTGTTTCTTCTTGAATGGTGTCTTTGGGCAGCAATCTTGGGGAAATGCGTTTCTTGGGAGTGAGGCTCATGCCTTTCAGCATTTCGGCTTGGCGCACTACGCTGCCGTTACCGTCCGAAAGTTGGTTGAAGGCTTTGTCGTAATCCCTTTGCAGGCTGGCCAGCCGGTCGCCGATACCGAGGAAGGTGTCGGTAAAGCCTGCAATCTTTTCATATAAGATGGTGCCGCGCTTGATGATGGCCTGCACATTCTTTACCTGGTTCTCCTTCTTCCAAAGGTCGAGCGAGAGGCGCAGGGCGCTAATCAGGTTGGTGGGGCTCAT
>Ga0129308_1001451_pt1 | contig 24652 bp, 25 predicted proteins | sample L827metagenome_FD_94440 | JGI IMG/M metagenome (GOLD analysis project Ga0129308, IMG submission 94440) | Ring-tailed lemur group fecal microbial communities from Wisconsin, USA - L827 metagenome | ecosystem: Host-associated > Mammals > Digestive system > Large intestine > Fecal | place: USA... | reverse complement strand
TCCCGCTCCAGGTCGATGTGATCCGCGTAGCCCTCGTCGGTGGAGATGATCTCGCCGGGCACCATGCCGATGACGCCCCGCGGGCGGCTGTCGTGGAAATCCGTCTCTGCCAGGCGGGACACATGGAAGGTATCCCGGGCCTGCCGGTAGAGGGTTTCGTCGACCTGCGGCGTCTCAAAGGGAACGACCTCGCCGCCGGCATAGCAGAGCCTGCCGCGCTTGAAGACCTGCTCCACCGCAAAATGCTCCAGGCTGTCGACAATGACGAAGTCCGCCAGGTAGCCCGGCGCGATGGCGCCCTTGTTGTTCAGCAGGAAATAGCGCGCCGCATGGTGACTGGCCGTTTTGACCGCGATGATCGGGTCGACGCCGGCCGCGATGGCCTCGCGGACAATATAGTCGATATGGCCGCCCTCCAAGAGATCGTTCGGGTGCTTGTCGTCGGTGGCAAACATGCAGCGGGAATAGTACTGCGGCACCAGCAGCGGCAGCAGCGCATCCAGATTCTTGGCCGCCGTGCCCTCGCGGATCATGATGAACTGGCCCTTCCGGAGCTTCTCCAGGGCGTCCTCCAGCGTGGCGCATTCGTGGTCCGAATAGACGCCCGCAGAGATATAGGCGTTCAGCTCCTTGCCGCTGAGGCCAGGGGCGTGGCCGTCGATCTTCTTATGGTGGGACTGGGAGGCGACGATCTTCTTGACCGATTCGGCGTCGCCGTTGATGATGCCCACATAGTTCATCATCTCCGCCAGGCCCAGCACCCTGGGATGCTCATAGAAGGAGTCGATGGCTCGATAGTCGAGATTGGCGCCTGATTCGTCCATCGGCGTCGCCGGGACACAGGAGGGGAGCATGAAGTGGACGTCGATGGGCAGGCCCTCCGTCGCCTCCAGCATGTACTCGATGCCGTCGGTACCCATGACATTGGCAATCTCATGGGGATCGGTGATGACGGTCGTGGTGCCATGGGGCAGCACCGCCTTGGCAAACTCAGAGGGGGAGACCAGAGAGCTTTCGAGGTGGATGTGGGCGTCGATCAGGCCCGGGCATACCACCTTGCCGCTGACGTCCACCGCCTGTATGCCGTCATATTCTCCCATGCCGACAATCAGGCCCTCGGCCACGGCGATGTCGCCCCGGCAGAGTTCATTGCTGAACACGTTCAGGTAGGTGGCGTTCTTGAGTACCAGATCCGCCGGCTCCCGGCCGGCCGCCACGGCGATGATCCTCTGCTTTTTCAGCAGCTTGCGGTTGATTTTTCCTGCATAGCTTTCCTTGTATGTCGGCATGAAACCATCCCTTTCCAAAGTTTATTTTATCGATGATACCACTTTTTGTTAGGTTTGTCCAATCTTTTTTAGCGTTATTTTGCCCAATCAGTTTCCAAATATTCCGGAGCATTTTTGTGCAATTTTAATAGTGGTTGGCAAACCCGGTCCTTTGTGCTACAATAGATGCAAACTGTTACGAGGTGTCCGCCATGAATACACTGCTGCATATCTGCTGCGCGCCCTGCTCCAACATGTGCATCGAGACGCTGCGCGGCGAGGGGATCGACGTCACCGGCTACTGGTACAACCCCAACATCCACCCGTTCACCGAATACCGCAGCCGCCGGAACTGCCTGCGGGACTACGCCGCTGCCATCGGCCTGCCGCTGGTGGAGCAGAACGACTACGGCATCCGCCCCTTTGTCCGCGCCGTCTGCGAAGACATCCCGGGCCGCTGCGTCAAATGCTACGAGATGCGCTTCCAGCGCACGGCGGAATACGCCGCCAGCCACGGCTTTGACTCCTTCACCTCATCTCTATTCATCAGCCCCTATCAAAAGCACGACCTGATGCGCGAAATGGCAGAACAGGCCGCCGCCGACTGGGGCGTGGAATTTCTCTACCGGGATTTCCGGCCCTATTTCCGTCAGGGTCAGGAGCGCGCCCGGGAGCTGGGCTTCTATATGCAGAAATACTGCGGCTGCATCTTCTCCGAGGAGGAGCGCTACCTGAAGGCCAGCAAAATTATCCCTTAGGAGGTGCAGCGATGGATTGCACGGCACTCGGCCTGTGGGAACCGCTCCTGCGGGAGGAATTTGAAAAGCCCTACTTCCAGACGCTCTGCGCGCGAGTGGATGCGGCCTATGGGGCAGGGGAGGTCTATCCGCCGCGGGAGGACCTGTTTTCCGCCTTTTCTCTGACGCCTCCGGAGCAGGTCCGGGCCGTCATTCTGGGCCAGGACCCCTATCATGAGCCGGGACAGGCCCATGGTCTGGCTTTTTCTGTCCGTGACGGCGTCAAGCTGCCGCCGTCGTTGGTAAATATCTACAAGGAATTGGAGTTGGATTTGGGAATTCCGCCAAAAAGCACCGGCTGCCTGACCGGTTGGGCGAAGCAAGGCGTGCTGCTGCTGAACACGGTGCTGACCGTAGAGCGCGGCAAGGCCAACAGCCACAAAAACTATGGCTGGCAACGCTTTACCGACGCCGTCCTGACCGCCACGGCCCGGCTGCCGCAGCCGGTGGCCTACGTGCTCTGGGGCGGACAGGCGCAAAAAAAGGCGGCGCTGCTGGCCTCGGAGGCCCCGCGCCTGATCCTCTGCGGTCCCCATCCCAGCCCGCTCTCCGCCTACCGCGGCTTCTTTGGCAGCCGGCCCTTCTCACAGATCAACGCCTTTCTGGAGCAAAACTGCCAGCCGCCCATCGACTGGGGCGCATAGCCCGCAGCCGGAACCGGCAATTATGACAGTTTTCCCGTTTTCAAAATAAAACGGCCGCAGCGCTTTCTACAAATATTGACACCGTTCATGCCCTGATGTACAATCACAGCAGCCCAATTCATTATAAGGAGCTGATACAATCATGAATGGCATATCCTACGAAATGTTGGACCGTTTTTCCGAAGCGTTTCACGCCGACCCCAAAAATGCCGTGGCCATGCGCGCCGTTATGAAAAGCGGTATCAACGACGCCGCCGAAAATCAGCAGGAAATCATCGACAACCCCATGATGTTCTCCATCGAGATTGAAAGCGGTAAGATCACCAACCAGAAGTCCTCGGGACGCTGCTGGCTGTTCGCTGCCCTCAACTGCATGCGCTTCCAGGTGATGCAGAAGCTGAACCTGGAGACCTTCGAGCTTTCGCAGAACTACCAGATGTTCTGGGACAAGCTGGAAAAGGCCAATTATTTCCTCGAGAGCATCATAAAGACCGCCGGCGAGGACGTGGATTCCCGGCTGGTGCGCCATCTGCTGGCATCCCCCGAAGGGGACGGCGGCCAGTGGGACATGTACTGCGCCATCGCGGACAAGTACGGCTGCGTACCCAAGAGCGTCATGCCCGAGACCTTCCACTCCTCGGCCACCGCTGTCATGGTGAAGCTCATCACCCTGAAGCTGCGCGAGGACGCCAAGCTGCTGCGGGAAGCCATCAGAGCGGGACAGGACGTTCAGGAGATGAAGCAGGCCATGCTCTCCGAGATCTATGGCATGCTGGTGACCTGTCTCGGCGAGCCTCCCAAGCGCTTCACCTTCGAATACCGCGACAAGGACAAGGTGTTCCACAGAGACGAAGGCATCACCCCCAAGCAGTTCTTTGACAAATATGTGGGCCTGGCGCTGAACGACTATGTCTCCATCATCAACGCCCCCACTGCCGACAAGCCCTATTACAAGACCTTCACCGTGGACTATCTGGGCAATGTGGTCGGCGGCTGTCAGGTGAAATACCTGAACCTGCCTGCGGACGAGATGCGCGCGCTGGCCATCCAGCAGCTCTCCGACGGCGAGCCGGTGTGGTTCGGCTGCGATGTGGGCCAGATGCTCATGCGCGATTACGGCCTGATGGGCATGAATACCTTCAAGTATGAGGACCTGCTGGGCGTCAAATTCGGTCTGGACAAGGCCGCGCGCCTGGATTACGGCGAATCCGTCATGACCCACGCCATGGTGTTCCTGGGCGTCAACCTGGTGGACGGCAAACCCAACCGCTGGAAGGTGGAGAATAGCTGGGGCGACAAGGCCGGCCAGGACGGCTACTACATCATGAGCGACGAATGGTTCGGTCAGTACAACTATCAGATCGTCGTGAACCGCAAGTATCTTTCCAAGGAACAGAGCGACATGTTCGATCAGGACCCCATTCTGCTCAAGCCCTGGGATCCCATGGGTTCCCTCGCCTGAGAGACATAGCAAGCGGCATCCGAAATCTCGGATGCCGCTTTTGCGCTTATTTCAATCTGTTTGCAAGCTGACTATTTCACTTCTTGCTCCAGCGAATCAAACTCAGGTGTTGAGAAAAATTCTCCCAAGGTGATGTCAAGTCCATCGCAGATCATTTTAATCGTTTCAATTTTTGGATTCTGGCTTTTCCCGTATAGAATGTTTTTAATGCTGGACGGCGGAACTGCGGAGATTGTCGCAAGTTTGTTAATAGTGATTTCACGCTCTCCGCAGAGTTGTAAAATTCGATTCCTGATCGCTGCTAGCATATCCATTGTCTACCTCAAAATTTTTCATAATCTATGCTTGCAAGCCGATTATTTTATTGCCTGCTCCAGGTTATCAAACAACTCGCAGTTGAAAAACTCTCGCATGGAAATTTCCAGTCCATCACAAAGCTTTTGTATCGACACAATACCTGGATTTTGGCTTTTTGCATTCAACATGCTATAAACCGTAGAGGGCGGTATACCCGCTTGGTTTGCCAGCGTGTTGACAGCAATTTTCTTTTGCTTACACAGCTGCACAATCCGCTCTGCAACCGCTTCCTTTGCGTTCATACCCATGCTCCCATTAATATGTTACACACATTTTATAAAAATATGCGATTTATCGTGTGGGATATATCGCAAATTGCAAAAAATATGTTATACTTATGGTAGCGTTGCCCACATAAAGTCACAGGATGGTGATGAGCATGCATTTTCACAGGGACTTTTATGCCGAAGCAAAACGGGAATACCAAAAAATGATGCAAAGTCAGGAAGAAGAATTCGCGGCAATGACGGAGGAAGACCGGCGTGAAGCCATAGAGCAAATTGAGGCTTTCCTTCAATCGCTGGCCGAGCACAGCTATGAACAGGACCGCCTGCACATTCGCGTTTCCAGCCGGAAAAAATGCCTCACCTTTGACAAACTTGCGGAGCAATCTCTTAAATTTGCAGAGAATAACGGGTTAATAATCGACATTACCTGCAAAGAAAACGACCTCGGCACAATCTGCTTTAAAAGCGATTTCCTTGTGGTTTTCGACAGCGCTGCGGACGAAAGCCGGCTGATTCTTCTCCGGCTTCTCCAAGCGGCAGACCAAATCATATTCAAAGCTGACGGCGGGATGCTTCAGCTTATCTTTCTTTTTTCGTTATATGACGAAGTGGAAGTATGACAAAGGGCCCCGAAACCATCGGTTCCGGGGCCTCCTTTTGTCTAAGCGGAAAATCAGCGGATTTGGCCGCTGCCGAGGATGACGTACTTATAGCTGCACAGCTCCTGGAGGCCCATCGGGCCGCGGGCATGGAGCTTCTGGGTCGAAATGCCCATCTCGCAGCCAAGGCCGAACTCCCCGCCGTCTGTGAACCGGGTGCTGGCGTTGACATAGACCGCCGCGCTGTCCACACCGGCCACGAACCGGTCCGCCGCCGCCGGATCGGCGGTGACAATCGCGTCGCTGTGGCCCGTCGAATGGGCCGCGATATGGGCAATGGCCTCGTCCACATCCGCCACGACGCGGACCGCCAGAATATAGTCCAGAAATTCCGTGTCGAAGTCCGCTTCACCGGCCGGGACGCCGGGGATAACCGCCGCGGCCTCCTGGTCCAGCCGCAGCTCCACCGGCTGCAAGCCCGCTGCGCGGCGCTGCTCCACCAGGCGGCTCCACAGCTTCGGCAGAAATTCCGCCGCGATGGACCGGGCTACAAGGCACACCTCCTCGGCATTGCAGACGCTGGGGCGGCTGGTCTTGGCGTTCTCGATGATATTCAGCGCCATCTCCTGGTCGGCGGCGCCGTCCACATAGACATGGCAAATGCCCGTACCGGTCTGGATTACCGGCACCTTGGCGTTCTGCACGCAGGCACGGATCAATCCGGCGCCGCCCCGGGGGATCAGCAGGTCCACATAGCCCGCCGCCGTCATCAGCTCGGCTGCGCTGGCGTGGGTCGTGTCCTCCACCAGACAGACCGCTGTCTCCGGCAGTCCGGTCTCCCGCAGGCCCATGCGCAGCGCCTCCACAATCGCGCGGCTGCTGCGCCATGCCTCCTTGCCGCAGCGAAGAACACAGGCGCTGCCGCTCTTGAGGGACAGGGCCGCCGCGTCGCTCGTGACATTGGGCCGGCTCTCATAGATGATCGCGATGACGCCCATGGGCACGGCGCGCCGCTCGATGACCAGACCGCCGGGGCGCGCTACCCGCTTCAGCACCTCGCCCACCGGGTCCGGCAGCGCTGCCACCTCACGGATCCCCTGGGCCATGCCCTGGATCCTGGCAGGGGACAGGGCCAGCCGGTCCAGCATAACCTCGCTGATCGTACCCCGTGCTGCCTCCAGGTCCAGCCGGTTGGCCGCAAGAATTTCCGCCTCCTGCCGCAGCAAGGCGTCCGCCATGGCCAGCAGGGCCGCATTTTTTTGCTCCGTATGCGCCAGCGCCATCGGCCCCTTGGCCGTCCGCGCCGCGATCAGCAGTTCCTTTGTCGTCATTGGCCGTCTCCTCCCTTTGCCACAAACCGGGTGCCCACCGGCATGCCGTCCGCAATGTCATAGAGCTGCGCCGGTCTCGCGCCGTTGGCAATGACCATGTCCACACCGGCGCCGGTGGCAATCTTCGCGGCCCGGATTTTGGTGGTCATGCCGCCGGTGCCCAACGCCGAGCCCTTGCCGCCGGCCAGCGCCTCGATCTCCGGCGTGATTCCATCGACCACGGGAATCAGCGACGCCTCGGGATGCGTATGCGGATCGGCGGTATACAATCCGTCGATATCGCTGAGCAGAACCAGCAGATTCGCCTGCACGCAGCTCGCCACCAGCGCCGCCAGGGTGTCGTTGTCGCCGAAGGCGATTTCCTCCGTGGCAACCGTGTCGTTCTCGTTGATAATGGGCAGCGCCTTCAGCTCCAGCAGCCGGAACACCGTATTCTCAAAGTTCAGCCGGCGGCGCTCGTCCTCCAGGTCCTCGGCGGTGAGCAAAATCTGCGCCACCGTATGGTTATACTCGGTGAACTGCCGGTCATAGACGTACATCAGCTCGCATTGGCCGACGGCGGCGGCGGCCTGCCGGGTCGGCATATCCTCCGGCCGGGCGGCCAGCATCAGCTTGCCGACGCCCATACCGATGGCGCCGGAGGAGACCAGAATCACCTCGTGGCCGGCATTTTTCAGGTCGCTCAGGACCTTAATCAGCTCCTCCACCCGCCGGATATTCAGACGGCCGGTGGCGTGGGCCAGGGTCGAGGTGCCCACCTTGATTACCATTCTCATCTCTGCTTCGCTCCTTTGTGTCTTTCCTGCATTATATCTCACGCGTCCTGGTACGGCAAGCGGAATATCCTGTTTTTTCATGGACCTGTGCATAAAAATAGAGTTTCCAACCGCGCGGTTCTCTGCTATACTTACTCTATCAAGTACAAGGACGGCGATTTCTCATGCCCGCTGCAATTATCCCCTCATTTTTGCTCTATTGCTACATCGGCGCGATCACGCCGGGACCTGCCAACCTCTGCTCGCTGGCCGCCGCACTGCGCTACGGCAGGCAGGCCGCGCTGCGGCAGTGGAAGGGGCTGTTTACCGGCTTTTTCATCGTCTCCATGGCCTCTGTCCTGATGACCTTCCTCCTTGGCACCATGCTCAACCAATATGTCGGCTATCTCGCCTGGGTCGGCGCGGCATACATCCTCTGGATGGCCTGGCACATGCTGCGCTCCTCCGGCGTCGAGGCCGACAGCAACCCGGACCGCCCCACCTTCCGCCGCGGACTTTTTCTTCAGCTCACCAATGTGAAAATCATCGTCTTCTGCCTGACCGCGCTGGCCTCCTATGTGCTGCCCTATACGGCCTCCTTCTGGTGGCTGCTCGGCGTGGGCCTCTTCCTGCCGCTCACCGGACCAATCGCGAATCTGGTCTGGCTCTTTGCCGGCGCGTCGCTGCAAAAGCTCTTCGCCAACCACCGCAAGGCCGTGGATATCGTGCTTGCCCTTTCCCTGGTGGTCTGCGCCGTCAGCCTGGTCTGGCCCCACTGAATATTGCAAAAGCGGACGTGGCAAATGATAACGCCACATAAGGAAGCAATTTAAAATTGTAATTAAATATCAATTAAAGAGTGTGGTCAAGGACAAATCACAGAAGCTTCTTGACGCCAAAAAACTAAAGGAGTATAATATACAAAATTCTTTAGGAGGTAAGGCAATGTTGAATCGTATCGACCATTTTAATAATGTAGTCGTTATGCAGTCCGCAGTCCCTGCTTATTATTGGCAGTTGGGCGGGCTTACATTGCTATACCCTTTTTCAAGTAATTAGAGTGTTTTTCTAATTTGATTAAGCGAAACGCAGTGCAAGCTATGAGTGAATCTTAGCCTGCACTGTTTTTTTATACTTTTTATAGGAGGTTTCGAGATGGAAATAAAAGACTACTTAACAAACTATTATGAGAGCTATGACGAGAATGGTCGTCTTGTCTCTAAACACGGCATGGTGGAATATCTTACCACTATGAAATATGTGAAAAAGTATCTGGGGCCAAATATGCGAGTCTTGGAGATCGGCGCAGCAACCGGTCGATATAGTCACGCCTTAGCACAGAAAGGCTATCCGGTGGATGCGGTCGAATTAGTTGAGCATAATATCGAAATCTTCAAGCAAAACACCACCGAAGGCGAAGCCGTCACAATCACACAAGGTAATGCTATGGATCTGTCTGCTTTTAAGAGCGACACTTATGATATTACTCTGTTGCTCGGTCCGATGTATCATTTATTCACAAGAGAAGATAAGGTAAAAGCCTTGTCAGAAGCTATCCGGGTTACAAAGAAAGGCGGTATAATTTTTGCCGCTTATTGTATGGGTGATGCAAGTGTTTTGTCATACGGTTTTATTCGTGGCGAAATTTATAACATTATTGAAAAATGTATGCTCAACACAGAAACATTTGATACCTTCTCAAATCCGTGGGACATTTTTGAACTATACCGTAAAGAGGACATCGACAATTTGAGAAACGAGTTCAACGTTACTCAACTTCATTTTGTGGCTTCGGATGGCTACACAAATCATATGAGAGAAACCGTAGACCAAATGGATGACCGAATGTACGAACTATACTTGAAATATCATTTTGCAATTTGCGAAAGACAAGATATGATTGGTTACTCTCATCACACACTTGATATATTCAGAAAGGAATAGAGAAATGAACATAAATATACGAACTGCTGTCATAGCTGATTGCGAGCGTATCCGCCCGCTTCAAAAAGAAATCGCAGACTTGCACCATAAAGGCAGACCTGACTTATTCAAAACCGAAGCCCGTTACTTTACAAAGGAAGCATTTGCAGAAAGGTTAAGTGATCCGAAACATACTATCTACATTGCCCAAACTGACAGTGGCGAGGTAGCCGGATATGCTTTTGCTTGGATTATTCAACACCGTAGTCACTCTACATACATTGATTTTGACCGTTTCTACATTGATGATATTTGTGTCTTGAAATCTCATCAGAGAAACGGAATAGGAAAAAACTTTTCGAGTGTTGCAAGCAAAAAGCTCAAGAGAAGAAGTGCAAAATGATTGAGCTCGGCGTTTGGGGATTTAATGAGGATGCGATTGCATTTTATAAGAATTGCGGAATGACAGACCGTATCCGCAGAATGGAATACAGATTGGAGGACTAAAAAATGATTACACATAAAGGAACACAAACTATATATACAGAAAGACTTATACTGCGCAAATTTACAGTTGACGATGCTGATGCAATGTTTAACAATTGGGCAAGTGATGAACGAGTTACTCGATACTTAACTTGGTGTCCTCACGAATCTTTTGAAGCAACAAGGCAACTATTGGAATTATGGTGTGCTGCTTATGAAAATCCAAATACTTATAATTGGGTTATGGAATACGAAGGAACACCTATCGGCAATATCAGCGTTGTTCGGTTAAGTGAAAAGAGTGAATATGCTGAGCTTGGCTACTGTATGGGGTACGCTTATTGGAATAAAGGCTTTATGCCTGAAGCCGCAAAAGCAGTCATTGACTATCTATTTGCCGAAATTGGTGTAAACCGTGTTGGCATATCTCACGCCGTTAAAAATCCTGCTTCGGGCAGAGTTGCTCAAAAGTGCGGTCTTACATTTGAAGGAACAAAGCGTGAATATTTCAAAACCTCGACAGGAGAGTTTCTGGATATATCCTATTACGGTATTATTAGAAGCGAATGGGAAAAATTCAAATACGACAAATAATTGCAATATAAGATTGCAACAGCAAATAGCATAAACTATCTGTGCCGCACTTATATAATAGCAGATAAAAACTGTATTTTTCCACATTTTTCGGTCGCATACCGTAGCAAGCAGGGAAACTGTATTGACAGTTTCCGAATATACGAAAACGGTATAACCCATTTTACTGAGTTACACCGTTTAATGCATAAAAACTTCCTTGTGTGGCGTTGCCGAACACGTCCGCTTTTTTATGTCCTTTTTTCAGGAGCCGCTACGATTTCTGCGCGCTCTCCAGCCGGGAATAGCAGTAGACGCCGCCAAGGGTCACCAGCGCGCCGGCCACCTGCAGCGCTACCGGAATCTCCTGGAACAGGAACACCGCAAAAATTGCCGCGATGACCGGCTCAAGGAGCTTCGTGGCCGAGACGAAAGAGGGTGGATAGAATTTCATACACCAGCTAAAAATGCTCTGGCCCAGAATTGTGGAGAACACCGCCAGCAGCAGGCCCACAAGCAGGGCGCTTTTTCCGCCGTCCAGCAGAGAGACGCCCTGCGCCAAAGAGATCACAACCAGCGTAATGGCCGAGGCCAGATACAGCACATAGGTATAGACCGTCGTGGAGGTCGTCGCCCTGGTCACGCGGCTGATGAGCATATAGACCGCCGCGGCCATTGCGGCCAGCAGGGCCAAAATGTCGCCGCCAAGGTGGCTGCCGCCCGCCGCAGAGTCCGAAAGCGCGATCATCACGCTGCCCAAAAACGCCACGGCGATGGAGGCGACCGCCTTCCAGGACAGCTTGCCGCGCAAAACCAGGCAATACCCCAGCGCCACCCAGATCACCTCGGTGTTGACGATGGCCGTGGAGCTGGCCACTGAGGTCTTGCCGAGGGAGGAAAACCACAGGGCATAGTGGAACCCCAGAAATATGCCGCTGACACAGCTCAGCAGCAGTGTCTTTCTGTCCAGATGGAACAGCTCCTGCCGCGTCTCGCGCTTGCCCAGCGCCACAGGCGTCATCAGCAGCACCGTCCAGATCAGCCGGTAGGCCGCCGTGACTGAGGAGGGCGCGTCCGAATAGCGTACAAAAATGGCCGACAGGGACACGCCAAATACGCCGACAACCAGAGGGATCATCGGGTGTTTCTCAAAAAAGCGCATCATTTTTCTGCTCCTATCCAATGAATTTGAAAATCATGACAGCACGGAATCCGTCAAAGTTACAGCAGCATCCGGAACGCCAGCGTATAGTCTCTCCGGGCCGAAAGGCGGAAGGCCTCCTCCACGTCTGCGCCCCAGCTATTGATGCCGCCCACGCCCCGCATTGCGCCGCAAAGGGTCAGCGTGGTCCGGCAGGGCTGCGGCAGCTCCCAGCCGTGGGCAGCCTCGCTGAGCTGCCAGGGCGTATAGGGGATGGCGCTGAAGGCATACGGCGTCTGGACCTTTTCCAAAATCAAGGTTTTTCCGCCAAGGAATAGCTGCGTCTGGTGGGTATCCATATGGTTGCCACACTCCTGGGGCACCAGATAGTCGGGAATCCCCGGGGCCTCCTCATTCCAGCCGAAGACGCCGCCCTTCTTTCGGTCCGGATAGGTCTCCCCGGAAAGGCCCAGCCATCTCACACGCTCCACAGGCGCAGGCGTGGAAAAGCGAATACCGAAGAGCAGAAGCTCCGGACGGTTCTCCGCCCCAAAATACTGCCCGCGGACCTCCAGTGCGCCGGTATTGTCCAGCGTATAGGTCAGTTGGGCCAGCGGGCCGGGGACCGCCGCGCTTTCATAGCCGTAGCGGATGGACACGGCCTGCTCCGACTGGGACAAAATCTCGACGCTGCTGCATGTCTGCCACCGCTCCGCTGCGCTCCACAGGGCACTTCCCGCAGCGAAGCCGTTCCCGATATCGTTCTCCGTAGGCGCACGCCAGTAGGACGGCCGGGGCGCTCTCCACAGCCATTCCTGTCCCTGGCTCCGGATGGAACAGGGCCCGCCCTCCGAATAGGAGAACAGCACCTCAAAATCCTTGCCGCGGACGCCGAGGGCCCCGTCGCCGTGGGTAATCGTCAGCGGAGCGGTTTTTCTTCTGGGCAGCGGCGTCACGCGCCGGATGGCGTCCAGATTCGCCCGCTCCTGCCGCTCCCGCTGCGCGGCCGGGGCATACCAGTAGCGGACCTCCTGCATGGCGGGCTTTTCAACGCCATTGGCAAAGACGATCCCATCGCCGCTGAAAGCGTAGTCGGTCTGCCGATCCCCAAAATCTCCGCCGTAGCCGAGATTCCGGCCCCGGGGCGTATTCTGCCACAGCGCCTGGTCCATATAGTCCCAGATGAAGCCGCCCTGGTACATGGGGAATTCCTCTCCCAGACGGATATAGCTCTCCATGCCGCCCAGGGATAGAGGATGTTGGTATATTGAATTTGACCATAGCCCTGAAGCTCCCAGTGGCCGGGCACCTGGATGCGGTCAAAGGCGCTGTCGTCATAGTTCTCCTGCCAGAAGTCCGCAGGTCTTGCCTCGGGGCAGGGACTCCAGAAAAAATTCCAGACGCCGTCCAGCGGTTGGCGCAGGGAGGTCTTTCCTGCGGCAAGCTCCGCCTCTGCGGCATAGCCAATATGGTCGGAGTGCGCCTCCAGCCGGCCCACCTGAAATACCGCAGGATCTGTCAGCCATTTGAGCGTAGGTTTCATATTGCGAATACCTCCCAATTTTATGGTTGCCTTATTTAGCATACCGCAAGTCCCGGAGGACGTCAATACGGAAAAGAAGCCTTCCGGCCCTGTGGTTTGGTCCCCAAAGAAGAGAGACCGCCTCAAATTTGAGGCGGTCCCTTCCGTGCGGGCGGGCCGTGAGGACCATGGCCCGCTCCGATTATTTTTCTTTCACCGGGATCCAGATTTCCGCGTAATAGGCCGGGTCCTGCGTTCCCAGCTTGAAGCCGGCGGGGTCGCTGTAATATTCAATGTTATAGCCCTCCGCAATTTCATATTGGCTGGTCGGGAGCCATTCCGAGAAAATCCTTCTGTTGACCTCCTGCAGCGGAAGCGGCATCGCCCCTCTGCAGGGGAAAATCGCCCATGTATGCGCCGGAATCTCCTGCACCTCCAGCTTCATCGCCTGCGCCTTTTCCGCCATATAATCGTCTGCAATCATATAGCGGAACTGTTCTCCGGCCATGGCCTCGTCAAAGCAGACGCCATACATTCCGCAGACCGGCTTTGGGTCGGCCATGACAAACGCATCGTTCCAAAACTGCGGAATCTCCTGATTTGCCGATTCATAAGGAAACATCTTCGAGATGCCCATCACCTGAAATGCGCGCTTTTTCTCCATTCTGTACTCCATCACGGTACCTCCATCCAATGTTAATTTGATATGCAGCGGCGCAAACGCCTTGATATTTGCGCCGCCCCTTCTGACATCAGTCGGCGTACATCCATGAAACCGGACAAACGCCCTGGAAAAGCTGTCCGGCGAATCGTAGCCATACTTCATTGCAAGATCGATCACCTTTTCCTCCGAAGTCAGAAGCTCGCGCCCCGCGAGGGACAACCTTCTCATTCGGATATATTCACCCACGGTATATCCGCACAGCATGGAAAAGCCCTTCTGAAAATAAAACGCGGATGTATTTACTTCAGCGGCAATTCTGCCTACCGTGAGGTCCTCGGTTATGTTTCCCTCAATGAATTCCAGTGCATGCTCTATGGCCTCGATCCAATTCATGCTGCCGCCTCCCTGATGCTGAAAATATACCATATTTCACCGGATGGTTCCCGACAATCTGTGCTCTCTTTTGTCGGCCTTCGTTTTGAAAAGGACCGGCGCGCCAACTCAGACGCGCCGGCCCTCTGCATATTCTATCCCTTGAAAAAGCTGTACAGGCCCACGATAAAAATCATCAAAACGATCACAGGCAGCACATAGGTCATATACGGCCGCATAAACTTCTTGATCTTCAGGCCCTTGCCCGTGTTGGCCTCCTCCACAAATTTGTCCCAGCCCCAGCCTCTTTTACTCACACAGAAGAGGACGAAGATCAGGGAGCCGGCCGGCAGAATCACATTGCTCACCAAAAAGTCCTCGAGGTCCATGATGGTCGAGCCTTCCCCGAAGGGCTGGATTCCGCTGAGGCGGTTAAATCCCAATGCGCACGGCAGCGACAGCGCAAACATCAGAATTCCGTTTACGAGACAGGTTTTCTTCCTGCTCCAGCCCGTAAGGTCCATTGTTGAGGCGATGATCCCCTCAAACACGGCAAAAATCGTGGAAAGCGAGGCGAAGGACATAAAGACAAAAAACAGACTGCCCCACAGCCGGCCCAGCGGCATACTGTTAAAAATATTCGGCAAGGTGATAAAAATCAGCCTCGGTCCGCTGTCGGGCTGAACCCCGTTTGCAAAGCAGGCAGGGAAAATAATCAGGCCCGAAACAAACGCGACAAAGGTATCCAGCAGGGCGACATTGACCGCCTCGCCCATCAGCGCCCTGTCTTTTCCGATATAGCTTCCGAAGATCGCCATTGCGCCGATGCCCAGGCTGAGCGTAAAGAACGCCTGGTTCATGGCCGCCACGATGACATTGCCGATTCCGGCGTCCTTCATTTTCTGGAAATCGGGCACAAGGTAGAACGCCAGACCCTTTTCTCCGCCATCCATAAAGATGCTGTTTACGGCAAGAACCAGCATAATGACGAGCAGCGCGGTCATCATCCATTTTGTAATTCGTTCCAGTCCGTTCTTCAGGCTGAAGGAGCATACAGCAAATCCGATGACGACGACAGCCAGCGTATACAAAACCATAGAGCCGCCGTCAAGCAGCATATTGCTGAAATATTGGTCAACTTCCGCCGTGCCAAGTCCTTCAAAGCTGCCCGCCGCCATCGAAACAAAATACCGGAGCATCCAGCCCGTCACGGTTGTATAGAACATCATCAGAAGATACATGCCGATCACGGACAGATATCCATGAAAATGCCATTTGGCCCCCTTGCGCTCAAGCTGCTGATAGAGCCTCGCGGGACTTTTCTGGCTTGCACGGCCAAGCGAAAACTCCATCGTCATGACTGGAATTCCCAGGATGAGCAGGAAAAACAGATAGATCAACACGAAGATTCCGCCGCCGTATTGACCGACAATATACGGAAATTTCCACACATTTCCGATTCCTATGGCGCAGCCTGCGCTGAGCAGGATAAACCCAAGCCTGCTGCCGAGCTTCTCTCTTTCCACGATTGTTCCCTCTCCTGTTCAATTTCTTTTTTCCTGCGGACGCAGGAAATCAGTATACGACCTCAAGCTCGGAAAAGCTGGGCTCCATTTGTCCCAAATTGTATTCTCCCAAATCCGTGCTTAATTCATTGCCGCTGTATCCAATCGTATAATATCCATATTGAATCTCACCGGAATCATTAAATACATTGCACTGGATGTGCATTACGCCATTCGCCCTTCTGAAATATGTAAAGGCCAAAAATATCGTATCCTCCTGCCGCAATTCGCCCTCAATCGCTTCTTTCAGCGCCTGTGAATTCTGATAACTTGAGAAATCCTGCTCCGATATTTCCGTTGCTCCATATTCCTTGTACGTATTTCCGTCGAAGAACAAATAGGTGTCCTTCCCTGTATGCAGCATCAGCCCGCCATTGCTTGGATCAAACAGGCCATCGTATGCCTCTATGTTGAGCGTGATATCTCCGCTGTCCGTCATGGATACATAGCCATATTGATTGGAGACCAGGCACACAATTTCCCGGTTCTGCAGCGCCAGAATGGAGTAATTTTTTCCGGTGCCCATCATTCGATAGGCATTCAACGCAACATGCGTTTCACCGCCGGTCTCCAGCAGCTCGATCTCACATGCATCCATTCCGTCGTCGTTTTGGTGGACCAGGGCGCAGGTCTTTCCGTCGCTGCTGCAATACCAGGTCTGATACAGCCCCATATCGCCGCGATAGACGCCGATCAGCTCGCCGTCCCCGTCATGGTCCATATCAACATACACATAATTTTCCATTGCATGATTGGCAGTCGCTTCCGTGATGGCCAGCAGCTCTTCTTCACTTAACGCCTTGCTTTTAACCTGGAACGAGGATACATCCATCGGCAGGCAGCCGTTCACGCCATCCTCCTGAATTGTCGTCAACTGATACAGGGATACGGCCAGCATATCGATACGGTTTTGGAATAACTCCATCCAATAATCGCGGTTCTGCCCAAATTCGTCCACCATCGTAATCAGATTTTCATACATGGCGATGGATGTTCTGCAATACAATTGCAGCGATTGCACGTATTTATTATAAAGTTCCGGATTGTCCAACTGATTTTGCAGGTTCAAAAAGACATTATATGCAATCCAATATACATTTTGCTGCAATTCTGACAGGCACAAGGCCCGATGGTCCGCGTCAAAGGCTTCAATGGAAGAGCTGGTGAGCGGAAAATGATCGACAAACAGTCGCGCAAAATTGAGGCTGAAGGTCCATGCGCCGCCGCTGATTCCTGCCGCGCTCGAAACCCCCGTGCCAATGAGGTTTTCCCAGCAGAGCTTATCCGTAAAGAGCTGCGCGGCCTCTCCCTCAAGCTGCGTTGCAGCAACGCCCAAAACATTCCGATACCGATTCGCAACGGTAAACCAGTCGTTATTCTCTGCCGAAATTCCAAGATCATCCAGGTTTTCCTGCCCCATCACGTCATAGATAAGGTTGTTTGTGGCGTTTACATATTTCATTTCCTGTGCCGTTTCCACCGCAGCAGAGACAAAGAGCATCACATAGTCCATGCTGCTGAAATATTTTTCCGCCGCTTCACTTGTCCTGTTCTTTTCGGTAAATGCCTCATAGAATTTCTCGCCATAGTGGGCTACATCGGCAGGCTGCCCCGCCTGATAGGCGCTGTATGCAAGGCTGACAAAGGACTTTTCCATGGCGCTGTAGTAATATTGAATGTACCATTCCGCCGGTTCGGCAGAAATCGATAAGGTATCTCCAAGCGCTTCAACAAAATCTGAGCCCTCGCCAGAATGCAGATCTTTGTATAGTTCGTTTTGACTGGCTTCCTTATATTTCTGAATGGAAGGGTAATCGTACAAATCGACCTGAAGGGCCGCGAGAAACGCATCGCTCAAATAATCATCCGAGGACGACATATCGCCCAGAATGAAATCCATGAGGATATCCAAGGTCAGAGACACCTTGACATTTCCTTCGCCGCCGTATAACTCGTAGATGTCGACCAAGGAGTTGTCATAATCCACGTCGAGTGCTTCCCATGCAGTATATTCCGGCATTCTGCAATAGAGCGTGTCGTCTTCTATGAATGCGACTGCCTTGTAATAGCTCAGAAACAGAAGGGCCGGGACAGCATAGGTATTCCCGGACACCTTGAGAATGGAAGTGTCCACCGTTTGATAGCCGTCGTCAAACGTCTGACTGGCGACATCAAAGGAGGCGCTCCAAAACCCCTGCTGAACTGAAATGGTAGTTCCGTCAAACGTCTGCGAGCAGCGCGTCAGGGAACACAAATCATCAATCGAAATATAGTACACCGAATCCAGCAGGTATACGGCAATGGAAGAATCGTCCACAACGTTGCTGTTCAGCGAAAGCGTGGCTTCTTCAAAGTCATTCTCCGCCGCGTGGGCCGTGGTTTCGAGAACGCCGGCAATCGAAATCAACAGCGCCAGAACCGTGCAGACGGAGAGCAGGCGTTTTAAATTATCCTTCCTTCGCGTTCTCATTTGCAAATTCCTCCACCAGTGCCTGGGCAAAAATTTCTTCCAGATTTCCTGAAATGATTTTTTCAAAGTCCTCGTTGCCGATCAATGTATAGCCGTCCTCCGTTTTCTCCGCGTCCATCTCTACAGTGCTTTCCAGCGTCGGATGCTCCCCGGAATTCAGCGCCGCCTGGACATTTTCCTTCACATTGTCGAGCAGCACATCATAATCCTCCGTTCCGCACGTGTCTATCGCCGCCTGTATCGCATTGGAAATAATCGCCCCCAGGTCCGGTGTTGTCACTTTCACCTCCGCAGTGCCCGAATCACCGTCCCACGAAATGTCCGACACCTCATATACGATGGTTTCACGGAACGCCTCCGACAATGCACCGGTCGGCGCATGGTCCTCCATTCCCTGAATTTGATCTGCCGCATCCATCAGCCTCACCTGCTCGCTTTTATGGCTGCATCCGGAGAGAACCATTGCAAGAATCATGGATAAAACGAGAACAATTCTTTTCATTTTTGTGCCTCCAAATTTTCCGAAAAAGCGCAGCCTAATTCCGTTTTCGGGTTGGCCACGCCCTTAGTGAGCAAAATAATACTCTCCACATGGGCGCAGCGGGGGAAGAGGTCAACGGCTTCAGCACGGACGGCGCGGTAGCCGCGTTCCTCCAGCAGCTTCACATCCCGGGCCAGCGTCGCCGGGTCGCAGGAGACATAGACGATTCGCTCCGGTCCCATTGTGACCATGGCCTCGATTACGTCGGCGCTGACGCCCTTTCGCGGCGGGTCCACCACAATCACATCGGGCTGTGTGCCCTCTGCTGCCAACCGCTTGGCTGCCTCTCCGGCGTCGGCGCAGAAAAAGCGGGCGTTTTCAATTCCGTTCCGGCGCGCGTTCTCTTTTGCGTCGCGAATGGCCGACTCGATGATCTCCACGCCAATGACCGTTTTCGCGCTGCGGGCCATACAGAGTGTGATGGTGCCGGTGCCGCAGTAGAGGTCCAGCGCCGTCTTGGACTTATCCAGTCCCGCCAGGGCAATCGCTTTCTCATAGAGGCGCTCCGCCTGGTCGCGGTTGACCTGATAGAAGGACCGGGGCGACAGGCGAAACCGCAGGCCGCAGAGCATATCTTCGATATACCCCGGGCCCCAGAGGGTCCGGAATTCGCTGCCGAGCACCGCGTTGCCGGGCTTTTTGTGGATGCTCAAAACGGCGGTTTTCAGATTTGGAACCGCCTGCCGCAGCATGGCGACGAGCTGTTCCTCCTTCGGCAGCCGCTCGCCGTTGGCGACAATGCAGGCCAAAACCTCCCCCGTTTGGAAGCCGCAGCGGACATAGATATGGCGCACAAGGCCGGTACAGCTCTCCTCGTCGTAGGCCGGGACATCATACCGCCGCATCCAGGTCACGACCGTCGCGCGCGCTTGGTCCGCCGCCTCCGGCTGGATGCCGCAGTGCTCCACCGGAATGACCTGATGGCTCCGCTGGCGGAAAAAGCCGGCGTCGGGCTTTCCCCGGCAGACGGCCACCGGGAACTGCGCCTTATTGCGGTAGCGCTCTGTGGACGCCGCGCCAAGCAGCTCTACCGGCCCCAGCTTCAGCCCGCCAATCCGGGTCAGAGCGTCCTCCACCCGCTGTGCCTTCAGCCTGCATTCCTCCACATAGTCCATATGCTGGAAGGCACACCCGCCGCACAGTCCCGCATAGGGGCATGCCGGCTTCACCCGGTGCGGAGACGGCGTCAGCACCGCCTCAATTTTTCCGTAGGCCACGGTCTTTGTGACTTTCAGAATTTTCACGCGGCAGCGTTCCCCGGCGACAGCCTTCGGCGCAAAGACCGCTGCGCCCTCGATCCGGGCCACGCCCAGCCCCTCGCTGGTGTAGCCCGTAAATTCCGTCTCATAAATCTCGTTCTTTTTCAGCATTGCATTCTCCGTGTTTCACGTGAAACATTTTCTTTTCTCCTGGCATTATACCATCTTCTTGCGCATTGGGCAAGAACCCTGTATACTAAAGGAAACCACATTCGAGGCGATTTTATGCTTTCCTATGAACACTGTACGCTCTGCCCGCGCCGCTGCGGCGCAGACCGCGCCCACGGGCAGCTTGGCTTCTGCCGGATGCCGGACCATCTTGTTGCGGCCCGGGCTGCCGCCCATTATTGGGAAGAGCCGGTAATCTCCGGTGATTTTGGCTCCGGCGCGGTCTTTTTCTCCGGCTGCACGCTGGGCTGCAGCTTTTGCCAGAACGAGCCGGTCAGTCACGGCGGACGCGGACGCGAGATCACAACAGAGCGCCTGCGGGAGATCTTCCTTGAGCTGATCGACCAGGGCGTGACCAACATCAATCTGGTCACGGCGACCCAATTTCTTCCCTCCGTCCTTCCGGCGCTGGAGCCGAAGCTGCCGGTGCCTGTCGTCTGGAACTCCGGCGGCTATGAGTCCGTGGAAACCTTGCGGGCGCTGGAAGGCCATATCGACGTCTATCTGCCGGACTTCAAATATTCCGACCCTGCTCTGGCAAAGCGGCTGTCCGGCGCGGCCGACTATCCGAAGGTCGCCGCCGCCGCGGTCCGCGAGATGGTCCGGCAAACCGGTCCCGCCGTCATTGAAGACGGCGTGATGACGCGAGGAACGCTGATCCGCCACCTGGTTCTGCCCGGCGCAATCGACAATTCGCTGGGCGTACTGGACTGGATCGCCGCCAACTTCTCCAGCCGGGATGTCCCCGTGTCGCTGATGCGCCAATACATGCCCATGGGGCAAGCCGCCAAAACGCCGCCCTTCGACCGGACCGTGACGGACACCGAATACGACGCCGTTCTGAGCTGGATGTACCTGCTGGGCCTTGAAAACGGTTTTACCCAGGAGGCCGCCGCCTCGGATCAGCGCTATATTCCGCCCTTTGATTTTGAAGGGCTATAATTCCGAAGCAGCGTAAAACAAATGTTTGATTTTCTTCGGATCTTGTGGTACACTGATAAAAAGGGGTGATTCTATGCCGAGGACAAGCACAAAGCAGGCTGAGATTATGGAATTTCTGAAGGATTATATTGAAAAAAACGGGCACGGCCCATCCTTCCGCGAAATCAGCGAAGCCGTCGGCCTGCGCTCCGTTTCTACGGTCCACTACCACCTGTCGGAGCTGAAACGGCTTGGGAAAATTGAGATGGACGAGATGAAAAAACGCACCATCACGCTGCCGGAGGCTTCGCACAGTCATCAGATTCCCATTCTTGGCGTCGTCACCGCCGGGTGCCCGATTCTGGCCCAGGAAAACATCGAGGGCTACCTACCCTGGGACGGCAGCCGCTCCTGCTATGCGCTCCGTGTGCAAGGCGACTCCATGGTTGGCGCAGGAATTCTGGACGGAGACTATGTCATTGTCCGGCCGCAGCCGACGGCTCTGGACGGGCAGATCGTTGTTGCGCTGCTCGGAGACGAGGCCACCGTCAAACGTCTCCGGCTTCGGGACGACGGCATTTACCTGATGCCCGAGAACCCCGCCTATTCGCCCATCGATGGACGCGAGGCGTCGATTCTCGGTCTGGTTCGCGGTGTCGTCCGGAAGTACGGATGAGATCGCCGGCCGCAGAGTTTTTCCCATAGGCGCACAGGGCGCATCGCTTCGATGCGCCTGTTCGTCGTTTTCGCATGTTTCACGTGAAACATAAAAGGATTGCAATGAGAGAAAACTGTGTTATAATATGCTTCAGAAATTCTTTGCCGCAGAGAGAAAGGCGAGGTGCGGGCCATGGGCAAAATTGTTGCGATTGTCAATCAGAAGGGCGGCGTCGGAAAGACGACGACAGCCATCAACCTCGCCGCCGCGCTGACGGCCGCAGGTGCCCGCGTGCTGCTCTGCGACTTTGACCCGCAGGCCAACGCGACCTCCGGACTTGGCGTCCAGCGTGCGAAGTCCGGAGCCTCGATCTACGACGCCATCATCAACGAGCGTCCGGTCCAGGAGCTGCTGGTCAAGACGCCCTATACGGACCTTTTGCCCGCCAGCGCCGCGCTGTCCGGCGCGAGCATCGAGTTGGTCGGCGTCCGCGACCGGGAGCACCAGCTTCGGAAGGCGCTGGAACCGCTCCGCAGCCAATATGACTACATTTTTATCGACTGTCCGCCTTCGCTGGAGCTGCTGACGCTCAACGGTCTCTGCGCCGCCGCACAAATTTTAATCCCTGTCCAGTGCGAGTACTACGCGCTGGAGGGGCTCAGCGATCTGATGTCCACCATGCGCGCGGTCAAGCGCCGTCTCAATCCGCAGCTCGAGCTGTTTGGCGTACTGCTGACCATGTTCGACGGACGCACCAATTTCAGCATGCAGGTTGCAGAGGAGGTGCGCCGCCACTTCCCCGGCAAGGTCTTCGGCGCCGTCATTCCGCGCAACGTCCGTCTGGCCGAGGCGCCCAGCCACGGTCTGCCCGTCACGGTCTATGACAAGTTCAGCCGCGGCGCTGTGGCCTATCAGAAATTGGCTGAGGAAATTCTCAGGAGGAAGCTATGAGTAAACAACCCAAAGGTCTGGGCCGCGGTCTCGGCGCGCTGCTGGGAGACTTCTCCGAGCCGGCCGCGGAAACGCATACCCTTTCGATTCAAAATGTCGAGCCAAATCCGCTGCAGCCGCGCAAATCCTTCGACGAGGACGAGCTGCAGCAGCTTGCCGACTCCATCCGGGAGCATGGCATCATCCAGCCCCTGGCCGTCCGGCCTGCCGACGGCGGCTACTATCAAATCATCGCCGGCGAACGCCGCTGGCGGGCCGCAAGAATCGCCGGACTTTCTGAGGTGCCGGTGCTGATTCTCGATGTGGACGACCGCACCGTCATGGAGATGGCTCTGATTGAAAACCTCCAGCGCCAGGACCTGAACCCGATTGAAGAGGCCAACGGATACCGGACGCTGATGGAGGAGTACGGTCTGACCCAGGAGGAGACGGCGGCACAGGTCGGCAAGTCCCGGCCCGCGGTCACGAACTCACTGCGTCTGCTCTCCCTGCCCGCTCCGCTGCAGGACATGCTGGCAGAGGGGTCCATTTCCCCCGGCCATGCCCGGGCCATTCTCTCTCTGAAATCGGAGTCCATGCAGATGAGCGCCGCGCAGAAGGTCAAGGCGCTGCATCTCTCCGTCCGCCAGACGGAGACGCTCTGCAAGCACATGGAGCGGGTGGCGCTGCAGGAGGAGCCGGAGCCGGCCGCCTTTACGGTGGACTACATTGCAGAGTGTGAAAAAGACCTGACCGGCCGGCTGGGCCGCAAGGTCAAGATCGTCAACGGCAAGCGAAAGGGCCGGTTTGAACTGGAATTCTATGGACAGGATGATCTCCAGCGGCTGCTGGAGCTGCTCCAATCCTTACATGAGGTGAAATAATATGTTGGACATCAAGCGCATCAAGGAAAATCCGGAGGAAGTCAAGGCGCTGCTCCGCGCCAAGGAGGTGGACTGCGACGAGCAGGTCGACCGCATCCTGGAGCTGGATCAAAAGCGGCGGGAGCTGATCGCCTCCACGGAGGCCAGGAAGGCAGAGCAGAACAAGGTGTCAAAGGAGATTCCGAAGCTGAAAAAGGCCGGAGAAGACGTGGCGCCGATCTTCAAAAAGATGGCGGAGCTGAAATCCAGCATTGCAGAGAATGACGAGGCTCTCCGGGCTGTCGAGGCCGAATACCGCGTCGCCATGCTGTCGCTGCCCAACCTGCCCGACCCGGACCTGAAGCCCGGCGGCAAGGAAAACAACGAGCCGCTGCGCTACTACGGCGAGCCGCACAGGTTTGACTTTGCGCCGAAGCACCACGTGGACCTCTGCACGGATCTGGGGCTGATCGACTATGAGCGCGGCACAAAGCTGGCCGGCGCCGGCTTTTGGATGTACAAGGGCATGGGCGCCCGCCTGGAATGGGCGCTGCTCAACTATTTCATCGATACCCACCTGGCCGACGGCTATGAGATGCTGATGGTTCCCCTGATGCTGGAATACCAGTGCGGCGAGACCGCAGGTCAGTTCCCGAAATTTGCCGACGAGGTCTATAAGATCGAAAATCCGACCGACGACCGTCTCCATTTCATGCTGCCCACCGCTGAGACGGCGCTGGCCTCCTATTACCGCGGCGAAATTCTGGCCGAGGCCGACCTGCCCCGCAAGTTCTTCGCCTATACGCCCTGCTTCCGCCGCGAGGCCGGTTCTCACCGCGCCGACGAGCGCGGCATGGTCCGCGGCCATCAGTTCAACAAGATTGAGATGTTCCAGTACACCCTGCCGGAGAAGTCCGACGAGGCCTTCGAGGAGCTGGTAGCCAAGGCGGAAAATCTGGTCAAGGGCCTGGGCTTCCACTTCCGCACCGTCAAGCTGGCCGCAGGCGACTGCTCTGCCTCCATGGCCCGGACCTACGACATTGAGATTCAGATTCCGTCCATGAACGGCTACAAGGAGGTCTCCTCGGTCTCCAATGCCCGCGACTATCAGGCCCGCCGCGGCAACATCCGCTTCCGCCGCGAGGCCACCGGCAAG
>Ga0129308_1001450_pt1 | contig 24670 bp, 31 predicted proteins | sample L827metagenome_FD_94440 | JGI IMG/M metagenome (GOLD analysis project Ga0129308, IMG submission 94440) | Ring-tailed lemur group fecal microbial communities from Wisconsin, USA - L827 metagenome | ecosystem: Host-associated > Mammals > Digestive system > Large intestine > Fecal | place: USA... | reverse complement strand
TCCTGGAGGCCGTCCTCGCAGATCTCGAAGGAGATGTGGGTGTCGTTGCCGCTGCCCTTGGCCCCCTTGCCGCAGTGCCAGCCCCGCATGGTCCAGGGCAGGGTCTGGTAAGCGGCCACCGAACCGTCCGCCAGCCTGCCGATAAAGGCGTGAGGACAGGCGGTAGTGCCGCTCTGGTTCCAGTGGCGCAGGGCGGGCTCACCCAGCAGGCCGTCGTTGGGAGCCACATAGCGGCTCAGACGGGGATTGTTGGCCCCGGTGCTGTGTACTAAAATTCCTTTTGGATTGATGTATTTACCGGATTTATAGCAGTCGTTGTTGGTCAGAATTCGTTTTCTCAGATTCAAAGAACCACCTCCGCTCTTGACAACGATACGGCGGTGGGTATAATAAGAATTAGAAGGGCGCTGTTGCATGACGGTTAGCCCAATCCAAGTTAGCTAAACTACGTTAGCCGTCCGGGGGCAGACCGGGCGGCTAACACGCTTTTGGGGCCGTGAGAATCATCACCGTAAGGGTGATAAGTACGCACACCAGGAAACGAAGGGCCTTCGCCCATCGTCCGTATCCCATCCGCATCACCTCCCTTCGCAGGGAAGTGGCTAACCGCCATATACAACAGCGCCTGTCCTTATTCTACATAGACCGCCGTATCTTGCCAATCTTCGCCGCCCGCTGGGGCGGTTTTTTTCTTATTCCTGAGGTGCCTTCTCCTGCTCCGCCTCGTCCTCGGCCATGCACTTTGCCACGATACCGGCAAACAGCTCCTTGTCGCCGGTGTTGTAGGCCTTCACCAGAGCCTTGTAGTGGCGGCCGATGAACTTGTTGATGCTGTCCTCGGTCATACCCTCGGGGATGGGCTTCTCAACCTGAAGCATGGCCAGGCCGATGGTCAGGTCGGAGGCCTCGTTCTTCTTGGTGGTTTCAAAAATGTCGTAAATGTAGTTGGCGTTCATACTGTTTTCCCCTTTCATTTCAAAAAACGGTTGTTTTTGATTATTCGCCGTCCTGTCCGGTCAGAGTCTCCCCTGCCTTGTCCACGGCGTCCTTGCCCACGGCCAGCAGCTTGGTCAGCCAGGCGGGCACCGGAGCTCCCATGGCCACAGCGTTCTCGACCAGGGACCCGAGCTCCGTGATGATGTACCACACCAGCACCACCGGGCAGATCAGACCGGGGTACTGGACAGGCAAAGCGATAATGGGCAGGTTGCTGAGCACGATGTACAGCAGCATATCCGCTCCGGCGGCCACGATGACCACCACGATCATCCCGGTCTTGTGCCAGATGCCCTCCCGGGCCCGGGCGGAGGACCACTCCCCCGCCTTGCTGGCGGCCGCCGAGCCGGTGAGGTAGTCCAGCGCCATGCAGATGATCCAGCCGATCACCAGCCACCCCATCCACCCCCACAGTCCGGTCAGAGCGCCGACGGCGGCGGCCAGGACCGCCTTGACCTCTTTCACCTGGTCCATCTCTTACTCGCCCTCCGCGCTGCCGCCGAACTCAGCGGGCACCAGCTCGGGCAGGCCGCACTCCTCGATGAGGATGCCGGCCACCTGGGCCTTCAGCTTGGCGGGGACCTTGTCAAACTCCGTCTTCCCCAGGATCACTCTCTGCGCAAACAACATTGCCATCATTTCTTTGTCTCCCTTCGATAAGTAATAATATAGGTTCAGGGCCAGGTCGGCCCAAAACTCACGCATAGACGATTCCCGCCATCTCCACGATGCACTCTTCCAGCATTTTGGATTTTTCGAGGCTCTCCGCCAGCTTGTTCTCGGCATAGGTCCGCTGACTCATGGACACGAAAATGCGGTCCTCCAGCACGGCTTCAGTCTCCTCGGTGGCCGGAGTCACCTCCACGGCCTCCTTCTTCAGCTCGGCCCGGATGGTGTAGCCCTTGTACACGTTCACGTCATCGATGGTGATGGAGGAGCATGCCTCCTCCGAGAAGGCCGCGTCCAGGGCCTCGATGCTCTCGGAGGCCGCGAAGACGAAGGTCAGGGTGTCACGGGTCGCGCCCTGAATGTGGCGTTTGGCCCCGGTCACGAGGATGGGGGCCAGGATCGTTCCGTTTGCAAGTTTGGTGTTCATGCTGTGTCCTCCTTTGAACTTATCAGATAGGTTTTAATACGTAGATCGAGCCTCTAGCAGCACCTTGGAATACGCTCGGTATACCGTTCATGCACCAGCCGATTTCATCACCAATTTGAACTAAATACTCCAAGGTAGAAGATTGGTAAAGAATGTTGAATTCTCCATCTTTGTATTTTCCAATACAAAGCATGTTGTTAAGGAAGCCAAATATATAATTTACTCCGGTTAAGTCAGATGTTCCGATTGTTATCTGATCTCCTGCACTTGTGTTTTCGGAGAAAGATTTCACTTTCGTTAAAACGTTAAACAATTCAGACGGATCAGATGGGAACGAAACTCGTGCAATCGTACTTCCTCTGTAAGACCCTTTTGAGTTGCCGCTACTAGAAACAAAGGCTTCTCCCGCAGAAATAAATATCGCTGAATCGTAATTGTCATTAGAGGAAAAAACTACGATTTTATCAGACAGGGAAGTTAAATACATCAGTTTGAAAGCATTATCAGTTACATTTGATACAAGATAATACCAGCCAGTAACAGCCGGTATACAAGAGGTGCTTGTCGTGGATGACTGATTTGCGCCATCACTGTCAACACTCTTCATCCCATAGAACAGTGCATCAAGCGCTTCTTCGTAAGCATTTCCGAAGCACATCCTCGCCACCCCGTTCACGCCAACATAGCCCTTTTTCACCTTGCGGGCAACGTTCTGCGTCGTGATCACGCCGGTCTGCTCCTTCAAAACAAACGTACCGGCCATGTTGGAAAAGGTACAGACGTCATTGTATGAATTAGTCGAGCCGTCCTTGCTGTAGATGAACTCAATCGACTGGCCATCCGCTAAATCTGTGGTGTACTGCTTTGGGTTCACGTTCCCGCTGACTGCGTCCTCCACTGTCACCCCGGCCACTTTGAGGGTAAACTTATCGTAATTGGATTCGCTGGACCACGAGTATGAGAAACTAAGGTTGCGTATTGGCTTTTTAGCCGTCAGAACTGTGCTTGCCGTGGAATTGCTTATGCCGTAATTATTTGACGCAAATACGCCCCCGTTGCCCTGGAAATAATAGTCTCCGTTTGTCACGGTAAAGTAGTCGGTGATGTTATCTGCGGTGATGGTTACATTCTTCTCAATCTCCTCGTACTGCGGTGTGTCGACCGCCGCGCCCACATAGATGCTCTTGACCGTACGGGCGACTCCTTTTAACAGAGTCGTTACCCATTCGTCTTCGTTGCACTGGAAACCGCACTCCGGGCACTCCACAAGATGGCCCGATATATAGGTAGGATCACCTTGATATCCGCAGTCTGGGCAGCCATAAGCGGTTACAGGCTGTCCCACTCCAATATAGACCTTCTTCGCCATCGCCTCTCACCTCACTCATACTGGAAATAAAGAACTCCGTTCGTCAGCGCGCTCGTCCCGGCTGTCAGGTCAGTGGTGCCGTAGGTGTAAGCTGGGGCAGCATCCAGATTGGTTCGTGCGGCAGACGCAGTGGTCGCTCCTGTACCACCGTTTGAGACAGCAACGGTTCCGTACAAATCAGAGGCAGAAGGCTTCGTTAAATCTTCTACCACCCAGTACGTGCCATTATAGATAACAAATACGGGCATTTCCTCTTCCAACCAGCCGGCAAATGCACCGGATGTTAGAGCAGATGAGCTGGTGCTCACTCTTCGCTTAATGAACTTTTTTCCAAACCCGTTAACATTTAGATTTGGCCCGGTGCCAGTACTTTTTATGGTTGGGACAATGATGATGGCTGTTCCAACTGTAAGCTCGGACAGGCCAGGAACAGAAGCTGTGTAGTTAAGGCCATCCGTTGATTCAGCGGATACAAGAGGGACTCCGCCAGCTCCCGCCGCACTGGCCTTGTCCATGAATGCCTGATCGGATACGTTGGACAAGTCCAGGCTTGCAGCACCAATACTCCCCGGAGTGACCGGATCGCTCCCGCCGCTGGCGTGCTGGCTGGCATGTTTTTCGGCGGCATAGTTCATGGAAGGCAGCTGCCCGGCAGGCACCTTCCCGTCCGTTCCCAGAGATGCCACGCCTCCGGCGGCGCCCTTCTCGCTGTTTGGCACATAATCCATCTCCGGCAGCTGTGCCGCCGGGATCTTCCCGTCATCGGACAGGCTCGCCTTGCCGTCCTCCAGCCCCTTCAGCGCGGCGTCGATTCTGTCCGCGTTCCGGTTCAGAGCCGCGATATCCGCATAGTCGCTCTCCGCCGGTTTTTCCAGCTTGTAGTTGGTTGTTTCAGCCATTCAAATCGCTCTCCTTTACCTCGCTCCAGGTACGGGCCCTCAGCTCGCCCCAGGTGTGCGCTTTCACATCCGCCCAGGTGTTGTATACGATGATGTAGTCCCATTGCAGGTGGGCGGGCAGGATGTCCCGCAGGGCCGCCGTCAGGTCATCCATATTGGGCGGGATACCCAATGTGCCTACGAACTTGATCTCCAGCCGAAACTGGCTGGGATACTCCGTGACCGCTACCTCTCCGTTTGAGAAGCTCTCCGCCACGTTCTGGATCAGAGCCACCGTGGTGACCCCCGCCCCCCGCAGCTTCGACTTGATCCGGCTGCGCCGGTCAGCCGGGTCTCTGGTCTCATCCACCGGCAGCCCAAGGGTCTGCTCCCAGTATTTCAGCCCCCAAGTGGCCGTGTCCACGCACAGCTGGTCCAGCAGGCTGTCCCGCTGGGACCACAGCGCAAGCAGCTCCGGCTCCAGGGCCTCCTGGATATCCCGGAACTCAGCCGACCCGGCGTAGAAGTCCGGATATCTGGCCATCAGCCTCCTCACGACACCGTCACCTCCGTCAGTACAGGCAGCTGGTCAGCCTCCACCGAAATATTGGCCGTTCCACCCCCGATGGTAAGGGCCGTATAGTCCAGCACTCCGGGGATGGCCAGCAGCAGAAAAGCGATTCGGTTGTAGAGGACGGTGTATTGCCGGTCCGCCATGGTTTCCAGCTGGAGGTCTACGTTTTCCGTAAAAACCTCCCGGGCCAGACCGCCGAGGTAGTCTCGCACCGCCCCTTCCAGGGCTGTTTTCACGGCGCTTTTTGTGGTGGTGCTGTCGATGGTCACCGAAGCCGCCACCGCCATCTCCTTCGCCCTGGCGGCCGCCACCGTGACGGCGGGGCCCACAGGCCGCCGCTCCTGGATATAGGCGTTGCAGGCTGCAACCACGGCCTCGCCGGGGGGCTCCATGCCGGCTCCCGCCAGCACTACCTTCACCGTCCCTGGCCCGTCCCACTTGGCGATGGTCCGGGCCGCCGTCACGCCGTCCACGCTGGTGGCCCACAGCTGGTACTGATAGGGGTTGCCCGACGTGGCGATGCGCCGCATCCGCTCCTGATACCGGGCCAGCAGGGCCCCGTCGCGCTCCGGATCGGTACCGCCGGAGGCGGGGCCGTTTTCATAGCCGGTGATACCGGAGTAGTTGCGCAGGGTGGAGACGATCTCCCCCGCGCCGATGTTGTAGGCATCCCCCACCTCGGCGGCGGTCAGCCGCCCCTCCGCCGAACCGTCCACAACAGCCACAGGCCCGTCCAGGGTGAAGGCCAGACCTGTCGCCGTGTAGAACGGCGTCCCGGCGGGCACCGAAGCCCCGTCCTCCCCAGTAAAGGTAATGGCGCAGGAGGCAGCCGTCCCCGCCTTGCGCGTCACGCCGACCACTGCCGCCTGCTTGTCGATGTACGCCCCGCTGGTCTCGTCGATGTAGAACGCCGGAAGAAATGCGTCCAGACTGTGATAGCACTCGCACAGCTCGGCCGCCGCCGCCGAAATGACGTCGTTGGTAAAGCTGCCCTCCCGGGTCTGTAAGCTGGTGGTCAGCCGGCCCAGGATGCGGCTTTTCATATCCTCTACCGTTACATGCTCAAACATTCACTTCCACCTCCCCATAAATCGTTGACACGGCGCAGCTCACCGTCAGCCGTGTGTCGGAAAAAGTCACATCCGCCCGGCGCACCCCGGTGATGTAAGGATTCGGCGCCAGCGCCTCCTTGATATACCGCACGGCCTCGCTCTCCTTCACCGCCGGAGTGAAGGGCTGGCCCACCAGCTCCTCCGCCTCGCAGCCGAAGTCCCAGGTGTAGATGTCGTGCCGGAACCGGGCCGTCTTGATGGCCTTCCAGATCCACACCTTCACCGCTTCGGTCCCCGTGACCTCCACCGGCTTCCCGCCGGAGAAGACCGGCGTTCCGCTGTTAAAATTCCAAGCCGCCTCCCGGCACAGGGGCAGGGCGCCCGCGCCCTCCGCGGCTGCCTCGGGCTGTACCGCCGGAAAGATCCCACTCATAGATGCACCACCTTATCCATCAAGTAAAATGTCTGGTCGTCCTCGGTCAGCAGCAGGACCAGATCCCCCCTTTGAAGGGCCGCCCCCGCCTGAGTCACCATGGCTCCGGACAGCTCCATAGCTCCGCTTTCGATGGTCAGCGCGCTGTGCTTTCCATAATCGCAGAAGGCGGACACCGCGAAGGACCCGGACGCCTCCCCACGGATGCTCACTTGCTCCCCGTAGCCCTCCAGCAGCCGCCGGGCGATGTAGAACCGCCCGGCCTCCTGGGTGGTACCAGCCACATCCACCTTCAGCGGGCTGGCCGAAAGCACCCGGCCCAGCCGGATATGGATGGGCGCTCCCGCCTGCCCGTCGCCGGGGGCCGACCGCATCATGCTGTAAATTTCGCTATATGGATTATTCATCGTGTGTTTCCTCTCATCCCGCCCGCATCCGGGCCCGTTCCAGCTCACTCACAATATGCCGGGCGATTTCGTCCATATCGCGCTCTCCCCGGACCGTCACATCTCCGAACTGGACGTTCAGATGGATTCCGTCTCCTCCCTCCCGGGCTTCGGCGGCGGTCAGCACTCGCTCGCCCTCGTGAAGGACGGCCCGGTACCCGTCGAAGGGCACCCGCTTCAACCCGAAGGCGTTGGTGCCGTCGTACTCCTCATCCCCGGAAAACAGGCCGCTCAGCTTTTCCCAAAGCCCGCCCCCGGTCCCGGCCTGTCCGATGGTCCTCTCCTGCTTCAGGTCATAGCTGTTTTTCCACCCGTCCAGGGCGGCGGTGTTCTCCCGGATGGCCGCGATCTGGTCCTGCTCCGTCTCCACCGCCAGCTGGTACTGCTCGCTGGACTCATAGGCCGCCGTGGCCATGGCCTCCGCCTGCTCCCGCAGGGATTCCATTTTCAGCGCGGTCTCCTGGGCGTTCTCCCCCTCCGGGTCGTAGGACTGGCTCAGGGCGGCGTATTCCTCCCCCATGCTCTTCAGCGTCCCCGCCGTCTCCGCGTCATAAAGGCTGGTGTCCTCGCCCAGCAGCACCGCCGACAGGGCCTCTCGGGTGTACTGCTCCGACAGGTTGTCCAGGTAAGCCTGGTTAGACCCGGCAATTTCGTTCAGCTGTCCGATGGCCTCCCCCAGCGGGCCCTCATAGGCCGCCTGCTCCTCCCGCATTCCCTCCTCCCGGACCTTGTTGAAGCCCTCGCCGTAGGATGCGCTAAGCCCCGACTTGGTGCGTTCCAGCTGATCCGAGATGGATTGGAAGGTCCCCTCCAGCGCCGCCTGAATCGCTTCCTCCGAGGCCCCCGACTGCCGCAGCTCCTCCGCCCGGGCCGCCGCCGCCTCGCTCTCCTTGTTCATGGCCAGAACGGAGCCCAACTGAATGGAGGTCTGAGCCGACTGCCGCACCGAGTCGTGGAGCCCGCCGTAGTATTCCTTAAAGGCCGCGTCCTGGGCCTCCAGGTTTTTTGTTTCTGCACTAAGCAAGCCGGATGCGGCGCCGACAAATCCGCCGATTACCATGCCCCACGGTCCTGCGGCTGTGCCCATGGCTATTCCAGATGCCGCACCTCCAAAAAAGCCAGAAATCACATTTCCTGTTTCTTCGCCAAATGCGCTGGAAACATTGGCCTGGAGGTAGTCTCCAAAAGCCTCTGCTCCCTTAGTAAATACACCTGTATCTCCCAGCTTTTTAATCAACGGCCATTCCTTATCTTTGCCGCTCAACTCTCCAAAGGCCCCGCCTGTGGCCGCGATACTCTTTCCGCCTGACTCCCCCAGCTCATCCACAGCCTTCTCGGCTTCTTTTGCCATATTCTTGGTCTCTTCCAGCGCCTTCCGGAACTCCTCCTGGCGTTTCAGGGCCTCCTCGTTTTCCTCGCCCCCCGCCGTCTCCAGGAAGGCCCCGTAGGCGTCCCTGGCCCGCTTGCTCTTCTTTTCGCTGTCGGTCAGCGCGTTTTCCCACTTTCGCTGCTGCTTTGTCAGCTCCGTTAGAGCCTTTTGCAGCGATTGGTACCGGCGCTCCAGTGCTTCGGTCTCTTTGTTCAGCGAGGAGGTCGCTTTTTCTATGGTCTTTAGTTCCTCCGCCGCGTTGTCTGCGATCGAATAAATTGGCATCTGCTCACCTCGCTTGATTTTCTGCTTTTTTCTGATATACTGATATTAAAGGAGTGGTTACATGAAGTGGAAAAAGCATAAAGAAGAATATTTGCGTTTTCGATGTCATTCCCCTTTGCTGGTATATCCCCTACTTTTATGTCTGCTTTCCGCTATAGGCTGGGGTCATCAGCAAAAGAACGGATTATTGATCGTCATTTCTGGTACGATATGTTGTATCCTGCTGATAAGCCTTCGTGTGTTTTACCGCTGGTTCAAGCACGACTTATCCAAATCCGAAACTGCTAACTCATCTTGCTCCGTCATTGTTTTTTGGATTTTTGCCGGTATCTTTTTAGGTATTCCTGCCGCCCTTGTGATGTTGGATATACTAGTCCGTTCTTGGTGATCCTCACGTTATTTGTACCTCTGCCGCCCCCTCCGGGGCGGCCTTTTTATTCCTTCGGCAGGCTCCCCGCCTCCTGCTTGTCCATCAGGTTGCGGAAGTCCAGCGTCACCTTGGTGCGGTAGATCCCGTTTTTCCAGCTGTGCTGGTCGCTCTGGACCCAGAACAGGCCGTCCGTACCGGTCACCGGCTCGTGGACCGACACGGTGTTCCCCGTCATCAGCTTGACATTGCCCAGGCAGTCGGCGGTGATGGTGGTGGAGACGCCGTTCTCCTCCAGCAGCTCCCGGGCCGCCTTTTCCGGGGACTCGTGGGAGCTGGCCTTGATGGCCTTTTCCATCAGGCCGTACAGGGCGTCGTAGTTCTCCTCGCTCCCGTAGGTGGCCACCCGCTGGTACTCATCCGAGTAGACCGCCACGCTGTTCACCATGTCCTGGATGCTGTCCCGGCTCTGACAGGACAGCAGGTTGGACCCTGGGACCAGCCGCAGGCTTTCCGTCCCAAGCGCCTTCTCCGCCACCTCCAGGCTGTTTCCCCGGAAGCGCACCTGATAGTTCTTTCCGTTCTGTTCTCCGGCCATGGTGTACATGGTCTGGATCACCTGGTACAGGCTGCTCCCCAAAAAGTTTCGGGACAGCTTCACTCCCGTGGCCGCCAGAGCGCCCGCCGGGATGCCGTATTCGCTGCACAGCTCCCGGGTCACCGCCTCCGGGGTCTGGTTCCGCACCGCCCGGTAGGTGCTGTTTTTCTTCAGGTAGTGCCCGTTGTCCAGGGCCGTCAGCTCCAGGGTCTGGCCCAGGCTGTCCCGCTGGCGGTCCATGATCCGCCCCGAGAACCGGTTTTCTCCGCCCAGCGTCAGCTGTACCGCGCCCCCCAGCTCCGCCAGGGTCTGGGGCAGCACCGACAGGGACAGCTGCCGGGCGCAGTCCCGCCAGCTGCCGCTCCAGCGCAGGCTCTGGACCAGCTGCCCGGCGTCCATGGTCTTTTTCCCGTCCACACTCCAGGTGCGCAGGGCGAACCCTTCGTTATATGCCATTCTTTTTCCTTTCTCCTTGGCTCCCCCTCCGAGGGAGCTGTCAGACCCTTCGTCTCTCCTTGGCTCCCCCTCTGGGGCCGATTCCCCCTGTCAGGGAGCCGATGGGTCCGAAGGTGCGCATCCCTCTTGGCCGCTCCTCACAGCAAACTCTTGTCCGGCAGCTTCACCTTCTGCCCCGGAAAGATCAGGTTGGCGTTCTTGATGCCGTTGTAGGCCGCCAGCTTATAGGCCAGATTTCCCTGCCCGTAGTGCTTCCGGCAGATGCCCCACAGGGTGTCCCCCTTGACCACGGTATAGGTGCTCTCCGCCTTCTGGGCAGTGGGGGCGGGCCGTCCCGCGTTGCCTGTGCTGGTCTGCTCCACCGTCTCCGCCGCCAGCTCCCGGTACTGCCGCATGGTCAGCGTCACATACACGTCCCCCGTACCGTCCCGCTGGCCGTACCGTACCGGCGCCAGCAGGATGGGCAGGTTTACCGGCGTCTCGGTGACGATCAGCCGCAGCACATCCCCAGACTGGGACCAGCTCACCAGCCGATCCACCGCGGTAAATGGGTCGCCGGAGTACCCCGCCCCGGTGTAGGACCTGGCCTGAGCGGGCATCAGAAACTCCTGCTGCTCGTTGAACAGGGCCTGGAGCCCCGGCAGGTTCACCTGCCCCGTGGAGGCCATGTCCACCTGCTCCACCAGTCGCCCCAGCTCCACCTGAAAGTCCGGGGGCGTTACCGGCATTATCTGCTCCTCCCCGGTCCTGGTATTTCGGAATATGATCTGCATATCTTCTCTCCTTCGTCACTTGACTCCCCCTCCGGGAGACCGGCCCTTTGGCTCCCCCTCTGGGGCCGATTCCCCCTGTCAGGGGGCCGATGTCCCCCGTCGGGGGAAAATGGCCGCAGGCCAAAAGGGGGAGGGATAATGTCGCGCAGCGACAAAAGGGGTAGGGTCGCTGTCTGCGAAGCTGACTGAGGGGGCTCACCCAGCCCCTTGGCTCCCCCTTTGGGGGAGCTGTCCGCGAAGCGGACTGAGGGGGCCGATGGGGCCGATGGGACTGAGGGGCCTCACCCCGCCCGCATCCCGGCCAGCTCGATCTTGTCTGCCAGCCGCTGGGCGAGCTCGTCCAGGTCGCTGTCCTGCCGCACCGTGATAGGCCCGGAGAAGTTCACCTGGAGCCCGCCGCTCCCCCGCTCCCGGGCCTCCGCGGCGGTCAGCACCCGCTCGTCCCGGTGGAGGAGGGCCGGGTATCCGTTGAAGGGCACCCGCTTCAATCCGTAAGCGTGGCGATTCCAGTCCTGCGGGTCGCCATCCCCCATCTGCTCTGCTGAAACGGTGCTCCCACGAAAATTAATGCCCATGCCTCTGGTAAAAGCATTGCTCATCTTGTATGCGTTGGTGGCCGCCGCCAGCCCGATGGTGTTTTCCCGGATGGCGTCGATCTGCTCCAGCTGCTTATCCTGGACCTTCTGATACTCGTCGCTGGACTCATAGGCCGCTGTGGCCACCGCCTTGGCGTCCTCCTGGAGGTTGACCATCTCCTGGGCCGCCGCCAGGTCGCCCTCTCCGTAGAGCCGGACCCCCTCTTCGTAGACGGCGGAGGCGTCAATAAACTGCTGGCGCATCTCGTCCAGCTTGGCCTTGTCCGCGTCGGAAAACAGGCTGGTCTCCTCCCCCAGCAGCACCGCCGATAGGGCCTCCCGTTCATATTGGCCCTCCAGGTTCTCCAGCCGGGCCTTGGTCTCGCCCGCCAGGGAATTTACGTTCTCCATCACCTGGCCCAGCATACCGCCGTAGGCGTCGATGTCCGCCTCCTTGCCCTCGTTGCGCAGCTCGTTGTACCGGGAGCCGCCGGCGGCGTCGATGTTCTCCATCAGACCCTGGAGGGTGGAGTCCAGACCCTCGGTGGATTTGGACTGGATCTCCATCATTCCGCCGTACAGCTTTTCAAACTGGCTCAGGATCAGATCGGTGACGTAGGAGCCGGACAACTCCCCCTTGGATATCTTGTCGTACACCGCCTTCTGGCTGATTCCCAGGTCGTCCGACAGCCACTGGAACACGCCAAGCCCCCGCTCGTTCAGGGGATTCAGGTACTCCAGGCTGGCCTTGTCGCTGGACTTCATCCGCCCGATGTAGGTGGCCACCGTCCCGATGTCCGCCGTGGACAGCCCCATGGCCGCCCCTGCGTCGCCCACCTTGGTCAGCGTGGGGATGATGTCCTCCACCGCGTAGCCGAAGGACAGCAGGGTCTTGGAGATGCCAACCAGGTCGTCGTACAGGAAGGGCGTGGTGTTGGCCGTTTTCAGCACGTCGCCCAGAAAGGCGTCCGCCTGTGCGCTCCCGCCCAGCAGGGTGGAAAAGGACAGCTTGTTGGTCTCCCGCCCGGCCGCCAGCGCCTTGCCGCTGGCCAGCCCTTCCTCCGTGACCTGGTTCACCGTTTCGTAGAGGGATTTGTAGTAGTCCTTGAAGGCGTCGTCCCTCTGCTCATAGATTTGCGTACCTCCGCTGATGAGGCCGGACGCTCCGCCAAGAACAGCGCCGACCGCGGTCCCAAGCCCCGGAAAAATCGTGGACCCGGCCAAAGCGCCTGCGGCAGCACCAGATGCCACTCCGGAAAGTGTACTGCTGATCAGCGTGGCCATGGGCTGCCCCACAGCGCTGCTGATCAGGGTCCCGGCAGCGGAGGCAATGTTGTTGCCAAGCTCCTTGATCAGCCCGGACTGGGCCAGCCCTGCCCCAAGTCCAGAGCCGAACAGGGTGTTCTGGCCGCCTCCGGAGCCACTATCCAGTTTACGTATCGTTTCCTGAGTGGCACTGATTTCCTTCATGGTGTTTCTGGCTGCGGCGGTGTATGTCTTGGCGGAGTCGGTCAGTGCGTCATACTCCTCCTTCAGTTTTTGAAAGCGGACCCGATCCGCCTCGTCCCCAGTCTTTTTAAAGGACTTGGCCGCCTCGCCCATCGCCTTTTTGACATTCATCGCCTCAGCCGATGTCTGGGCCGATTTTTTGTTGAGGTCGGCGTACCGCTGCCCTAGCTGGTCGGTTTTGCGCTTCAGCTCCTCAAATTCTTTGGAGACGCCCTTGGACGTGCCGGAAATAGATTTCATCGTGGAACTGATATCCTCGTTCATTTTCATGACGATGGAAATGGATTCTGCCATAAGCGTCACCTCATTGACAAACCGACTGAAAATCGGTATACTAAAATTGTAAATATCTACGGATAGGCGGTGAAACCATGACCAGATTTGAACGTCAGGATGCGATTTACGCGGAAATACAGCAGATCGAGTCCGACCTGGAGCAGTGCCAGACCGACAGCCCGGACTATCTCCCACTTCTGAAGAAGCTGAACGCCGCCCTCAAGGAATACAATTCCGTCCCATCGGATGACGTGCGCAGAAAGGAAATCAATTCCAGGTTAGACCAGTTACAGGCGTCTGCACCCACCCAGGAATCCATGGATGAGTTCTTTTCGCTGTGCAAAGAACTGCATTCTCTCCCGCCGTCCACCTCCCCATGGAACGCCTTCCGCCGCACCTCGCATCAGCTTCGGGTTCCCTTATGGCTTCTGACTCTAGCCTCTGCCCTGGCCGCTTTTCTTCCGTATGGAGAAGCATGGCTTTCCGTAACGATGCTCCTTTGCTTTTTTGCTTCTCTCGCCTGGTCCGTCTGGGCCTCCACCTATACGCCCTGATCTTCTCAGCCGCCCTCGGTGAGGGCGGCTTTTTTATTGCCTGAGCCGCTCGGCTCGGGCCTCCGCCTCATAGGCGGAGAACTCCCGGATCAGCTCCTGCCACCCGTCCCCGCCCGTCTGGAGGCTCCGCAGGTCCCGGAGCCCCCAGTGGTGGGTGTGGAACAGGTAAAACAGCAGATTCAGCTCCGGCTCGTCCCCCGCCTTTAGCCGTTTTTTACGTCAGCGATGGTTTTCCGCAGGTAGCCGCACAGCTTCTGGATCTCCAGATACAGCTCGTCGATCTCCCCCGACAGCAGCCGGGCCTTGATGGCGTCCACGGGGGTGGCGATGCCCCGCTCCTTGTCCAGCAGACGGGGGTCCTTCCAGCTGGGGGCGGCGCAGCCATACAGCACGCCGTACACCGCCTGCTCCTCCCGGGGCTTGTCCTGGAGCCTGCGCACCTGGTCGTAGGTCAGCCCCCGCAGGGTGAACACCACTGGCTCCCCAGCCAGCTCGCTCAAACGGCGCACCTCCACCCGCTTCTCGGGCAGAGCCTTGCGCACGTCGGGCAGCTCGGGCCGCAGCAGCACGTCCAGCACATTCAGCTTTTTCTCGTCCATTGTTGTCTCGTCCTTTCTGTTTGCCCCAATTCGATTCTATGTTCCCGATTGGCGCCTTCTAAGGCTCCCCCTGCGGGGGAGCTGTCGCCGCCAAAGGCGGTGACTGAGGGGGCGTTCCTAAGGTCAGCCGCCCTCAGGGGCGGCTTTTTCTCTGTCGCGCTCCGGCGCGCTTCTTACTCCACCTTGTCCAAAAACTCCATGCCGGTGAAAGCGAAGGGGATGGTGATACTGCCCGCCTTGGCGGCGGCCCAGTCCATCACGGTCTGCTCGTCGTAGCTCACGCCGTAGCAGGCCACCCGCTCCGCGCCGTAGGCGTCGGGGTCGGCCAGCTTGCCCACCAGGGTCTTGCGCAGGTCCCGGCCGGCCACGGCGGCCTCGATGTCGTCAGCCCCTCTTGTATATACCTTGTGCAGGGTCATGCTGCCGGTGAACTTCACGCCGGTCAGCTTCCGGTCCTCGGCCATCTGGCCGCACAGGTTCAGGGTCTCAAAATTCTTGGTCATCTTCACCTGGAAGGCGGAGACCTCCGCGATCTCCGCGCCGTCCTCCCAGATCTGGCCAAAGGTACCGTTCATGACCCGTGCCGCGCTCTCCATTGCCATAATGCACTCCTCCTCTTACAGATAGATGTTGACGGAAATATCCTCCATGGCGTCGATGGGCGTCACGGAGACGTTCAGGAATACGTGTGTGCCGGTGTTGGCCTCCTTGATCTCCTGCTCGCTCATCTCCACGGTGGACACGCCCTGCTCCTGGAGCCAGGCGTCCTGGGCGTCCACGTCGATGCCGCAGGCAAAGTCCTTTTCGATCAGGCCGTCCTTGGCCAGGGCCTGGAGATAGACCGAGATGGCCGTCACCAGCTGGAGCTTATTGTCGTAGCTGTTGGACAGCTTGCCGATGTAGTTGTCCTGGATGGTCAGGCGGATATCCTGCTGAAGCATGTCCAGCAGCTCCACGAGCTTGATCTTCTTCCACACGTCGCTCCGGCCCGTCACGGTGGTCAGGGAGTTCACCCCCCGGCCGCACTTCACCTTCTCGCCGTCGTGGTACAAGATCAGCTTGCCGGCCCCCACCGCCGCGTCCATCTCGGCGGCGGTCATCCGGTCGATGTCCTCCACCTCGGGCAGGGCCGCATAGGTGATGGACTGGTTCATGGGGGTGCCGGCGATCAGACCAGCCATCCGGCCGCAGTAGGCGGCGGTGTCATACTCCTGGCCGTCGGCCAGAATGCCCTCGGCGGCGAAGTCCACGATACCCTCGCTGTCCGCCGCCAGATTGGGCAGCACCGCCTTGTAAATGGCGTGGTTGTCGCCGCGCTGCTTCACCAGCCAGGTCTTGATGACCCCCGCCTCGGCGGCGGTCAGGTCGTCGGGACCGGCCATATAGTCAAATTTCTGGGTGGACAGCCAGGTCAGGACAGCGCTGTCTGCCGCGATGACCGCCTCCGCGTCCATCACATACAGCAGCACCCTCTTGGGGGGATTCACGCCGCCCAGGAACACCCGCCGGACGCTCGCCTGGTTGGCGGTGCCAAGAGTCGCGGGGATCTGGGCGGTGGATGTCAGCGTGTATTGCATATCCTTGGTGGCCGCCGCGGCGTCCCGGATCAGCAGGGCCACGGTGCCCTTCTGGCTTCGTGCCACCGCCGTATTGGCCCGTTGCTTGAATGCCACCGTCAGGGTGGGCATGGTCAGATTGCTCATATCGTTTTCTCCTTTGCATTCAGTTTTGTATTCAGGTCCTCCATCAGAGGCAGGATCTCATCAGACCGGAACTCAGACCGGTCCATGGCCAGGGAGACGGTCAGCTTCACCTCCGCGTAGTCGTACAGCCCCTCGGTGTTGGCCGTGCAGGCGGTCACCTTGGGCGCCCGGTCCCCCGCTTTGACGTATCCGTCCGCGAAGGCGCCCAGGATGGTCATGCACCGCAGATCCAGGGTGGGCAGATGGGAGTCGTGGACCTCATCCACCACGCAGTAGGTGGTGATCTTGTACTGATACTGGAACGTCACTGCTCCCGCGCCCTGAGACAGCGGATTCAGGTCCAGCTTCACCAGCTCTACCATGTTGCTGGGCCGCTCAAACTCCCGGGGCGTCAAATTCTCATAGACCGGCTCCCCCGGAAAGGCCGACTCCAATTTTCCCTTGATTGCCCCCAGCATCAGGGCGGGTGTAATAATCATAGCTTCAACTCCACCTCCAGCCGTTTTAAAAATTCCGCCGCCGCCTGAACGGCGGCTTTTTCCGCGCCCTGGGCGGCCTCCTTGTAAAAGCCAAAGCCGGGCACCCGGACCATCCTGGCCCGGGGCGTATACCGCTTTGCCTGCCCGGAGGGGCCCCGGACCCTGTGACCGGAGGCCAGGTAGTTGGTCAGCGCCCCGGCGTTCACCGCGCTCCGGTTTCCACCCCCGGACATCACTTCCACAGAATCAGACCGGACCGCCACATAGCCCAGCTTCGAGCCGATGTGCCGGTTCTGCCACAGCTGTACCCGGCCCCGCCGGTCGTTCAGCCCGGACCGGGCGATGGCCCGCCGAACCTCCTCCCGGACCTCTGTGCCCGCCTTCTCCAGCATGGCCTCCTTCAGCCCCGGGATCTGCTTTACGCCCTCGTCCCAGCGCTTCCAGAACTCCGTCCAGCTGGAGGCATCCATGGGAAACTCCTGCATCGGTGCTCATCCTCCCTGTTTTACGTTAGGTGCCCTGTCTGTTTTTTGACAGCAACCTCATATATTCCTGAAACAGGCCGCAAAGTTTCACTTAGCAGTCCTCCTTCCGCCGGATCTCATACTCGTTTTTATACTCGTCCAGCTCGTGGGGGACCAGCACCCGGTAGTACCGCCCCCCGCAGATCACCCAGGACCCCGGGTCCAGCGCAATGACCTTGGGCGTCACCAGTACGAAATCAGTGGTCACTACCGCCAGCGGGTCCATCTGCTCGTGGCCCACGTACTTCTCCGTCAGCACGCCGGGGAAGGTGCAGCCCGCCGGATTCCTGTCCGCGTCCTTCCGGCACTCCACCGGGGCCACCAGAGCAGCGGACACGTCCAGGTGCCCCCGCCCCCGGGGTACGATAGAGGTGAGGAAATAGTGCTGTCCCCGCCACCGCAGGGCCTGGTGCAGGTCCAGCCGCCGGCGGCGCAGCACCAGCTCGGCGTCCCTGGCCCCGATGCCCACGTTGGAAAACAGGTTTTTCTTGGCCTGGATGGTCACTTGGGCCCAGGTTTTGCCCACCGTGACCCACTCCCAGGCCCCGTCTCCCCGCTGTCTCAGCTCCAAAACCTCCAGCAGCTTGTCCAGCCTGCCGGCGTCGATTCCTCGTTCCATCTGTCTCTACTCCTCTCCGGAGCCTGTGCCCAAGTTGGACACAGGCCCGGTGTACTCCATCCGGAGCTGGAGAAGCAGGCTGGCGGTCAGCAGGCGTCGGCTGTTATCCTCCGCTGCGCTGGTCCCCCGGTTGTCGTCGGCGTCGGTCAGGATCATACCGGCCAGCTGCTTCACCCGGGAGCCGGTCTTGTCACAGTCCTTGCCGATAGCCCCCTCGATGTAGTCCTCCGCAAAGGCGATCAGGTTCTCTATCTCCCAGTCGGACGACTCGAAGTCTTTGGCGTAGCCCCGGGCCTCCTCAATGTTCAGCATCCCCATCCGCTCACCCCCAGAATGGCGTCGATCATGTCGGCCTTCAGCGTCCGGTCACTGAGCCCTTCCACCCCCAGCTTCTGGGCCACGACCAGCAGTTCCGCCTTGGTCATGGCCTCCAGCTGGCTGCGGGTGTAGGGGGCCTGGTCACTCAGCGACCGGCTCATTCCCCCGCCGTGGTGCCGCCCTCACTCAGACTGGCTGCGGCCACGGCAGGAGCCAGCAGGCCGTAGCAATAGGCTTCCTTGTCCGCGGCGATCACGTCGTAGCCCTCAATGACCCGCAGCAGGGTCTGGTTCTTCTTGAAGCCGGCGTGGGCGGAGGAGGCGAAGAAGGTGTACTGGAAGCCGATAAACCACACGCCAGCCTTGGTGTCGCCGTAGAACACGGGGGCCTTGCCGTCCACGTTGGGCAGCTGGGCATCGGAGTACACCTTGACGGGCAGGCCCTTGAACAGCTTGCCGGTGGGCTTGGCGGGGTCGGGCTGGAGCAGCTTGCGGCCGTTGGCGTCCTTCTCCTTGTCCATCAGATTGAAGCCCGTCTGGTTGGTGGCGATGACGCCGCCGATGAGGCAGTCAGGATCCAGATCCAGGTTCAGGGACTCCTGGAGATCGTCCATGCCGGTGAGGGCCTTGGCCTCCTTGCCGTTTTTCAGCTCCGCGAAGATGTCGGCATTCTCGCTGATAACGGCTTTCTTGACAAACCAGCGGTTCAGATACGCAGTCAGGCCGGCGGCCTCCACGGCGGTCAGGATATTGGAGATGGGGATGATGGCGCCCTTAAAGCTGATAGCGAACTTCACGTTCTTGAACTTGGGCTCATCACTGGCGGGGATGTCGTTGCCGTCATCGAAGGCCACCAGGCCCACAGGGGCGCCGTTCTCCCAGGTGAAGGAGCCGGACAGCACGGTGGTGGGCATCTCAGTCACCAGCTCCTTTGCGGAGACAAAGCGGCGGCGCAGCTCGTTGATCTTGTTGTCCACGTCCTCGGGGATCAGATAGCTCTCGCCGTTGGCGGCGTTGGTGCCGGTGAGCAGGGCCTTGGCCACCTCGGGCTCGGGGGTAATGGCCTCCAGCTCATCCTCGGTGAAGGGCTGGCCCCGCAGGCACTTGGCGATCAGGGCAAAGCCGGAGACGCTCTTCTCCTTGCCCTCACCGTCGTCCTCTTCCTCGCCGCCGTGGGCGGGCTGGGGCTTGGCGGGCACCTGACGCTTCTGGGCGTTGTAGATGCGCTCCTCGGTGTCATAGTCTCGCTGGAGTTTGTCCGCCTCATCCATGCAGGCGGCGGCCTTCTCGGTCTCGCCGGCCTCCATCAGGGCCTGTGCGCTGGCTACCTTGCCGTCGATCTGGGCCAGCAGTTCCTTCATCTTCTTGTTCATGCTCGTTCCTCCGTTTCAAATTTAAGTTGTTTGTTTCTCGCCCGGGCCTGGATCAGCCGCAGACGCAGGGACAGCGTGTCAGTTTCGTCGGCTTGGTCTCCGCCGGCGTAGGACTTGGTCACGCCCGCTCCGGGCTGGGCGGGGACTGCCACAAAGGACCACTCGTAGGCGTCGGTGGCGTGGAGCAGCTCCCCGAAGCACCGCTTGCCCTCGTAGATCTGACCCTTGCGGTGACCGCAAACCCGCAGTTCCTTACCGCAGATGGAGCAGGCGCACTGCGCCACGGCGCAGCCCACGCTGACCTCCTTCTTGATGCCGCCTTCGATCTCGGCGATCAGATCCCGGTTGCTCTCGGTGCGTAGCATATAGGCGTAGCCCCGCAGGTAGCAGTACCCGTCCCCCGCCGCCGTTTTCTGGCCGGGCTCCTCCGCCACCTCCGCCCGGTAGATCCGGGCCGACTGGCCCTTGGCCGTCCAGCTGTGGTCAAAGATGCCCGACTTGCCCACGAACAGCCGGGCCAGCTCCTCCAGGGTTTTCCGGGGGAACCGCTCCTGGTCCCGGTCCACCTGGTTGTCGCACAGCCGCACGGCGAAGGTGAACACCTGGTCCGCCGTCAGCTCCTCCATGGTAAACCGGTTGATTTGGGCCATGTCCTCAGCCCCGGCGGGTTCCTTCATCACCAGGGCGGCTTTTTCAACTCTGCTCATTTCTTCCTTCTCTCCCCTCGTACTGTTTCCCCGCCAATTCCAGCGGGATCAGGTTGCCGTTTGCATACAGCCGGTCGCCGCCGGGCTTCCGGCTCAGGTCCAGGAAGCCTCTCGCCTCGTCGGGGGTGTAGATCTCATTGGATACCGCCGTGGCCAGGGTCTCGATCTGGGTCTTGGTGTCCGCCCGCAGGGCCACCGCCGTGTTGAACTTCGGATAGATCAGGGCCTTTGTCCTCTGCTCGTCGCTCAGAGATTTATAGCCGATCTCCTCCTCGTAGTCCTTCAGGATATACAGCTGGGTGTCCACCAGAAATGCCAGCTGCTGGGCCTCGGAGGATGCGTAGGAGGATTTCTCAAAATCGTTGATCTGGTCCGGCTTGATACCGAATGCCGCCGCCACCTGGAGGGCGGTGTACTTCCGCAGCTCCAAAAACTGGCCGTCCGTCAGCTTGATGTTCAGGGGTTCCAGCTTGTGGCCCATGGGGATGGGGATGATCCGGTTGCCCATCTTGCCGGCGGCATAGTTCTCGATGCTCTGAAGGAAGGTCTGCTCCAGCTTCCCGTTCAGGTCCCCGGTGTACTGGACCACGGCCTTGGCCGTAAACCCGTTGTCGTACAGACCGTTGAGCATCTGCTGGGACTTCTGGGCTCCCTCCAGGGTCAGCCGCAGGATGTCCTGGACAGCCAGACCCGTGACGCCGTCCAGGGACAGCCAGGTCCGAAAGTGCATAATCTCATCGTCACAGAAGGGATACTGCTTCCCGTCCGGGGCGGTCCAGATGTACCAGATGTGCTCCTGGTCGGCCAGGATGCGCTTGTTGTCCCACCAGATCCGCACCTGATTGCTGGGCAGTTGCCACATGCGGAAGGTCTGCCCCGCCGGCTGGAGCCAGACATATGCGTTGCCGAAGTGGTTCCGGTGGGTCTCCACCGTGGCCCAAAAGCGGGTGGAGGTGGAAAAGGGGTTGGGCCTGTACCGCAGGGTGTGGTACAGGGGCAGGTCCCGCCGCTCCAGCACGCCCCCCTCCTCCGTGTGCTGCATCAGCTTCAGGGGCAGGCGGCCGATGCCCTCGGACAGCATCCGCAGGCAGGCGAAGTAAGTGGCCTCTCCCAGCTTGTCCCTGGGCACGCCCCCCAGGTCCAGCAGGTCGATGAGTCTGGACAGGGTGACGTTGTCCTCTTCGGCGCCCAGGTTGGGCACAGGGGCCGTCCCGCTCCCCAGGCTGGCGGCGGCTAGGGTCTTTTTGACCCTGCTCAGGTCGATCATCATGCCCCGTCACCTCCCGATGCGTGGATCAGGATGGCCAAGGCCACGGACACCCCGCCCAGGGCCAGAAAGCCCACCGCCGTCCCCACGAAAAATCCCGCCGTGGTCAGGCTGGCCGCCCCCGTCAGCAGGAGGAGCTCCACCACCCGCTCCCTCCAGAGCTCCTTTGCCTTGCCGCCCTCCGCGGCGGGCTTTTTCTTATGTTCCATTGGGGGCCTCCTTTCCGGGCTGCTTGTTCCAGCCCATTTTTTCAAGATATTGTTCCATGGCCTTCTCCAGATCCACCTGCGGTGTGCCGCACAGCTTCATCCGGGCTGCCCTGGCGTCGATGGCGGCGTCCACCGGGTCGATGCGCTTTCCTCTGCCGTGGGGGGCCTTGTCCACCTTCTTCTCCTTGAAGGAGTTTTCCACCGTCCGGGCGTTCCGGAAGGACCAGTCCACCAACTCGTCCCGGCGGCTGAAATGGTACTTCCCCGACTTGGCCAGCAGCTGCACATCCACCGTGGCATCATTCAAAAACCGGGCCGACTGCTTGATCTCCAGCAGGGGCACGCCGAACTCCTCCAGGTCGGCCAGGAAGGTGTCTGCATTGTGTGGGTCGTACCCGATGCCCAGCATCTTGATGTCGTACTGGGCCAGGGTCTCCCGCAGGACGTTCAGGATAAACCGGTAGTCGTTCTTGAAGTCTCCCTCTCCTCCGGTCACGGTCAGCAGCTCCATCTGCTCCCACAGGTCGTAGGGGGCCAGATCGGTCTTGAGGTGCTCCAGCAGGCGGCCCCTGGGCATAAAGCTGTGAGACCAGAGAAAATAGTCCTCCGGGCCAATCTCCAGCTCCAGGGTCAGAGTGGTCAGGTCGCCGCCGCTGGACAGGTCCAGCCCGGCGTAGGCCTTACACCCCCGGAAGTCGGCGATGGTCCGCTCGTCCCGGCATTTCTCCATCATGCTGGCGTCCATCAGCACCTCATCGCTGTTTTCCACCCACATGTTCTGGCATTTGACCATGTAGTCCGTCAGCTCTCTGCCACCCATCTCCTGGGCGGTCTTTGCATCGGTCAGCATGGTCTCCATGCCGTGATCCGTCTGGCACAGCACCGGGTTGGACTTGAGGAAGCAGGCCGGGTCAAAGATGTTGTCCCCCTTGCCCAGGGTGTAGATGTCGCAGAAGAAGTCCTCCGCCGTCACACCTCCCGACAATATGCCCCGGCACAGGCTGTCCATCTCGTAGCAGAAAGAGGACAGGTCGGAGCCCCGGGTGGTGATCATGGACAGCAGGGCCTCCTTCAGGGCCCGCTGGCCCCGGTAGATGGCCCGGTAGATTGAGCCGTCCCGGTGCTGATGGACCTCGTCCACACTGGCGTAGATGGACCGGAAGCCCTCCTCCAGCCCCGCCTCCTGGGACAGAGCCTCAATGGTACAGGAGGTATTGATGGCGGTGATGAGGGATTTGTAGTCCTGGATCTGAAACAGCTCCAGCAGATCCGGGTCGCCCATGATGAACTTGGCCATCTCCTCCCAGGCCAGCCGGGCCTGGCGCTTCTTGGTGGCCACGGTAAACAGCTTGCCGTAGCGGTAGCGCTCAAAGCCGGAGATGTAGGTGCCGGTGATGCCGTTCTCAAAGGTCTTGCCGTTCTGCCGGGCCACGCTCTTGTACTTCCGGCGGAACCGGCGGTAGCCCTCCCGGTTGACCCAGCCCATGGGGACGCCCAGGTCGAACTGCTGGCAGCCGTACAGACGCACCGGCTTGGGTTCCGTGCACTCGATGATGGTCAGGGTCTCGGCAAATTCCAGGATGTCCTCGCTCTTCTCCGGTGCCCACAGGTATGGGAAATCCTTTGTGCCCTGCCGATTCAGGTCGTTCAGGTGCCGCTGGCAGGCCTGGATGTGCTCTGGCCCCGCCACCACATCACCGATGACCACCCGCTCTGCATAGGCCGTTGCCCGGTCCATCATACCGACTTCTCGAACCTGCTGAATTTATTGGCCTTGGGGGCCTCCGGAGCCTGGGGAATCACCAGGCGGCACCGGCTGGTGACGGACAGGCCCATGGCCCTGGCACATTGGTCGCATTGGGTAAAGTAGCGGTTCTGAAGGACGGTCAGCTCCCCCTCCAGTTCCAGGGCCAGCTCCTCGTCGGTCACGCCGGCCAGCTCCGCCCCCTTGCCCTCCAGTTCCGCCGTCTCCCGCAGCCGCTTGGCCTTTTTCTTGGGCAGGGTCCGCAGCAGCTTGGTGTACCGGGCGTACAGGGAGTGGGCCACGCAGTACCGGGCCAGCACGCCAGCATCCACGTTCCCGAAGATGTTCATGCGGCCCAGCTCCGCCGACAGGTAATCGAACTCCGCCTTTTGCTTCTTGTTCAGGTACTCGGGGGGCCGGATGTCATCGTCCGGCGCGTCCACCTCACTGCTGCGCCGCTGGGCGATCTCCGCCTTGGTCAGGTGCTTCCGGCCCTTGTAGGCCACCAGGTCGATGGGCTGTCTCTGGTTTGGCATGGTCATTCTCCTTCCCGCCCGGCATGTTTCCGGGCCAAAATTTCGTGTTTTTCAGGGCAAAAATTCTCGTGTGTGCGCCCGGGTCATGCCCGCGACGGGTTTTCACCCCGCGCCCGCCCGCAAGGCCGCCCTCATCGGGGACTTTTTTCCCCAACGACCTCCGCTTGCGGTGTTGCGCAACCTTAGCCGCCAGAATCTCAACCACCCCCCTGCTATCTGCGTCCCCTCCGTTTTCCCTTGTGGTGAAGGTCGCACAGGGCCTGGAGGTTCGACCACGCCAGCCGCAGGGACCAGTCATCCGCGATTGGGATCCGGTGGTGGACATCGGTGGCTACCGCGATGTCCTCCGGCCGCCGCTTCCCCGTCCTGGCCTCCTCGACGCAGTCTTCGCAGAAATAGCCAACGGAACTCAGATAGGCAGCCCGCAGGGCCTTCCAGTCCTTGGAGTGATAGAACTTAACGCTGCGAGGGTCCCTGAGCCGGTCGTAGGCCGAATTTAGCTCCCGCTTCGACTCCTTACGGCCGGCCAGGCACCTGTCGCAGATGCTGGGATGGTTGATCGTGGGCGCCCCGCACTTGGCGCATAACGTCAGTTTCATGGCAAAAATAAAAACGCCGGCTCCGATTTCTCCCCGTCTGGGAAGTCATCGGCTCCGGCGTTCGACGCTCTGGCCTTTTGCGATATTCAGGACGATTTCCGCTTTGCAGTCCCGGCAGTAGACTGGAAGATTCCTGGCTTCGGTACTGGGATCAATGCGGAGCAATCGACGATTTCGTTTGCAGACCGGACAGGAAACCCATCCGTCCTTTACGATAAGTTTACCACACTGTTGTTCGATTCGCAACTATTTCAGCCTCTTTTCCTGTAGAATCAAAGAGAATATACTAACCCCCAAGACCGAAAAGAATAGAAAAGCTATTCTTTCGCTCGTCTTCTCTTTCGTTTTGTCCTTGGCTTTTTCCTTCCCGGTGTCTTGGGAAGCATGT
>Ga0129308_1001449_pt1 | contig 24713 bp, 22 predicted proteins | sample L827metagenome_FD_94440 | JGI IMG/M metagenome (GOLD analysis project Ga0129308, IMG submission 94440) | Ring-tailed lemur group fecal microbial communities from Wisconsin, USA - L827 metagenome | ecosystem: Host-associated > Mammals > Digestive system > Large intestine > Fecal | place: USA... | reverse complement strand
TGTCAAGCACTTTTTCAAATTTTTTTGAACTTCTTTGAAGAAGCTCCTTGCGCTTGCATTGCCGCGACGGTTATTTATATTAACAGAACCGCCCTGCTTTGTCAAGCACTCTTTTCAACTTTTTCCCAAAAGCCGACCTCCGCATTCTCGCGGTGGAGTTTCATTATAGCATCCGTCCGCAAACATTGTCAACAACTTTTTACCTGATTTTTACAGGCTCATGTTTGACTGTTCGCGTAAAAAAAAGAAGCCCAAACCGCAGGATTCTCTTTTCAGGCAACCCGCAACGCGGGTTATATTGACAGAGCTAACGGAGAAAGAGGGATTTGAACCCTCGCGCCGCTTGCGCGACCTACACCCTTAGCAGGGGCGCCTCTTCAGCCTCTTGAGTATTTCTCCACAATATCTGAACCAAGCCTCTGCCAATATGAAATTGTACGCCGTTTTCCGAACGCATAAATCATTATAACTGCTGCCCGCCCGCCTGTCAATAACTTTTTTTAGTTTTTATCATTGTATCGACAGGCACAATGCACCGCACCCCGACCGGCAACACATCCGAAATTATTCCGGCGCATTAATCAGTATGCATGGAAATGGCCTCCACTATACGGCGCTTAACCTCCGCAGCAACTTCGACTGTTTTCATGGATTTATATTCCTCATAAGGAATCGGCTTCAGATAGATAACTTTTACCGTCACCTTTTCTATTGTATTTTTGTCAAACGGAATAAAAGCATTCATCAGGGCAACGGGTACGATCGGGCATTTAGCCTTATACGCACTCTTAAAGCTGCCGCCTTTAAACTCTCCCGGCTGATTGCCCTGTTTGCTGCGGGTTCCCTCCGGAAAGATTAAAAAGTTCTTGCCATTTCTCACTTCTTCGGCAACCCTATTGATAACCCCAAGAGACTGCCTGATATCCTCTCTGTCCATTTCATAGGCGCCCATGAGCTGAAACACCTGCTTTAACAGGGGTATTTTTGATACTTCTTTTTTATTTACCACAGAAAAGAAGCGCGGACAGCTTTCAATCAAAGCCAGCACATCATATAATCCCTGATGATTGGGAAAGAATATGAAGTTCTCCGTCTGGGGAATATTTTCCACCTGATAAGCTTCTATTACAACTCTTCCGCCCTTATTCGCGCGCCTTGTAACTTTCTGCAGCAGCCTCCAGCGCTTTTCCTGGCTATATTCTTCCGCATGTCCGGCCATATGGCATAACTTAAACCACCAAAACGGTACAAAGGGAAGATTGTACAGCACCATCAATATAATTCTTTTCATATCTTCTGCGACCTATTCTTCCCTGAACTGTTCTGCTGCCGTTTCATAGAGGTCATTTCCCTCACTGTCCATGCAGACGATTACAGGAAAACCCTCCACCGTCAGCTTTCGGATTGCCTCCGTCCCCAGATCTTCATATGCGACCACTTCCGAAGCCTTAATCGATTTGGAAAGAAGCGCTCCTGCGCCCCCTATCGCTGCGAAATACACTGCACCGTTTCTCACCACCGCTTCTTTGACTGCCGCTGATCTGCGTCCTTTCCCGATCATCGCTGCCAGTCCCAGATCGAGCAGCCCGGGCGTATATTTATCCATTCTGCTTGCCGTGGTGGGTCCCGCCGAACCGATTGGGCGCCCTTCTCTGGCCGGTGACGGCCCCATATAGTAAATCACATTTCCCGCAACTTCCACCGGAAGCGTCTCTCCTGCGTCCAACGCTTCCTGCATTCTTTTATGCGCAGCATCTCTGGCGGTATAAATCGTTCCCGTCAGATATACATAATCTCCCGCTTTTAAAGCAGCCGCATCCTCTTTCGAAAACGGCACCTGCACATATTTTTCCATACGCTTATCCCTCAATTCATCCTGATTTATTTTTCTTCCTCGGAATATCTTGTGTTCCCCTCAAAACAAGATACTATATATATAGAAGAAACTCATTTTTAAAGCTCTTTTACCGCATGTCTGTTCACATGACAACAGATGTTAACTGCCACTGGCAATCCGGCTATGTGCGTCGGATATGTATTGATATTCACAGCCAATGCCGTCGTCGTGCCGCCAAGACCTCCGGGGCCGATGCCTGTTTTGTTGATGCGCTCCAACAGCTCCTCTTCCATTTCCTTTACATAGGGAATATTCGAATGCTCTCCTGCCGGACGTGTCAATGCCTGTTTCGCCATCAGCGCACATTTCTCAAAGGTACCTCCGATTCCGACTCCCACCACCATGGGAGGGCAGGCATTGGGGCCGGCATCCTTTACCGCAGTCATGACAGCATTCTTCACACCTTCTATTCCATCTGCCGGTTTCAGCATAAACACTCTGCTCATGTTTTCGCTGCCAAAGCCTTTGGGAGCTACCGTGATTTTCACCTTATCACCCGGGACGATGGAATAATGGATAACGCCGGGGGTATTGTCCTTCGTGTTTTCCCTGATCAACGGATCATTCACCACAGATTTGCGCAAATAGCCCTCCACATATCCCTTCCGGACGCCTTCCTGAATCGCATCCTCCAGATTGCCTCCCTCAAAATGAACATCCTGTCCAACTTCCATAAAAATAACGGCCATTCCTGTATCCTGGCAGATCGGGATCTGATCCGCTGCAGCAATTTGCAGATTATCCGACAGCTGATCCAGTATTTGCTTTCCCAGCGGCGATTTCTCCGTCTGCCTGGCATTTTCAAACACCCGGCACATATCTTCTGAAAGCCGGTAATTCGCTTCAATGCACAGTTCCTTTATCGTATCCGTTATTATTGTCACCTGTATCGTTCTCACATTTACTCCCATCCGCCACAGGTACGTTTTCCCGCACCTTGAAGCCGCTCTAGTTTCTTTCTTATTTTACCGCGCATTTTCTTTCTGTTCCACTGTTTTTTAGAGAGAATTAAGAAAAAAGTCATGACTTTCCTTCCCGAAAGCACTATACTGAAAACATCTGGCGGAGAAAGAACATGAATACACTGATTTTACTTTTATTACTCATCACATTTCTATATCTTTTTACTGTTCATCCCCGGATGCGCAGGCCTGACAGTTCACTTTTCCAAAACTGCCTGTTTGCGCACAGAGGACTGCACAATATAAAAAACGGCATTCCCGAGAACTCTCTTACAGCCTTTCGGCAAGCTGTTGATGCAGGCTATGGGATAGAACTGGATGTACAGCTCACCCTGGACGGCATTCCAGTCATTTTCCACGATTCCTCTTTGAGCCGCATGTGCGCCATCGACAGGCGTCTGGATTCCATGACCTTTACAGCCCTCAGAAGCTATTTTCTGGCTGGTACGGCCGAAAAAATTCCTTCCCTCGCTGAAGTTTTAACTCTCGTTGACGGCAAAGTCCCTCTGCTCATCGAAATCAAAATGGACCATTTTGATCTTCGGATTCCCGAAACGATCAACTCTCTGCTGTGCAGCTATTCCGGGGCATACTGCATTGAATCCTTTCATCCCGCCGCGCTGTGGTGGTATCGTAAAAACCGTCCCGACATACTGCGCGGACAGCTGTCCACCCACTTTAATGCAGAAAATCACACCTTCAGTCCGCTGCAATTTCTGCTCGGCAAAATGGTTCTCAATTTGATCAGCCGTCCCGATTTCATTTCCTATAACTGGCGTTTTCACAGGGACCTTTCCCTGTTTTTATGCCGCCGTCTTTTTAAGGCCGATGCCGCCGGGTGGGTGATCCGTTCAGAAAAAGAACTGCAGACATGCCGCCGCAGTTTTAATATGTTTATATTTGAAGATTTTCTGCCCCTGCCGCAAAAACCCCTCAGGAACAAAACTGAGGTCAAAAAATAATACCCTCAGTGTACAAGGGTACCATGCTTTGATGCAAAAATGATGCACTTTTGATGATCATTTGATGCCTTTTCGATGCTTTTTCGATGCCTCTGTGCGTTAACTTAAATACAGAGAGCGAACCGCCAGGAGTCGCATTTCAAAAATTCAGGACAAATGAGGTGTTATCAATGAAAAGACAAAGAATCTGGCTATGCATCATTTTTTCACTGCTCATTTTATCTGTTTCCTCAACCGCAGTTTATGCCAAAGAAGCCGGAGAAGATGCAGACAAAACGTACGCCCCCTACTTTTTCGTTGAGGATGGGGACCCGTCTGTAGATCATTTTCCCGTAAAGGAAACGGATGTAAAGACCACGATCAACGGTGTCATCGCCGAAACCTATGTGACCCAGACTTATGCCAACGAGGGGCTTGGCCCAATGAATGCGAGTTATGTTTTCCCTGCTTCCTCCAACGTAACCATTCACGGCATGACAATGCAGATCGGCGATCAGCTGGTCACCGCTCAGATCAGGGAGCACGAAACGGCCAGGCAGGAATTCGAAGAAGCAAAAAGTGAGGGAAAAAGCGCCTCTCTGCTCGAGCAGCAGCGTCCCAACGTATTTACCATGGATGTGGCGAACATCATGCCCGGCGATATTGTCCGCATTGAATTGCATTACACGGAACTGATCAGTCCCACCGAGGGAATCTATCAGTTCGTCTTCCCCACCGTTGTGGGACCCCGCTACCCCAGCAAAACTGCAGGTGAAGATGCCGGAACGGACCGCTGGGTAGCAAGCCCCTATCTGGAAGCCGGAGATGTCAGCTCAGGGAAATACAATATCACCGTCAATCTCGCCACAGGCGTTCCGATTGCGGACATAACCTGTAAATCCCATGAAATCAGCGTATCCTATGCCAACGCATCCGAAGCTCAGATCGCGCTTTCCAATCCCGAACAGTTTGCCGGAGACCGGGATTTTATTCTCGATTACAGGCTGGCCGGAGAGGATATCAACTGCGGCCTCATGCTAAACGCCGGAGAAGAGGAAAACTTTTTCATGCTGATGGTGCAGCCGCCGGAACGTTTCGCGCCGGAGGATATTCCTCCCCGCGAGTACATTTTTGTGCTGGACGTATCAGGCTCCATGAACGGTTATCCTCTCGATACCGCAAAATCCCTGATCCGGGATCTGGTTTCCAATCTTCGGGAGACGGATCTCTTCAACGTGATCCTGTTTTCCGGCGATTCGTTCCAAATGTCCCCCAGATCGCTGCCGGCCACACAGGACAATGTACAAAAAGCCATAGACATCATAGAACAGCAGCACGGCGGCGGCTGGACCGAACTTGCTCCGGCGCTGGAGGATGCTCTGGCCATCCCTGAAGAGGAGAACACTTCCCGCAGCATCGTCGTGATCACAGACGGCTATATCTCCGGAGAGGTGGAAATTTTCAAACTCATCAACGAAAACCTGGGTACCACGAACTTCTTCTCCTTTGGCATCGGCAGTTCCGTCAACCGTTATCTGGTCGAGGGAATCGCAAAAATTGGTCTGGGGGAATCCTTTGTAGTGACCGATCAGGAAGATGCTGCAGTTACCGCCCAACGGTTCCGCACTTATATTCAGTCGCCGCTTTTGACCGATATTCATGTGACCTTTGACGGATTTGACGTTTCCGATGTGGAACCCTCCACCCAGTCAACGCTCTTCGCACAAAAGCCCATTATGCTGTTTGGCAAATGGTATGGCGAGCCTTCCGGAACTATACGGATCACCGGAAAATCCGGCAGCCGGGACTATCTGATGGAAATACCCGTTTCCGAAGTAATCCCGCAGGAAAGTAACAATGCGCTTGGCTATCTGTGGGCGCGCACCAAAGTTGACCAGCTCACCAACTTCGGACTCACCGAATATGATCCGAATATAAAAGAAGAAATCACCAAAATCGGACTGAATTACAGCATGATGACCCCCTATACCTCCTTCATCGCTGTCGTTGAAACCGTTCGGAACACCACAGGCGATGGAACCGACGTGGATCAGCCGCTTCCCATGCCTTCTCAGGTTTCAAATCTGGCGATCGGAAGATTTACTGTCGGCTCTGAACCCGGAGAAACAGTTCTCTTTTTCATGATGCTGGCTGTCATCATGGCCGGCGCCCTGCTGCATTTGCGCAAAAAGGCCTTATCGCATTGAACGCCTGCCTATATTCTGAAAACCGCCAACGCCGGAGGGAGAAAAATCATGTTTCAGAAAAGCAAAATAGTCATCAGACAATGCCGGATCTTTTATCTTGCCGGATTCCTCCTCATTTCTGGACTGAAATATATTTCCAGGACTTCCGGCGCCGACGAATTAAAATGGATACTGACCCCCACCGCACGGTGGGTCAGCATCCTGAGCGGGATTCCGTTTTTCTACGCTCCGCAGACCGGGTATGTGAATCATTCCTTTAAATTCATTATTGCCCCTTCCTGCTGCGGCATTTCCTTCCTGCTCATCTGCATTGCCACCCTGCTTTATTCCTATATCCATCGCCTGAAAAGCGCCCGGCAGCGCTGCTTCTGGCTTTTGTGGTGTGTTGGATTCTCCTATTTGTATACCATACTTATAAACGGTTTCAGAATTCTCATTTCCATCTATCTTCCGCTTTATTTGCGCAGAACAGCCTTTTTTGACCGAGTCATGTCACCTGAAACGCTTCACACCGCCATAGGAACCGTTGTCTACTTTTCGTCCCTGCTTGGCATCTACGCCATCTTTGGGGGGCTTTCCCAAAGGCTGGCTGACGCGCCCGCAAAAAAGACATCAGGCGGCCGCAAGTGGCTCCCGCCCTTTCTCTGGTACTTCACCATCGTGCTGGGAATCCCGGCTCTGAGCAGACTCTGCCGCCGCGATTGGAACGGCTTTTTAGCATACGCGCTTCTTGTTTTGGCGATTTGCCTTATCATACTAATTCTGCATGGACTGGCATCATGTCTTGGAATGCATATGCAAAGAGGTAAAAAAATTAAATTCCTTTCTTCTCTCTGCAAAACAGAAAACGAAAAACCGTTCTGACAAGTGGCTGAATGAAAAACAGCTGTGTAAAAAATGCAAAAGGGAAATTGAAGCATACCAGCTTCATCCAGTTGGCAATCAACGTAAAAATATTAAAACCGGCGTAGTACGGATAATAAAGCCATGCCGCGATAAAGCTCATCGCAGGACACATCAGTCCCACCGTAGCGCAAATGATTGCCGATTCAAAAATCATCGGATGATCCTTGCGCGGATCGAAAATCCGCGACGCAAGCTTGAACGAACAGGGACTTCCCATCAAAATTTCCAGCAGATAGGCGAGGCAAAATTCTACAATGATCACCGCCCAGATCGGAAGAAACCTGCCCAACATATAGACGCCACCCTGGCTGTTGATCGCCCTGATCACGCCCGGCGCTCCCGTCACCTGCATCAAAACGTTTCCATTTACCACATACAGACTGTAAAAAACATAGGCATGTACTGTCACCAGTACGGTCAGAAAGGCGAAAATCATCCTTTCAAACTGATTCTTTGGCATAAGACCACACTCCTTTATAAATGAATAATTTACGCAAAAAAACACATGCATCACCCGTAAAATCCGACCAGAGCCATAACGTTCCGTGATCAGATTTACTTACCATAGGTAATACATGTGTCGTTTACGATTAACGATTGCATTTTAACAAAATATTTTTTTCTTGTCAAAAAGCATTTTTATAAAATTTTGGAGCGGTACAATCTTCAATGCCCGCTTTTACATCACAGATTTACGGATAATTCCGAGCCCCAGCGGAAAAGGCCCCGTATGCACGCCGATGGTCGCCCCGATCTGGTAAATGGGAAGCTTTTGCAAACCATATTTCTCCTTCAATACTGCAAGCACCATATCGCGATAGCGTTCCGCCTCTTCATAATCATATCCATAGCCCACAGCAATGCTGAAATGATCCACAGGCTCCCGCAGCTCTTCCAGGTACCTCACGATCAGATCAACCGTTTTCTCCATGGATTTCTTACGGCTCCGGGCTATTCCGGAAGGGAAAATCTCTCCCTGCTTCAACGTGATAACAGGCTTGATGCCCAAAACGCTGCCCGCAATTCCTGCCACCTTACCGATCCTGCCTCCATGCTGCAGATATTCCAGATTGCCCACCGTAAAAAAGATGCGTCCCGTGGATTTGATTTCCTCAAGCCGGTTAACGGCTTCTTCATAACCGGCTCCGCTGTCTCTTAAACGCACGGCCTCCAACACATAAAGCCCCTGAAGCACCGTATTGATGGTGGCATCAATAACCGTAATCCTGGCATCCGGGTGCTCCTCCAGAAGGAGGCTTCGGGCATTCAGGGCCGATTGCATGGAACCGCTGAACTTCGTGGTAATGCAAATGCATATAACCGGCATTCCCCGCTCAATCTCAGGAAGAAACGCATCCACATAGTCCTGAACGGAGGGCATGGATGACTTTGGATATACCCCGGGCCCGTCCACCATTTTCTGATAAAACTCCCGGATTCCAATTTCCTCTATCTCTTTCTGATAATGCTCCTGGTCAAAGGACACATAAAAGGGCACTACCGTTACGTTTTTCTCTTTTACCAGCTGCGGCGGCAAATCGCAGGAGCCGTCACTGATAATATGAAATGCTTCATCCATACAGTCTTACTACACCTTTCTGCAACACCATTTGTTACCCTCAGTGTACAAGGGGACACACGGTCGGACAAGGGCTAATTTGCCCATCTGCTTCGTTACCTTCGCTCCGCGTACGTCCAAGCGATGCTTGCATCGCATGTACGCGTCGTTCAGGTGCCTTGCAGATGGGCAAATTCGTCCCTTTCCGACTCTACGACCCCGACCGTAGAGATTTGTCCGATTTTCAAGGCGGACGAATGAGGCGTGCTGGACCGCACGCCGATTGAGGACAACGCAGAAAATCGGACAAATATCACGGTTCGGGGCGTGTGTCCCCTTGTACACTGAGGGTAACATAGCTAAATTACAACATATTGTATCACTGATGATAAACTTTATCAACAGAAAGATGCAATAAAATCCACATTTCATGTTTTTCGAAGTTTCAACACAGAGTTTTTAAAACCACATTGCTGACTTTTGCTAATTCGCCCTGATCTCCTGCCTCATAAAGGACACGTAGGACAGCGCGAACATGATCAGCATCATCGCACACAGGGCAGTCAGGTGGGGCCATACCAGAAGCAGGCTCTGCCCCAGTGAAAGATAGCTGGATATTGCACCTGACAGCTGCACCATCGTCACAGCGTTTATGGACCGGACGCTCGGACTTAAGATCGTCGTCGCCGCTTCGCTGAACAGATAATATGGGGATAATCTGTTTAAATTCAATTCACAGCTGTGATTGTCCATGGAATTGAGCATGGCATTCATTCCATCCAGCGGATACAGGGCATCCGCAATGATTCCCGCCAACAGGCTGATAAAAATCGCCGCAAACAGCCATACGGCAATGGAAGCCAGCGCTGAAGTGGCCGCATGACGGCATACCGTGGAGAACAGAATGGACAGCGCGAGCCAGAATGCGATATAGACCACCGCAAAGCACAAATATACGAGCACTCGCCCGAGCTCTTCTGCCTCCGGCACAATGCCGGTTTTTAAAAATCCAACCGCTCCGACCAAAATGCCGGAGGAAAACACCATCACCGCTGCAATGAAACAGCCTGCAAGGAATTTGCCTATGATGATCCCGTCCCGGTAAATGGGCTGAGACACCAGACGATTCAACGTACCATCCGATCTTTCATTATTGATCGCATCGAATCCCATAATCAGTCCGATAAACGGCCCGAGCAGCGCCATCAGAGAGTTATAGGAAGGGATTGAATTGGCGCTCACCGTGAACAGCTTCAAAAAGATAAATGATGTGTTTTCCGAAACTGCGTCCTCAATTCCGGACAACGCGCCATACAGCCCGGAAACAGTCATAATTCCCATAAAAAGAATGAGCAGCAGCATTCTCCTGCTGTTGATGAAATCTGAAACCTCCTTCTCAAACAGCACCTGCAGTCCGCGGTATTTTCTTTCGTTTATCTTTTCCATCTGTCTCACCTGCCTTTTCAAAATATTTTCTGTATATTTCATCCAGATCGCTGCCTGATATGCGCATATGCATGATGGTATATCCATTTTCGGCCAGCATGTGCGACAACTTTCTCCTGATGTCGTAGGAAGAACGAATGATATAAAGATCATTCTGCTTCTCCACTTCCAGAATCCCTTCCATTTGCGCGAGCAATTCCTGGAAACGCCGGTTCTCAGGATATACGGACAATTCCAACGTGTTGATGCCGTCTCTGTCAATCTGTGCACCCAGTTCCTCAAGCGTGCCGTATGCGACAAGATTTCCCTTCACAAAAATCCCCATCCTGTCACATACCTTCTGTACCTGATACAGCTGATGCGAAGACAGCAGCAATGTGCGTCCGTCCTTCTCCGCAAGCTCCCGGATCAGCGCCATCAGCTCCCGCATTCCTTCCGGGTCAATTCCCAGTGTAGGTTCGTCCATGATGATGACCTGCGGATCCTTCATCAGCACATCCGCGATGCCCAGACGCTGGCGCATTCCTCTGGAATAGGTTCCCGTTTTCTTATCGGCTGCCTCTTCCATTCCCACACGCTTTAGCAGCAAACTGATCCTCTCTTCCAGCTCTACGCCCCGAAGGCCGTTCAGCTTTCCGATAAAACGAAGATTTTCCCGTCCGGTCATCGACGGATAAAACCCAACGTTGTCCGGCAGATAACCCACCTGTTTTTTCACTTCCAACGGATTTTTGGTACAGTCGATCCCGTTAATGAGAGCTTTTCCGCCGCTTGGCTCCGTCAGCCCCAGCAGCATCAGCGTCGTGGTCGTTTTTCCGGCTCCGTTTGGCCCCAACAGCCCAAATACCTCGCCCTTTCTGATTTCCAGGTTCAGATTATTCACGGCCACAACATCCCCGTAACGCTTCGTCAGCCCTTCCGTCGAAATAATAACCTCCTTATTCGCGTCCAATCCACATTACCTCCTGCCATACTTTTTCACCACATACCATAGTCCTGCCAGAACGGCCACGATGATCAGAATCGCCACGATGCCCCACGCTGTCTGCGTCTTGACCGTGATGCGGAACTGCGCCACAGCGGACTGATCCGAAGTGCCTGCGGTAATATAGGTGATATAATCTCCTGTCAGCGCATTTTTGGAAGGCGTAATATAAGCCTTGACGTCTTTGGATGCGCCCGCCTCAAGCAGATCGATCGAGGACTCTTCAAAGGAAACATCCCAGTCTTCCGGCGCGGTGGCGGAAAGGCTCACATTTTCCAGATCAATATTCCCGCTGTTGGTAATCCTCAGCGTCACAGTGGATTCCCGGTTTGCATTGGCATCCAGGCTCAGCCTGCCGTCCGTTGTCGTAAGCTCCAGATCATAGGTTCCGAGGATTTTCACCTTAAGCGTTGTTTCCATTGATTCCTTTGCGGATGTAGCCGAGCATTTGATCTCATATTCTCCGGCTTCCACCTTTTCAGAGGGCGTTACGGTAATTGTGATTCCCGAGCTGCTGCCAGATTCTATATCGATGCTGGAAACCTGGGTGCTGTCACTGCTGGACTTAAAGGCTACCTGCCAGCCGGCCGGCGCATCGTATGAAAAATTGTAAGTCTGATCCGTCAGCGTGTTATTCGCAATGGTTGTTGTGTAGGAAAAAGCGGTTCCGGACACGCCTTCCTGTTCCGGGTATTCCACCGTGAAATTGCTTTCTCCGGATTCCAGCTCGGACACGTTCAAATCAATAGAAAGCCTGTCCTCCTGGCCGCTGTCCGATACAGCCTTCAGCACGATGGTATGCGTTCCTTCCTGCGCCTCTCTGGGCACCGTTACCTGAAAGGTCGCTATGGAATCACCGCTCCCCCGGCTTACATGCACCCTGCTCACCTCATAGCTTCCCCTTTTGAAAAATCCCGTAAAGCCGTCCGGGATGCTTTCTATGCTGAGCGTCACATCGCTCTCCTGCTGCGCGCTGTTTGTGGCATACAAACTAAAGGACAGGGATTCTCCCGCCTTGGTGTTTATCCCGGAGCTTTCCGTGTACAGCTCCAGCCCGTCTGCCGCCTTTACGGAATATCCGTTAAAGAAAAACAAAAGAAGAGCAAAAACTGCCGTTCCCACAGCAAGAAGCAGTTTTCCGGGTTTGCCTGTGTCAATAAGTGTTTTTTGCATGATTTCGTCTCCTTTTCCTTGAAGCTAAAAAGCGCCGGTTGATAAGGATCTTTGCGCCCTCATCAACCGGCGTCAGCTCAATCGCTTTATCTATTAAATTGTAAATTTACGCCATGAAAAATCTGTGTAGCATGTGCGAACAAAATGTGTTTGATTTCGTAAAAAAGTGTGAAACTCCTTATTCGGCGAACAGCGCTGTGGACAGATAACGGTCTCCCGTATCGGGAAGAAGCACCACGATCGTCTTCCCTTCATTTTCCGGCCGTTTCGCCAGTTCAATCGCTGCCCAGACCGCAGCGCCGGATGAAATTCCCACCAGTACGCCTTCCAGACGCCCTACCTGTCTTCCTGCATCAAAAGCATCCTCATTCTCCACGGGAATGATTTCATCGTATACCGCTGTATTCAATACGTCCGGCACAAAGCCTGCACCGATACCCTGAATTTTGTGCGGACCCGCAGTTCCCTTGCTCAGCACGGGAGAAGAAGCCGGCTCCACCGCCACCACTTTCACATTGGGATTCTTCGATTTTAAATACTCTCCGGTTCCTGTAATCGTTCCGCCGGTTCCTACGCCAGCCACAAAAATATCCACGCTGCCGTCAGTATCCTCCCAGATTTCGGGACCGGTAGTCGCTCTGTGAACCGCAGGATTTGCAGGATTCACAAACTGTCCCGGAATAAAGCTGTCCGGAATTTCTTTTGCGAGCTCCTCTGCTTTGGCAATCGCTCCTTTCATGCCCCTGGCCCCTTCCGTCAGAACCAGTTGAGCGCCATACGCCTTCATCAGCTGACGGCGCTCAACACTCATCGTCTCCGGCATCACGATAATGATGCGATAACCGCGGGCCGCTGCGACGCTGGCCAGACCAATGCCGGTATTGCCGGATGTGGGTTCGATAATGACAGAACCGGGCTTCAATGCGCCTTTGGCTTCGGCGTCATCGATCATCGCCTTGGCGATGCGATCCTTGACAGAGCCGGCCGGATTGAAGTATTCCAGCTTTGCCAGAACTCTTGCTTTCAGTCCGTACTTTTTCTCAATGTTTGTCAGCTCCAACAAAGGAGTCTTACCAATTAACTGATCCGCAGATGCATAAATATTGCTCATATCTCATTTCCTCCATTTTTATAAACCAACTTATCAAGTATGTTTATATGGATTATATTCCCGAACGTCCCCTTTGTCAACAAAAATCTGATATTTTTTTTAATAATCCAAAAGCGCCGGAAATATTGTCCGGCGCCGTTTCTTCCTTCGCTATATTAGATTACTGTAAACTGTGCTTCCGTTACTTCCTGCTCAGCAAATTTGCCAGCTGTGCAAACTGCTCCAGCGTCATCGCCTCTCCCCGGATATTTTCTGAAATCCCCATGGAAATGAGGGCCGCCCTCACCTCTTCTTTGCTCACAAAAAGCCCGGGAGCATTGCCCAGACCGTTGGCCAGCATCTTCCGGCGCTGATTGAAGGATGCTCGGATCAGCGCAAACATCAGCTTTTCATCCTGCACCTGCACCGGCGGCTCTGCATAACGTGTTAACCGGATCACCGCACTGCCCACATTGGGCCGTGGAATAAAACAGTTGGGGGGCACATTTGCCACCACCTCCGCGCCCGCATAATACTGTACCGCCAGGGACAGCGCCCCATAGTCTTTGGTTCCCGGCCCCGCCTGCATCCGCTCCGCCACTTCCTTCTGCACCATGATTGTGATGGACGCAAGCGGAACGTGACTTTCAAAAAGCCCCATGACGATCGGCGTTGTAATGTAATATGGTAAATTTGCCACCACCTTCACCGGGCGGCCGCCGTTTTTCTCCTCCACCAGCCTCTGAAGATCTACCTTTAAAATATCTTCATTGATGACCTCCACGTTATCATAAGCGGACAGCGTTTCCTCCAGAATCGGAATCAGTGCCTTATCGATCTCCACCGCGACCACCCGCCCTGCGCTTTCCGCCAGATACTGGGTCATAGTACCGATTCCCGGCCCGATTTCCACGATGCAGTCCTCTTTGGTTATCTGCGCAGCGTCAATAATCTTTTCCAGCACATGGGGATCGATCAGAAAATTCTGTCCGAATTTTTTTTGAAAATTGAAGTTGTATTTCCGTAATACTTCTATCGTATTGGAAGGTATACCAAGCGTCGCCATATCTCCTCACATTCTGCCCCTTCGGGCATCGTATTTCATCCTTTACGGGCATTTTCCTCCGGCCCTATTGTATCCCGAATAATTCCTTCGCATTCCGGCTGGTGATGTCCATCACTTCCTCCCCGCTGATTCCCTTAATCCGGGCAACAGCCTGCACAACATATGGAAGGTTCAGAGAAGAGTTTCTTTTTCCCCTGTTTGGCTCCGGTGACAGATATGGGCTGTCCGTCTCAAGCAAAATCCGCTCCATTGGGATATATTCCACCGCTTCCTTCAGCTTTTTCGCATTTTTGAAGGTGATCACACCGCCGATTCCGAAATAGTAATCCCAGTTCAAAAAATCCCGTGCAGTTTCCCTGGTATAGGAAAAACAATGTATCACACCCCGCAGGTCCTCCGCCCGGGCCTCTTTCATCACATCCCGGGTATCCTTCGCCGCATCTCTGGAATGGATGATCACCGGCAGCCCGATCTCCTTCGCCGCAAAAAGCTGCCGCGAAAACCATTCCTTCTGCCGGCTGCGAACTTGTGCTTCTTTATCCCAGTAATAATCCAGCCCGATTTCCCCCACCGCAACTGTTTTCGGTGTCGAAAACTGTTCCTTCAGCCAGGTAAAATTCTCTTCATTCAATTCTCCCGTTTCGGAAGGATGTACGCCCAGCGCCCCATAGATAAACGGCCATTTGCCCATCAGCTCCTGCGTCGTCCTCACAGAATCCAGGCTTGCCGCAACATTGATCACATATTCCACACCGTGCCGTCCAAGGCTTTCCAGCAGCTCATCCCGATCCTGATCAAAGGCCTCGTCATCATAATGCGCATGACTTTCAAATATCATATTCTCATCCTCTGCTTTGATTTTTTCTTTTCCACATACATGCGCCGGTCTGCTTCCATAAACAGCTTTTCGGCATCCAAAACCTCATCCGCCGGACAATATGCCACTCCAAATGCCAGCGATAACTGAGCGTTTTCCGCAGTATTATAGCTGCAGACGACTTTTTCAAGCCGGCTGCGCAATATTTCCTCCGTCTCACAGCATCCCGGCATGAGAATTGCAAATTCGTCTCCTCCGATTCTGGTAACTCTTCCGATGTTTCCAAAAGCCTTCTCAATACATTCGGCAGCCCCGACGATCAGCCGGTCCCCCTCTTTGTGTCCCATGGAATCATTGATCAGCTTTAATCCATTGATATCCACAATGCCAAGGCAAACGGCCTGCCCGCATTTCCTTTCCCTGGCATACTCCTCCAAATCTCTTTCGAAAAAAGTTCTGTTTTTGCATCCTGTCAGAATATCCGTAAACGCCAGCGATTTATAAAGCTCACTTTTCGCATTTTCTTCTTCCACATAAAGCATCTTCCTCATGGAAATCAAAACCAGAGTGACAGAATATACCAGCGTTCCAAGCTGCAGCATCCTGCTGTATTTTTCCTGTTTTCCGTAAAAATCAATCAATGCAAGCCCGGTAACTCCCACGAAGATGCAGATGGCCAATAATAATCCCCTGGCATAAAACGAATTGCTTTCCCTGACCTCTTTATAAAGACACCCCACCACCAGAAGGACTGCCACTGCCATCAAAAGATGCGTTACCGGCAGCATCCGGTACATATCCACACCAAATCCTGCATGAAGCAGAATCTGAGCAAAAATATTCGCCGCAATCAAATACCGGCATAATATCAGGCTGCCAAATTTTTTATTGCATGCGCTCTCCACAAAAGAGAGCAGCGGTAACGGAATAAGCATAAAGCATAAAAAGGATGCGATGAAAACAAACTCTCCCCTTTGAATGGACAACTGAAGCACTGGTGCATCAGTCAGTACCCAGATGCTGACGATCAGGACAAACATTCCCGCATGAAAAAAGAGAGCAAAACTGTCCTTCCTTTTTCGAAACAGCAAAATCATAGACAGCCCGATCAGCAGTACGCTGAAGCTGAGCATGATCACATCAAAAATAATAACTTCCCAAAACTGCTTCAGCATAGATACCAGCACCTCTCCCTCACTTCCGATCAGGACACTTGAAAGGGCGATCTGGTTATTTATTCCATTTTCAACGCACACTTCCAGGCGGTGATTTCCCTCCAAAATTCCCAGAGGCACGATACAGTAAATTTCGGGCAGAACGGTTCCCCACAAAGGTTTCTGCTCTCCAAATGCGAAAATTTCTCTCCCATCCAGAAATACAGAAATACTTTGCATTCCATTATTCATGCAGATTACCTCAGGAATCCCTTCTGTATCGGAAAGATCATGGAAAAATCTGCCCTGGTTGCCGGAAGCAGTATAAGGGAGGGCGATTGGGAACTCCTCTCCCTCTCCCACATAATACCAGCCGCTATCCAATTTGGAGGCTTCTCCCAGTTCAATCATGGGCGTTTCCAGAGGTGATGCGCACCAGAGCCATGCAAGCGTCACAAAAATAACTGCCGCCAATATTATACACATTCCTGTGTAAAACTGCGTTTCTTTTTTTATCTTCATATTATATTTTCTTCCTCTGCCACCAGTTAAATTCATTTTCTTTATCTTATTGCATTTATTTCTCCAAGTCAACAAATCATACTGCGTTTGCACATATCTTCCAGTTTCTGCAGATATTTTTTCGTTTTTTTGTAAAAAATTCTGTTTTAATATTTTTTTTAAATTTTTTTCAAAAAGTGCTTGCAAAAATGTGAACCTTGTAATATAATCATTCTTGCGTTGAAAAACACGACATAGTTCGCACCGCTAGCTCAGTTGGTAGAGCACCTGACTCTTAATCAGGGTGTCCAGGGTTCGAGCCCCTGGCGGTGCACTAAGGTGCCGTTTTCGAGGACATATGAGCCTTGGGGATGGTGCTTTTTTTGTATATAACGATGCTCTTCTGTTTATACTTCCTTCATAAATTTTTCCCGCTTCTTTTACTACTTTTCCCATTTCCTTAATTGCAATTTCCCCCAAACAGACCGATAATAGTTTCAACAGAAACAGTTTCAAACCGAACAATTTAAGAGAACCTGTTAAGCACAGCCCCTGTCATTCTTACAGGAACGGCCGCAATTCATTAAGGAGGAAACATACATGACCACCAACGACAACAAAAAACCGCAAATAGTGTTGGCCACCTACGCGCTGATCGCGCTGGTTGCCATTTTTTTGCTCAACATCTTCGTCATTCCGGGACTTCTGGAACGAAGCATCAAAGAGACGAGCTATCGTGACTTCCTCATGATGATCGATTCTCACCAGGTACAGCTGGTGCAGTTCGACACCCAAAGCTATACCATATACTACACCGTGGACAATAACGGGCGCACTCAGACCTGTAAAACCGGCATCATGAACATGAGCGATGAGCTCATAGACCGGATTTACGCTTCCGGCGCAGATTTTACAAACACCATTCCCACACAGTCATCCCCTCTGGCAAACCTGCTCGTAGGATTCATCCTCCCGATTCTGGTCTTCTTCGGCATCGGCATACTGCTTCAGAAATGGATGACCAAAAATATGACGGGCGGCCCCGGCGGCGCAATGTCCTTCGGCAAGAGCAATGCAAAGGTCTATGTGAAGTCCTCCACCGGAATCAAATTTTCCGACGTGGCCGGTGAAGACGAGGCGAAGGAGCTGCTGACAGAAATCGTAGATTTCCTGCACAATCCTGAGAAATATCGGGAGATCGGCGCTTCCATGCCAAAAGGCGCTCTGCTCGTAGGGCCTCCCGGAACCGGCAAGACGCTGCTGGCCAAGGCGGTGGCCGGCGAAGCGGAAGTTCCCTTTTTCTCCATCTCCGGCTCTGAATTTGTGGAAATGTTCGTGGGCATGGGCGCGGCCAAAGTCCGCGATCTGTTCAGGCAGGCGAACGAAAAAGCGCCCTGTATCGTCTTCATCGACGAAATTGATACCATCGGCAAAAAACGTGACGGGCAGATCGGCGGCAATGACGAGCGCGAACAGACCTTAAACCAGCTGTTGACCGAGATGGACGGTTTCGACGGCTCCAAAGGCGTCGTCATTCTTGCAGCCACCAACCGGCCCGATTCCCTGGACCCCGCACTGACTCGACCCGGGCGTTTCGACAGGCGTATTCCCGTAGAACTGCCTGATCTTCAGGGCCGTGAAGATATCCTGAAGGTTCATGCCAAGAAAATCAAAATCGCGGATAACGTGAACTTCCATGAAATTGCGAAAGCGGCCTCCGGCGCTTCCGGCGCGGAGCTCGCAAACATTGTAAACGAAGCCGCCCTGCGCGCTGTCCGTGACGGCCGCCGCTTTGCGACTCAGGCCGATCTGGAGGAGAGCATCGAAGTGGTCATCGCCGGCTATCAGAAAAAGAACCGGGTTCTCTCCGAGAAGGAAAAGCTCATCGTCGCCTATCATGAAGTCGGCCATGCGCTGGTCGCTGCCATGCAGACAAACTCCGCTCCGGTTCACAAAATTACGATTATCCCCCGTACCAGCGGCGCGCTGGGCTACACAATGCAGGTGGAGGACGGCGATCATTTCCTGATGTCCAAAGAGGAAATCGAAAATAAAATTGCGACCTTTACCGGCGGCCGTGCGGCTGAGGAGCTGATTTTCCACTCCATTACAACGGGCGCGTCCAATGATATTGAACAGGCCACCAAGCTGGCCCGGGCAATGATCACCCGTTACGGCATGAGTGATGAATTTGACATGGTAGCCATGGAGCATGTGACCAACCAGTACCTCGGAGGCGATTCTTCACTGGCCTGCTCCGCTGAAACGCAGACCCGGATCGACAAAAAAACGGTCGAAGTCGTCCGCACCCAACACGAAAAAGCTCTGAAAATTTTGCAGGATAATATATCCAAGCTGCATGAGCTCGCCAAATATCTGTATGAGCATGAAACCATTACGGGTGATGAATTCATGGAAATTCTTCTGAAAAAACAGGAGGTGCCGCAAAATGTTCAGCCCGACTGAGGTACTGCTTTTTGCCAGCCAGTTTAAAAAACTGTATGAAAAGAAAATACGGGGAATGGCCGAGCACTACGGCCTGACCCCGAATGAAGTGGATATTCTCCTCTTTTTGGTGAATAACCCGGGATATGATACTGCAAAAGACATTACGGAAATGCGCCTGCTTCCCAAGTCCTGCGTTTCCAAATCGGTTGATTCTCTGATCCGCCAGGGCTTTCTTACAAGCTGCGAGGATGAAAAGGACAGACGTATCCTGCACCTTTCCATTCTTCCGGCCGCTTACGGCGTCGTAAAGGACGCACAGGCTTCCCAACAGGAATTTCTGTCCTGCGCCTACCGCAACTTCAGTGAGAACGAGCGTGAAACGCTGGAATATCTGACCAACAAAATCATGATCAATATTAAGGAGACTTTAAAAGAATGCTGACCAAACTGATTGTATGCATTGTCGCCGGACTTGGAGCAGGCATTGGCACCGGCTTTGCCGGTCTTTCCGCTGCGGCAGTCATTTCCCCCATGCTCATCACCTTTCTGGGCTTTGAGCCCTATGAGGCCGTTGGCATTGCGCTGGCCTCCGACGTGCTGGCCTCTGCAGTCAGCGCCTGCACCTATGGAAAGAACAAAAATCTGGACATCAAAAACGGACTGGTGATGCTCTTCACCGTCCTCATCTTCACATTGTTCGGAAGCTACATAGCCTCCAGGGTTCCTCAGACCACGATGGGCAACCTGTCCGTTTTTATGACCTTCCTTCTCGGGATCAAATTCATCGTCAAACCCGTCATGACCACTAAGGAGGTACAGGCAAGTAAGACGCCCAGGGAAAAATTCCTTCAATCCCTTGCCAGCGGCATTGTGATCGGCTTTATCTGCGGCTTCATCGGCGCAGGCGGCGGCATGATGATGCTCCTCATCCTGACTATGGTGCTGGGCTATGAGCTGAAAACCGCCGTGGGCACAAGCGTGTTCATCATGACCTTTACGGCTTTTACAGGCGCGGCTTCCCACTTCGCTATCGGCGGCCTCCCCGATCCGGCAGCCTTTGTCATCTGTATCGCCGCAACCTTCCTGGGTGCACAGGTATCCGCCAAAGTCGCCAACAGGGCCGATGCTAAAACTTTAAACCGTATGACCGGCATTGTACTGGCCGTCCTCGGCGCGGTGATGATCATTGTGAAACTGTTTTAATAAAACCAAAAGCAGGCACAGCAAAGTTTTTTGCAACTTTTCTGCGCCTGCTTTTTGCATTCTCTCCCCTGCAGACATCCCATGAAAAGGAAGTGACAGCTCCGGCAAAAAAGCGTATAATGAAAAAGTACCCTCAACGTACAAAAGATAACAAACCTATGATTTTTAAGAGCAACCGTTTCCATATGGAGGAATCAGCATGTACGATGTCATCATCATCGGCGCAGGCGTCACAGGCTGCGCCATAGCCCGGGAGCTCTCCCGCTATGAACTCAATACTTTAGTGCTGGAAAGGGAAGAGGACGTCTGCTGCGGCACCTCCAAAGCCAACAGCGCCATCATCCATGCCGGTCACGACGCCGCTTACGGCAGTCTGAAAGCAAAACTGAATGTCCGGGGCAATGCCATGATGGATGAGCTGTCCAGAGATCTTGATTTTCCCTTTCAAAGAAACGGCTCTCTTGTCCTGTGCTTCGACGAGACACAGCTTCCCAGGCTTGCAGAACTGCAAAAACGCGGGCAGCAAAACGGTGTGCCCGGCCTGCGAATCGTCAGCGGTCCTGAAATGAAAGAAATCGAACCAAACCTTTCCGACGAAGTGAAGGCTTTTTTATATTGCCCCACCGGAGGCATCGTCTGCCCCTTCAACATGACCATCGCCTATGCAGAAAACGCTTTTGAAAACGGCGTATCTTTCCAGTTTAATACCGAAGTGACCGGCATCCGCCCCTGCACAGATCCGGAAGGCTGGCAGATTGCCACCGCTTCCGGCAGGACTTATGAAAGCCGCTGTATCGTCAATGCCGCCGGTGTCTACGCAGACACCTTCAACAATATGGTGAGTCAAAACAAGCTTTGCATCACGCCCCGGCGCGGAGAATATCAGCTGCTGGACAAAAAGGCCGGATCCATCGTGTCCCACACCATTTTTCAGCTTCCCGGCAAGCTGGGCAAGGGAATCCTCGTCACGCCCACCGTCCATGGCAATCTGCTGATCGGCCCTACCGCCGAAAATCTTTCCGATAAGGAGGCGTTGAACACCACACAGAAGGGCCTTGCAGAGGTTCTTAATAAGGGCCGCCTGAGCGTTCCCTCCCTGCCTTCCAACCTGACCATCACCTCCTTTTCCGGGCTGCGGGCCAGCGAAGCGGGCGGCGATTTCGTGCTGGGAGAAGTCAAAGATGCACCCGGCTTTTTCAACTGCGCCGGGATCGAATCCCCCGGACTCTCCTCCGCTCCTGCCATCGGTCTTATGCTCGCAGAGGAAGTATCGTCCAGACTGTGTGCGAAACCAAAAGAACATTTCATCAAAACAAGAAAAGGAATTCCCTGCGTAGCAACATCCACGCCTGTACAGCTTCAGGCACTGCTGGATGAAGATCCTTCCTACAGCAATGTGATCTGCCGCTGTGAAACCGTCACTGAAGGGGAGATCCTCAATGCGATCCGGCGGCCCCTGGGAGCCCGCTCCCTGGACGGTATCAAGCGCCGCACCAGAGCGGGCATGGGACGCTGCCAGTCCGGCTTCTGTTCCCCCAAAGTCATGGAAATTCTGGAACGGGAGCTTTCCATGGATCCGCTGTCAGTCACCAAGCACGGCACAGGCTCCGCCCTGCTGACCGGAAAAACCCGCATGTCGAACAGCCAACCGGAGGAAAAATAAGATGAGAGTATATGATCTGATTGTGATAGGCGGCGGTCCCGCCGGGCTTGCAGCCGCAATTTCCGCGCGCCAAGAGGGCATTCAGAATATTCTGATTCTGGAGCGGGACAACGAACTGGGCGGCATTTTAAATCAATGCATCCACAACGGCTTTGGCCTGCACACCTTTCGGGAGGAACTTACCGGCCCCGAATATGCGGCCCGCTTCATCGAGCAGGCCAAAGAACTGGGAATCCCATATAAGCTCAGCACCATGGTGCTGGACATCAGCTCTGCACATGGCCACAGCGCCCACGCAGCCTGCGGCGCTGGCGCACCGGACTGTAAACTGGTCACGGCCATGAACCGCGAAGACGGGCTTTTACAGCTTCCTGCATACAGCGTTATTCTGGCCATGGGCTGCCGGGAACGGCCCAGAGGCGCCCTGAACATCCCCGGATACCGCCCCGCCGGTATCTATACTGCCGGCACCGCACAGCGCCTTGTCAATATGGACGGCTATATGCCCGGCAGGGAGGTCGTCATTCTCGGCTCCGGAGACATCGGCTTGATCATGGCCCGCCGCATGACGCTGGAAGGCGCCAACGTCAAGGTGGTTGCCGAACTGATGCCCTATTCCGGCGGATTGCAGAGAAACATTGTACAATGTCTGGAAGACTTCAATATCCCCTTAAAGCTTTCCCATACGGTTATTGATATTCACGGAAAGGACAGGGTCACAGGCATTACGCTGGCTCAGGTCGGACCTGACAGGCAGCCGATACCCGGTACAGAGGAAGAGATTTCCTGCGATACGCTTCTGCTTTCCTGCGGTCTCATTCCGGAAAATGAGCTTTCCGATAAGCTTGGCGTAACCCTTTCTCCCATTACCGGAGGCCCTGCCGTGAACGAAAGCCTGGAAACCGATGTTCCCGGCGTCTTCGCCTGTGGAAATGTGCTTCACGTTCACGATCTGGTGGACTACGTTTCCGAGGAATCCGGACGCGCCGGACGTCACGCCGCGCAGTACATTAAAGGGCTGGCTCACGATTCCTCTGCGGATGTGATCCTTCCCCTGCATACGGACGGCGGCGTACGCTATACCGTTCCCCAGACGATCCGGCCTGCCCACATGGAAGACACCCTGCTGATCCGCTTCCGGGTTGGGGCAGTGTACACCAACTGCAACGTCAGCGCATGGCTGGACGATACCTGTCTTGTCAAAATGCGCAAGGCCAAAGTGGCGCCCGGTGAAATGCAGCAGCTGATTCTGAAAAAAGCGGATCTCATCGATGCAAAGCCGGATCAATCCATCACGATCAGAATAGAGGAGGCGTGACCATGGAACAACATAACCTGATCTGTATCAACTGCCCTCTGGGCTGCGCCCTCACCGTCACCCTTGAAAACGGACTTGTGACCACAGTCACCGGCAATACCTGCCCCCGCGGAGAAGCCTACGGACGAAAGGAACTGACCAATCCCACCCGAATCGTGACTTCCACCGTTTCCGTCACAGGCGGCCATCTGCCCGTCGTTTCCGTAAAAACGGATTCCGACATTCCAAAGGACAAGATCAGTGCAGTCATGCAGGCCATTCGGCAGGCATCTGCAACTGCGCCCGTCCATATCGGCGATGTGCTGATCAAAGACGCAGCGGGCACGGGCGTCAACATTGTCGCCACTAAAAATATTGAAAAAAAGCCTGACTTATAAACGCTGTTCAGGCCAATATACCAAAGGATTTCTATAATGATTACCGATAAGCTTTCTCAAAATGCGGATGCCCTCCTTTTAAAAAAGCTGTTTCTTCTCGACATGGACGGCACAATCTATAATGAAAACCGGATCTTTGACGGCACGCTGGACTTTCTGCGGCAGATCCGGGAAATGGGCGGACGCTATATTTTCATCACCAATAACTCCTCCAAATCCGTGGAGGATTATGTAAAAAAAGTGAACGCCATGGGCATCCCGGCCGATGCCTCCGATTTCTATACCTCCAGCCAGGCTACAGCCTTTTACATCAACGAAAACTATCCCGGACAGACCGTTTACTGCATGGGCACAGAGTCTCTGGTCAAAGAACTGCGCGGCGCTCAGATCCGTGTCGTCACCGAAGTAGACGACAGCGCCTCCATCGTGCTCATCGGCTTCGATACGGAAAATACTTCTGAGAAAGTGCGCAACACCTGCATCATGCTCGGCCGCAGCGTTACCTATCTCGCAACCAATCCGGATCTCGTCTGCCCCGTGAGCTTTGGTTACATCCCGGATTGCGGTTCCATGAGCATCATGCTCAAAAACGCCACAGGCAAAACTCCCTTTTTCATCGGAAAGCCGCAGCCTATCATGGTGGACTGCGTGCTGAAAAAGCTTGACATGCACCCGGATGAGGCCGTTATCATCGGCGACCGCCTGTACACGGACATCGCAACCGGCAAAAATGCCGGAGTTGATACCATCTGCGTGCTGTCCGGCGAAGCCACCATGAACGACATCGAAGCCGGAGACATCAAACCCACCTGGGTTTTTGACAGCGTAAAACAAATCTGTGAAAAAATGCGAGGCTGATGCGCGCCGCATTTTTACTGATATAAAAAAGAATTTCGCTCTGCGAAATTCTCCGCCTGCGGCGGGTCGCGTCAGCGACAATTTCCTTTCCGCCGCAGTGCGATCCGTCGGAGACTTTTGTACGATAGGACACGAAGTTTCCT
>Ga0129308_1001448_pt1 | contig 24752 bp, 17 predicted proteins | sample L827metagenome_FD_94440 | JGI IMG/M metagenome (GOLD analysis project Ga0129308, IMG submission 94440) | Ring-tailed lemur group fecal microbial communities from Wisconsin, USA - L827 metagenome | ecosystem: Host-associated > Mammals > Digestive system > Large intestine > Fecal | place: USA... | reverse complement strand
CTCGACGTCCACTCAAAGCAGGAGGTCATCGAGCTCGTAGAGGCAAGGATGGCCGAAATCTAGAAAGCGCAGCAGAGAGCGGCTTCCTCGTGCGGGACTAATGCTTCGTGAGAGATATCAGGCTATTCATGCATCGAGCAGCGCACTTGACTTCTATTTCCTCATCTGCCGACATGGTCTTCAACCCCTCGCGAATGCGCTGCAGCACATCAGTAAGCACCCCTCTCGCTGAGCGTCATGTCTAAGCCAAGCAAGTTGACAATGCGCAGGGCAATCCCAAGCTCTGCTGTTTCCTTGCCGCGTTCGAGATTGGAGAGATACATAATCGAGCACCCACAGGCATCAGCAAGCTCTTGCTGCGTCAGGCCAAGCCCCTTGCGCCGCGAGCGAATTGCCGCGCCAAGGTCTGAGGCATCTTTGATGAGCAGCCTTCCATGGGTCTCTTGCATGATTATCACATCCTTAAAAATAGCTATCTTTTGGCATCTTTTATCATGTTCGTGAGAATCACTAAGATTGAAGTGAAATTCATACGTTCGTGATAATAAACCCTGGGCAATCACTGTTCTGCTGTTTGCGATTAGGGTGGCGTTCTTGTCCGGCATCAAATTACAATGTAGAAATCTGCATCGATCGAATATTGTTATCGTAAGCTTGACGACAGGGAGACCACAAAAGTGAGTTTGAAGTCTATCGAAATATGCGCGGGTGCCGGCGGGCAAGCCCTCGGCCTCGAACAGGCAGGCTTCGACCACGTCGCGCTTGTGGAGATTGAACCCCCGGCCTGTGAAACGCTAGTCTCAAACCGTCCCAACTGGAACATCATCAATGGAGACGTACATTCCTTTTCAGCAGAAGCCTATCGCGGCACAATCGATTTGTTCGCCGGCGGTGTGCCTTGTCCCCCGTTTTCGGTAGCGGGGAAACAGCTTGGCAGCGCTGACGAGAGGGATTTGTTCCCAGAAGCCCTGCGTCTCATCGAGGAGTGCCAACCTAGAGCGGTAATGCTCGAAAACGTAAAGGGCATCTTCTATCCGAAGTTTGACGAATATCGCAAGCAGATTACCAACAAGCTTGAGGAACTGGGCTACCGTTGGTGGTGGAAACTTGTACAAGCGAGCGATTACGGCGTCTCCCAGCTCAGACCAAGGGCAATCCTCGTTGCGCTCAAAGAACCCTGGGCCTCACGTTTTACATGGCCAGAGGGGAATCCTGGAACGAGCCCAACCGTCGGGGCTCTTCTCCACGATCAGATGGCTTCAAACGGGTGGGTCGGAGCTGACGAGTGGGCTGCTCGCGCCAACAAGATTGCGCCAACATTGGTGGGCGGTTCAAAGAAGCACGGAGGTCCCGATCTGGGCCCCACACGCGCACGCAATGCCTGGAAGGAACTTGGGGTCAACGGGGGAAGCATCGCCGAGGACGCACCGGCTCGTGACTTTGAGGGCTTTCCGCGTTTAACAGTCAAAATGGCCGCTTTGGTTCAGGGTTTTCCCGCTGATTGGGAGTTCTCCGGGAAAAAGACTGTAGCCTATCGACAAGTCGGAAACGCATTCCCCCCGCCCGTGGCAAAAGCAGTAGGAATCGCAATCAAGGAGGCGCTCGATGACTGATTCCCTTATCGATATCCAGCGAAAAGACCTTCATAGGGCCCTGATTAACGAGGGTCTCTATGTCATCACAGACTCAAAATACGGCCGCGCTGCCACCAACTCAGACGCGGCATCTCTTTCGTCCAGGCGCATTGGCCTGTGCCTGGCAGAGGTTCTGGGGGTTCCCGAAGGAAAGCGCATGGCCGCCCAGACAATTGGCAGCAAATTCGAGGAGCTCATCGCCGACTATGTCGACAAGACGTTCACCAAACTCCAGCATCTACGCCCTGGTTGGTGGAAAGTCGAAGACCTGGGCAACAGGGGCCATGCAAAAGCAGAGTCTTTTGCTCAATACGAACACCTTGCCCATCTCGCACATCTCACCGAAACCGACCGAGGACTCAAAACAGCGTTGGGCAACGACTATGTGGTATCTCCTGACGTAGTCGTCTCCCGTCATTTAGTGACTGACGAGGAAATCAATATTGACGGAAGGGTGTTTGTTGGCGATGAATCGTCTCTTTGCTCCGATATTAGGCAGAATGAGGGCAAGAAACCCATTCTCCATGCCTCAATCTCAGCAAAGTGGACGATTCGCTCAGACAGGGCCCAGAATAGCCGCACCGAGGCTTTAAACCTGATTCGCAACCGCAAGGGGCGACTGCCCCACATCGTCGTTGTCACCAACGAGCCAGTGCCAGAGCGAATCGCATCGTTGGCACTTGGTACAGGAGACATCGATTGCGTATATCACGTCGCACTTTACGAACTCCAAAAGGCAGTTTCAGACTACTCCATTGCCACCGGTACAGACGCATCGTTGGAGATGTTATCCACACTCATCGAAGGCAAGCGCCTCAAAGACATATCCGACCTACCACTTGATTTGTGCGTATAAACAACCATGCTGACCGTTGATATAAACCGCGAAGCAAACCCTGTCGCCAAAGGAACCGAGGACTCCTGCCCAAAAATCAGGCCTGACAATCCCAGTCCCCTCGACCCGTTTGACAGCGAGATAAACACTAGCCGCCTCCTGCACGCCGCAAAACGGATGGATCAGAACGGCGGCGCAGTCCATGACCTCGCACTAGAGGACAACTGAAGGCACCCCTGACAGGCAATCCCTCATACAAAAAGGCCTGGTACCTCGAGAGGTACCAGGCCAACAAGCTTTTCTTTGCTCATGCCCAGCCCGGGGCCAGCCGAGCGCGCGGAGGATTCTCTTCGCAGCGCGCCTCCGCAGCGAATACTGAGAAAAGGGGCAAAAGTGCGCGCAGCGCACCCTTGCCCCCGGTTTTTCTCAGTATTCGCCACGAGGATAAGCGCGCGAAGAAGAGAATCCTCCGCCCCCCCGCGCCTAGGCGAGCCCCAGCCACAGCGCCACCTTCGGGGCATACCCCATCACGAAGATGACGATGATGAGCGCGGGGATGCCCCACTTGAGCCAGGGCAGCGACCAAGCGGGGAACTTCAGGCCCTGGCCGGCGTCGGCCTCGACGAGGAACTTCTCCCAGCCCCAGCCCTTGCGCGAGATGCAGAACACGAGGTAGAGCAGGCTGCCCAGCGGCAGCATGTTGTTGGAGACGATGAAGTCTTCGATGGACTGGATATCGCCGATGGCGGGAATGCTCACGCCCGACAGCACGTTGTAGCCCAGCGCGCAGGGAAGCGAGAGCACCACGACGGTCACCGCCATGCGGACCACGGCGGTCTTGCGGTCGAGGCCCCACTTGTCCATGACGAAGCTGATGAGGTTCTCGAAAACGGCAATGATGGTGGACAGCGCCGCAAAGCTCATGAACAGGAAGAAGAGCGCGCCCCAGAGCTGGCCCAACGGCATCTGGTTGAAGACGATGGGCAGCGTCACGAAGACGAGCGAGGGGCCCTCGCCAGGGTTCACGCCAAAGGCAAAGCACGCCGGGAAGATGATGAGGCCGGCCAGCAGCGCCACGCCGGTGTCGAGGCCGCAGATGCGCACGGCCTCACCGGTGAGTGAGCGATCCTTGCCGATATAGCTGCCGAAGACCTCCATGGCCGAGATGCCCAACGAAAGCGTGAAGAACGCCTGGCCCATGGCAGCGTACACCGCGTTGCCGAACGTGGCCCACTGCTCGGCGGCCGTCTCGCCGGCAAACAGCTTGCCGAAATCGGGAATCAGGTAGAACTCGATGCCGGCCTGCGCACCCGGAAGCGTGAGCGAGCGCACCACGAGCACGACCATAACGAGCAGAAGGCAGGTCATCATGACCTTGGTGATGCGCTCCACGCCCTTCTGCAGGCCCATGCTGCACACAAGGAAGCCGATGACGCACACCGCAAGCATCCAACCGATGAGCTCGCCGGGGTTGGCCAGCATGGCGCCGAAAACCTCGGCCGAGCCCGCCGCGTCAAGCCCGTTGAACGCGCCCGTGCCCATCTTCACCACGTACGACAGCATCCAGCCGCCCACCGTGGTGTAGAACATCATGAGAATCAGGCAACCGATGAAGCCCCACCAGCTGAACCAATGCCAGCGCCGCGAAGGCTGCAGGGTGTCGAAGGCCAGGGCGGAGGACTTCTGGCTGGCACGACCCACCGCAAACTCCATCACCATGACGGGCAAGCCGAGAATCACAAGAAACAGCAGGTAGAGCAAGACGAACGCCGCACCGCCGTACTGGCCGGTGATGTAGGGGAAGCGCCAGACATTGCCCAGGCCGATGGCGCAACCTGCAGAAATGAGAATGAAGCCCAGGCGCGACGCGAACCTCTCGCGACCGGCCTTCGCCGCAGCCTGCTGCACGGCAGGCGAGGCAGTTGATTCGGTGCCCGTCATATATGTTGCCTTTCGTAGGGTGCGGGAGCGCAGCGTGCCGCCGCCCGCGCTTGCTTTTTTGACTGCGCGATTGTAGCGCAAGCACCTCCCGCAGAGCCCGACGTTGCCGCTGGTATACACTGACAAAGTCAAACAAATGGCCCTGCGGGGCGAATCGGGAAGGCAAGCCGTGTCCAACAGGCCCCAGAACAGCAGGCCCCAGGGTCGAAACAAGAACAACCTGCAAGGCGGCCCCGGCCGCCGCAGCGACGCCCAACCCCAGGGCGACCAGCGCCGCAAGCGCCGTCCCAACGACGACGCCGCACGCCCACAGGCCCACGAGCACGCCGACAAACCCAGGCCGCGCAACGACGAGGCGCCCTTGGGCAAGCATCAAAGCCGCCCTCAGGACAACGCGCTTCAGTCTTCAGGCAGGCACGGCTCTGGTTCGCGCAACGACGAGGCGCCCTTGGGCAGGCGTCGTCAGGATTCCGGCCAGGCGGGCCCCAAATCCGGCGGTTCCCCTAGGCCCTCTGAGCAGCCTGGGCGCAACCTCGGCCAAGCCAAGCGCGGCCCCAAGCCTGCCGGCGCCCCCAAGCCTGTCGGCGGCCCCAAGCCCGCAAAGCAACCCAAGCAGCCCGCCTCCCCGGCGCTGCCCGACCGCAGCAAGTTCCTGCCCACGACCCCGCAGGACCTCAAGGATCGCGGCATCGAGCAGCTTGACTTCGTGTACGTGTCGGGCGACGCCTACGTGGACCACTCCTCCTTTGGCACCGCCATCATCTCGAGGGTGCTCGTGGCCTTTGGCTACACGGTGGGCATCATCGCCCAGCCCGATTGGCGCGACCCCGAGAGCATCGCAATCCTCGGCGAGCCGCGCCTGGGCTTCCTCGTTTCCTCGGGCAACATGGACTCGATGGTCAACCACTACACCTCCAACAAGAAGCGCCGCTCCACCGACGCCTACTCGCCCGGCGGCGAGGCGGGCCTGCGCCCCAACCGCGCCGTGAGCGTCTACGGCAACCTCATCCGCAAGCGCTTCAAGCATGTGCCCATCATCATCGGCGGCATCGAGGCGAGTCTGCGCCGCCTTGCCCATTACGACTACTGGAGCGACTCGCTCAAGCGCTCCATCCTGCTCGATTCCAATGCTGACCTGCTCATTTACGGCATGGGCGAGCATGCCATACACGAGGTGGCCGATTCCTTGGCCGCCGGCATCGCCGTGCAGGACATCACCTACGTCGCAGGCACCGTGTATCGCGCCCGCGACCTCGAGGCCACCGTGGACCCCGTGATGCTGCCCTCCTACCAGGAGATGCTCGACGACAAGACCGCCTACGCCAAGAGCTTCTACACCCAGTACTGCAACATGGACTCCCACTACGCCAAAACGCTCGTGGAGCAGTACGAGGAGCACCTCTTCGTGGTGCAGAACCCCCCGGCCGAGCCCCTCAGCGCCGATGAGCTCGACTTCGTGTACGAGCTGCCCTACGCCGGCACCTACCACCCCGACTACGAGGCCGCGGGAGGCGTGCCCGCCATCAAGGAGATCAAGTTCTCGCTTACCTCCAACCGTGGCTGCTTCGGCGGCTGCAGCTTCTGCGCCCTGGCCTTTCACCAGGGGCGATGTCTGCAGGCACGCAGCCATGAGTCGCTCGTGCGCGAGGCCAAGGCGCTCACCGGCCTGCCCGACTTCAAGGGCTACATCCACGACGTGGGCGGCCCCACGGCAAACTTCCAGGCACCGGCATGCACCCAGCAGCTCAAGCGCGGCGTGTGCCCCACCAAGCAGTGCCTCTTCCCCAAGCCCTGTCGCAACCTCAAGCCCGACCACTCGGCCTACATCAAGCTGTTGCGCGAGCTGCGCGAGCTGCCGGGCGTGAAGAAGGTCTTCGTGCGCTCGGGCATACGCTTCGACTACATCATGGCCGACCCGCACGGCGAGGACTTCATCCGCGAGCTTTCCGCGCACCATGTGTCGGGCCAGCTGCGCGTGGCGCCCGAGCATGTCTCCGACAACGTGCTTGCCCTCATGGGAAAGCCCGGACAAGACGTGTACCAGGCGTTTTGCGATGAATTCAAGCGCATTAACAAGCAGCTGGGCCTGGAGCAGTACGTGGTGCCCTACCTCATCTCGTCTCACCCCGGCTCCACCATGGACGACGCGATCGCCCTGGCCGAGGCCGTGCGCGACATGGGCTACATGCCCGAGCAGGTGAGCGACTTCTACCCCACGCCCTCCACCCTGTCCACCGTCATGTACTACACGGGCCTCGACCCGCGCACCATGCAGCCCATCTACGTGCCGCGCGACCCCCAGGAAAAGGCCATGCAGCGCGCGCTCATCCAGTACCGCGACCCCAAGAACTACGACTTGGTGCACAAGGCGCTCGTGAAAGCCGGTCGTCAGGACCTCATCGGTTACGACAAGCACTGCCTCATCAGGCCCACTCGCCCCAAACAGGCAGGTAGCGACGGTGGCGCAGCCGGCAAGGGCAAGCGTCGCTAGGCACCCCTCCAATCATTGCGTTTTCGCCATAATTGCCCTAACGCCGCCCCGTGCGAGGTGGCGGGGGCCTCTTCGGGCTAAAGTAGGCTCACTCACCCAGCGCGCCCACGAGACGCATACATCGAAAAGCACAGGAGAGACCATGAAGCGCTTCCTTGCCAAGGCGGGCCTTGCCGCCGCCCTTACCCTTAGTGTCGTCGCCGGCGGCGCCCTTACCGGCTGTGGCTCGCAAGATACCAACGCGCAGAGCGCCGAGGAGGAGACCACCGCCACGGTCGCCACCTCGTCGGGACAGGCCGTGAGCTCGTCGAACAGCAGCACGGGTTCGGACCAAGCCCCCAGCGTCCCCACGCCGACGTTCGACTTCAGCCGCGACCTCGATGACAACGGCCACTGGAAGGACATCACGGCCAGCGACTACGTCACGCTGTGCGATTACAGCTCCATCGAGATTCCCGCCTCGACGATCGACGTCTCCGACCAGGTGCAGAAGCGCATGGACTCCATCGTCTCCAGCGCCGGCATCGACGAGCTCACCGACGACTGGGTGCAGCAGAACTACGCCGAGTCTCGCGGCTGGAAGACCGTCGAGGACATGCGCGCGGCCCTCACCGAGTCCTACCAGGAAGACGCCAAGCAGACCTACATCCAGAACTACGTGGTGGAGCACTCGACCTTCACCGAGGTGCCCCAGACCCTGCTCGATTACACCAGCGACTACCTGGTGTATCAGTACACCTACATGGCAAGCCAGTACAACTTCACGCTTGAGGACCTCATCAAGATGATGTACGGCTACACCACCACCGACGAGCTCGTGGAGAACAACCAGGACACCATCGAGAGCCAGGCCAAGATGTACCTGGCGTTCCAGGCCATCGTCGAGAAGGAAGGCAGGGTCGCCGACGACAACGAGCTCAAGGAGCACTACGGCAGCGACCTGGACTCCCTCACGCAGACCTACGGCACGCCCTACCTCAGGCAGACCATCCTCATGAACGACACGCTGGCCGAGCTCGCCGCCAACGCGACCATCGTGGACGACTCGGCCGACAAGGCCGACGCCTCCGAGAAGGACGCCGCCACCGACGAGAAGGCAAGCTCCGACAAGGGCCCCGCTGCCGACGACGAGAAAGCCGACGGCGACATGACCAGCGCGACCGAGGAGAAGGCAGCCTCCGACGAGGACGCTGCCGACGACGAGAAGGCGACCTCCGCCAAGGACGCCGACAAGACCGCTGACAGCTCCTCTTCCGCCAAATAAAAACCGCCCTCACGCGGCCCATATGCCCCTCTTGAAAGACGCTCCTTCGGGGGCGTCTTTTCTTTCTTTGAGGTGACGAAAATTTGACCGTCTCCCTGTTGGGTTTAGCCTCCAATACCCCTACAATAAGCGGTTGCGCATTGTTCCCGATAAGCTCGGCCGAGAGGAGTGAGAGTTGGAAGTTCCACTGGTAGACCTTGTAGGCATCTGCAAGGAGTTCGACGGCAACACCATTCTCAACGACTACAACCTATCCATCAAGCAAAACGAGTTCGTCACCTTGCTGGGCCCATCAGGCTGCGGCAAGACAACGCTTTTGCGTTGCATCGCGGGTTTTGAGCAGCCAGACGCGGGCAAGATTCTCTTCGAAGGCAAGGACATCACGTCGCTGCCCGCCCACAAGCGCCCGCTCAACACCGTCTTCCAGAAATACTCGCTCTTCAGCCACATGACCGTGGCCGAGAACATCGCCTTTGGCCTCAAGATCTCGAAGAAGAGTAAGAAATACATCGCCGACAAAGTGGACTACGCGCTCAAGCTCGTCGACCTCGACGGGTTTGGCTCCCGCATGCCCAACTCCCTGTCGGGCGGCCAGCAGCAGCGCGTCGCCATCGCGCGCGCCATCGTCAACGAGCCTCGCGCCCTTCTGCTTGACGAGCCGCTCTCCGCACTCGACCTCAAGCTGCGTCAAGACATGCAGTACGAGCTCATCCGCCTCAAAAACGAGCTGGGCATCTCCTTCATCTTCGTCACGCACGACCAGGAGGAAGCCCTCACCATGTCCGACACAGTCGTGGTCATGAACCAGGGCCGCATCCAGCAGATGGGCACCCCCCAGGACATCTACAACGAGCCCAGCAACGCGTTCGTGGCAGGCTTCGTGGGCGACTCCAACATCATCGACGCCGTCATGCTGCAGGACAAGCAGGTCGCTCTGTGCGGCGCGCGCTGGGAGTGCATCGACACCGGCTTCGGCACCAACCGCCCGGTCGACGTCGTCATTCGCCCCGAAGACGTGGAGTACGTCGAGCCCGAGCGCGGCATCATCAAGGGCGTCGTGAGCCACATCATCTTCAAGGGCGTGCACTGGGAGATGGAGGTGGAAGCCGGCGGCTTCACCTGGCTCGTGCAGTCCACCAACATGACGCCCGTGGGCACCGAGGTCGGCATCTACGTGCGTCCTGAGAACATCCAGGTCATGCACAAGCCTCAGACCGAGGACGAGGAGGCCCTCATCAATGAGTAGCCTCGACAAAAAGGAGCCTCCAGCCGGCGAAGGGTCTACGGCGGCGCTCGCCTGCCCCGTGCGTCCCCGTGTCTCGAAGTCGCGCCTCATGCGCGAGCTTCTGGCGGGCCCCTTCATGGCATGGATCATCATCTTCACCGTGGTGCCGCTCGCGCTCATGTTCAGCCGCGGCTTCACCGACAAGGCCGGCAGCTTCACGCTCGACAACGTGATGGCCATCACCAACCCCATCTACTTCAAGGCGCTCGTGCTTGCACTCGAGCTGTCGGTGGTGGCCACCGTGGTGTGCCTCCTGCTGGCCTACCCGCTGGCGCTCATCCTGCGCGGCATGAAGCACGGCTCGGCCGGCGCCATCGTGTTCATCTTCGTGCTCCCCATGTGGATGAACTCGCTTCTGCGCACCATCGCCTGGCAGTCGCTGCTTGAGAAGGAAGGCGTCATCAACGGCCTGCTCGGTGTGCTGGGGCTTCCCGGCATCGGCATCATCAACACACCTGCAGCCGTCGTGCTCGGCATGGTGTACAACTACCTGCCCTTCATGGTGCTGCCCCTGTACAACGCCCTCGCCAAGATCGACGACGACATCATCGACGCCTCGCACGACCTGGGCGCGAACTTCTGGGCCACGCTGCGCCACGTGCTCATCCCCCAGAGCGTCGCGGGCATCGTGAGCGGCATCACCATGGTGTTCGTGCCCTCGCTCACCACCTTCGTGGTCAGCGACATCCTGGGCGGCGGCAAGGTGGCCCTCATCGGCAACCTCATCGAGCAGCAATTCACGGTCAGCTACGACTGGAACACCGGCGCGGGCCTGTCCATCGTGCTCATGGTGTTCGTGCTGGCGAGCATGGCCGTCATGAACGCCTTCGACAAGTCGGACATGGCGAGCAGGAAGGTGGCCTAGCATGAAGAAGTTCGGCTCCAAGCTCTACCTGGGCCTCATCCTGCTCTTCCTGTACGCCCCCATCGTCACGCTCATGGTGTTGAGCTTCAACTCCTCCAAGAGCCGCGCGGTATGGGGCGGCTTCACGCTCGACTGGTACGCGCAGATGTTCGACTCGCCCAAGATCATGGGCGCGCTCTACAACTCGCTCACCATCGCGCTCATCGCCTCGGTGGTCGCCACGATCATCGGCCTCCTGGCCTGCATCGGCATCCAGGCAATGCGCCGCTCTACCAGGACGTTCTGGCTCACGCTCAACAACATCCCGATGCTCAACGCCGACATCGTCACCGGCCTTTCGCTCATGATCTGCTTCGGCGCCTTCGGCATCTCGCTGGGCTACGGCTCGATCCTGGTGGCACACATCGCCTTCTGCATCCCCTATGTCATCCTGTCCATCATGCCGCGTATCAAGACGGCCTCGGCAGGCACGTACGAGGCGGCGCAGGACCTGGGCGCAAGCCCCTTCAAAGCGTTCGTAAAGGTCGTTCTGCCCGAGCTCATGCCGGGCATTGTGGCGGGCTTCCTGCTGTCGTTCACGATGAGCCTCGACGACTTCGTCATCAGCTACTTCGTGCGCGGCCGCGGCGTCGACACGCTCTCCACCCTCATCTACACGCAGGTGCGTCGCGGCATCGTGCCGAGCATGTACGCCCTGTCCACCCTCATCTTCGTCGTGGTGCTCGTGGTGCTGCTTGTGCAGAACTTCGCCCCCGGCTGGATTGAAAAGCAGGCTATCAAGCGCAAGGAACGCAAGGCGCTCAAGGCCGACCCCACCAACGAAATCGCGTAAGGAGAACAACCATGGCTATTTCTCGCAGGCAGTTCATGGCGGCAGGCGCCGCACTCGCTGGTACCGCTGCTATCGCCGGCCTTTCCGGCTGCGGTGCCGACAACAGCTCCACCGACGGCGACTCCACCAAGGCCGATTCCGGCAAGCTCTACGTGTACAACTGGGGCGAGTACATCGACGAGGACGTCGTCTCCCTGTTTGAGGAGGAGACCGGCATCGAGGTCGTTTACGACACCTTTGAGACCAACGAAATCATGTACCCCATCATCGAGCAGGGCCAGACCGTCTACGACGTGGTGTGCCCCAGCGACTACATGATCGACAAGATGCGCAAGAACGGTCTTCTCGCCGAGATCGACTTCGACAACATCCCCAACTACAAGAACATCGCTGCCGCTCAGATCGAGACCTCCAAGCAGTTCGACCCCGAGAACAAGTTCAGCGTGCCCTACACCTGGGGCACCATGGGCATCCTGTACGACACGAAGCGCGTGGTCGAGCCTCCCACCAGCTGGGATGTGCTGTGGGACGAGCAGTACAAGGGCGAGATCCTCATGCAGAAGTCGGTGCGCGACCTGCTCGCCGTGGGTCTCAAGAAGCTCGGCTACTCGCTCAACACCACCGACGCCGACCAGATCGCCGAGGCCCGCGACCTGCTCATCGAGCAGAAGCCTCTCGTGCAGGCCTACGTCATCGACCAGGTGCGCGACAAGATGATCGGCGGCGAGGCCATCCTGGGCTGCATCTACTCCGGCGAGTACCTCTACTGCAAGGAAGAGAACCCCGACCTTGCCTACGTGGTGCCCGACGAGGGCTCCAACGTGTGGGTCGACTCCTGGGTCATCCCGGCCAACGCCGAGAACAAGGCCAACGCCGAGAAGTGGATCGACTTCATGTGCCGCCCCGACATCGCCCTCAAGAACTTCGAGTACATCTGGTACGCCACGCCCAACACCGAGGCGCTCAAGGAAATCGAGCCCGAGATCGCCGAGGACCCCGGCGTGTTCCCCGACCAGGAGCTCATCGACCGCTGCGAGGTCTTCAACAGCCTCGACGCCGACGTGGAGAAGCTCTACACCGACGCCTACAACCAGATCCTCGCAGCCGACTAAGGTCGAGCAAAGCAGCGACGCCTCCGCCCGCAAGCACCCCTAAGCCCCCTCGAACCTACGGCATCCCGACAGGTTCGAGGGGGCTTTTTGGTCTCAAGGGCCCGAACCCTTATGCCCGCGCATCAAGGGTTCGCCAAATTCTCCCCCCCATACGTCATCGACATTCGACACTCAATCACAAACTGCTATCATACGTGTTAGTAACATATACGTTAGTAACACGTATGATAGCAATCTAGTCGCTTGGAGCAGCCATGTTTGTTGGGCGAGAAAGAGAACTGGAAAGCCTGCAGAGGCTCTATGCATCAAACAGCTTCCAATTCGGGGTCGTCTATGGTCGCAGACGAGTGGGAAAGACGAAGTTGTTGCGGCAGTTCACGGCCGACAAACCTGACGTCTTCTTCTTCACGGCGCATGAGACGACGCTGTCAGAGAACCTTGACCTGCTCAGCCGCGAACTTGCAAAAACCACCCCCGATGACCAGCCAGCAAGTTATCCCGTCTTCCGGACGCTCACCGAGGCATTCAATGAGGTGTTTCGCCGCGCAGCAAGCAAGCGACTCGTCTTCGTCATCGATGAATATCCTTACCTTGCACAGAGCGACCCAGGGGCTTCATCCGCATTGCAGGCGCTTATCGACGCCAATCAGGAAGACAGCAAGCTTTTGCTCATACTTTGCGGCTCATCGATGACCTTCATGGAGCACCAGGTACTTGGTAAGCAAAGCCCTCTGTACGGCCGGCGCACAGCCCAGTTGCGTATAGACCCATTCACCCTGTTCGACGCGGCCAAAATGCTGCCGGAAGCCTCGCCTACAAAGGCAATCGAACTGTATGCGATAACAGGCGGCATTCCCTTGTATCTGGCGCAACTCGATAGCGCCCAATCCGTCGAGTGGAATATCGCCGAGAAGGTATTCCGCCAAGACGCCATTCTCTACGAGGAGCCTCGCAGCTATTTGCAGCAGGAGACGCGCACCCCCAGCGCCTACAACTCCATCGTGACGGCCATCGCCGCAGGGTATGTGCGCCCCTCTGAAATTTGCGACGTCACTCGCCTCGCGTCTTCGGCAGTTGCCCGTTATCTCGACGCCCTCATCGAACTCAAGGTGGTCGAGCGCGTCGTACCCATGGTCGCGCGCAACAAAAAGCAGGTCATCTACCGTGTTTGCGACAACCTGTTCCGGTTTTGGTTCAAGTTCGTCCCGCGCTACGCCGGCACGATTGAGGCAGGGATGGGAGCAGCGGTCGCAAAGCGCATCATGCAGGAGGAATTCCCCACCTTTGTGGGCCCAGCGTTTGAAAACGTCTGCCGCCAATGGTTGATGCAAGAAGCCGCGCAAGGCAGGCTTGCGCTGCTCCCCAAAAGCATCGGTTCATGGTGGGGCACCACCCCAAGCACCAAGCGCGAAGAGGAGATTGACATCGTGCTTGAGGGGGCAGACGGCGAACTTGCATTCGGAGAATGCAAGTGGAAGAACTCCCCCACCGACGTCGACGTGCTCAACCAGCTGCTTGAGCGTAGCACCTTGCTCCCCGGTTCGAACAAATCGTTCTTCTTGTTTTCCAAGGCGGGGTTCACTGAAGCATGCGAGTCCAAAGCAGCCGCACGTACAGACGTCACGCTCGTGACGCCGGAAATGATGATTGCGCGCTAACCGGAGGGTCAAGGCGAAACCCCAGGTTCCGAACGCACACAGAAACGCCCCCGAGCCCAGCTACGGACTCGGGGGCGTTTTTCATGCCGAAAGGCGGGGATGATCGGACAGTCACGGGGCACCCCATGGCTCGGCGGCGGCACCTCCCGCCTTGCAACAGGCCTTGAGGCCAAAGGTGCGGTGGCACTGAGTACAGAGCCAACGCTGGGCGCCCGCGCGGTCGCGGCCCTTGCGCACGACAAACGTGCAGCCGCAGTGCGGGCACGTGGGACTGCGCGAACCGTCGCCCTCAAAGGGATCCAAGCCGGAGAGCATCGAGTCAAGCGCGTCGCGCACCTCAATCGCCTCGTCGCGCGAAAGCCCCTTTAGAAACTGCCAGTACACATCCCTCATGATCGATGCCCCCTTTCGGCCTCGACGTACAAGCGGGCACCCCGGCTTTGCGCCAGGGTGCCCCTTGCCTTACTTACGTGCTAGTTGTCGCGCCTGCGCGGGGTGACGATCAGGCACGCCAGACCTGCTGCCAGGGAAGCCAGGCCGAGGTTTGCCAGCATCGCCATCATGCCGCTGGGAGTCTCGTCAGCGGTCTTGGGGATGGCGGGCTTGGGCTGCTCGGGCTTGGGGGCCGCAGGCTGGTCCGGGTTGGGCTCAGGCGACCTGGGTGCCACCGGAATGACCGGCGTCTCGCCGTCGTCTGTGGTGCCGTCCTCAGCCGTCGCGGTTGCCACGTTCTTGAACTCCTTGCCCAAGTCGTCAGCCGTGATGGTGTAGCTGTAGTGCAGCGTCGCGGATGCACCGGGTGCCAGGCTCTCGATCAGGTCGCTTTCGCCCTGGGCCAGAACGGCGCCCTCGAGCTTGTCGACGACCTTGACGTTCTTGAGCGTCTGGTTGCCGGTGTTGGCAACCGTGACCTCGAACTTCACGGTCTCGCCCTCGGCGTAGGCCTTGCCGTCGGCGGGCGTGGACACGATGGCCTTCGCCACGTCGAGCGAGCTTACGGCTTCCTCGGTCGTCACGGTCGTGGTGGCCTCGGTCTCCACGGGGTTGCCCTCGGGATCGGTGCCGGTGGCGGTGGCGACGTTGGTGACATTGCCGGCGACGAGGTCGGCCTCGGTCACGGTGTAGCTGTAGCGCAGCGTCGCGGACTCGCCGGGAGCCAGGGTGATGGCCTCGTCGGTCTGGCCCTCATCCAGGGTCGCACCCTCGAGCTTGTCGCTTACCGCAATGCCGGTGATGGTCACGTTACCGTTGTTGATGACCTCAACGGTGTAGGCAATCTTCTCACCGAGCTGGAAGGCCTTGCCGTCAGCAGGATCGGAGGCCGCCTTGCTCGCGAAGAGGCTCGGACGCGGGGTCTCGACGGGATCCTCGGTGGTGCCAGGATCGACGGGCACCTCGGGGTCGTCGGGGTTGGTGGACGTACCGGTGGCGGTGGCGACGTTCATGACCTTGCCAGCCAGCACATCGGCCTCGGTCACGGTGTAGCTGTAGTGCAGCGTCGCGGACTCGCCGGGAGCCAGGGTGCCAACCTCGGCGCTCTCGCCCTCAGCCAGAGTCGCACCGGCGAGCTCATCGGTGACCGTGACGCCCTCGACGGTCAGGTTGCCGTCGTTGGCAACGGTGACCTCGTACGTGATGGTCTCGTCGAGCGTGTACGCGTTGCCCTCGAAAGGCTGGCTCGTCGTGACCTTGTTCACGGTGAGGTGCGTCTCGGGGTCGTCGACGACGACGTCGTCGTTGCCCTCGAAGTCCTTGCCGCCCTCGAAGCTGACAGTGACGGTGTTGGTAAAGCCGCCGGCAAGGATGTCGGCCTCGGTGACGGTGTAACGTGCAGTGGTGCTCACGGTCGCGCCGGGCTCGACGCTCTCAAAGGTGGCCTGGCCGGTAATCTCGACGCCGTCCTGCTCGACGAACGTCATGGTGCGGGCGTCGTCGTAGATGTTGGTGGCGGTGATGGTGAACTCCACCGTCTCACCCAGCCCGTAGGTACCTTCCTCATGCGCCTTCACGACGACGAGGTCGGGGTCAACGGGATCGTTCTCAGTGCCGTCGGTCACGGTCAGGGTGCCGTCGACGGTGCTGACGGCGTAGTTGCCCGGGTCCGTGGCCGCGTTGAACTCGTAGCCGACGATCGCGTTGCCGGAGGTGCCCACCAGGGTCTGGGAGCCCTCGACGAAGACGCTCTCGAAGCCCTCGGGCTCGCTGCCCTCAAGCTGGACGAACCCGTTCTCGGACGTCACGGACCACGTGTCGTCCGTCAGCGGCGCGCCGTCGTAGACCTTGGACGCGCTGCCCGCCGTGACCTCGATGGCCCGCGGGGTGACGGCGACGTCCTCGGTGCCGGCGAGCTCGTCGGCGAAGTTGCCGCTCGCGGCAGTCACGCGCACCTGCACGGGATTGCCGCCCGCGGCGCTCATGGTGTCGGCCACGTCCGTCGCCGTGATGTCGGCGGGGTCGGCCGTCCACGTCGTGCCGTCCGCGCTGTACTCAAGCGCGAACTGGTCGAGGAAGCCCTCGGGCAGCTGGCCGGCGTCCACACCATCTGCCAGGCCGATCCATGCCTCGCCGGCCGCCAGCGGCGTGCCGTCGTAGGCCTTCTCGACGTCGGTCGTGGTCAGCTGGATGAAGTCGCCCATGCGGGCCGGGGTCACAGTCAGGGTGCCGTCGACGGTGCTGACGGCGTAGTTGCCCGGGTCCGTCAGCGCGTTGAACTCGTAGCCGACGATCGCGTTGACGGAGGTGCCCACCAGGGTCTGGGAGCCCTCGACGAAGACGCTCTCGAAGCCCTCGTGGCCGACGAAGTCCTCGGCGCCCAGCGCGTAGTCGGCGCAGGTGAGCGGGGTGCCGTCGTAGGTCTTGGTGGAGCTGACCGCGGTGACCTCGACGGGCCTGGGGGTGACGCGCAGGAGCTGCTCGGCGAAGACGTAGCCCTCGTAGACGCCCGGGACGCTGGCGCGGACCCTGACCGTCAGGGAGTCGGCCACGTCGGTCGCGGTGACGTCGGCGGGGTCCTGGGTCCACGTGCCGTCGGCCGCCTGGTACTCGACCAGGACGTCGTTGCCGTTCGCGTCGGCCGCGGCGGCGGTGCCGGCCGCGTGGGCCGTGCCGTCGTAGGCCTCCACGACGTCGGCGGGCGCAATCGTCACGTTGCCGGCGATGCCGGCGGTCGTGATGAAGAGCGCGCCGGGGGCGTACTCGACGTCGTAGTTGGCCGTGGCGTCGGCGCCGTCGGCCGCCAGGATGCGCGCCTCGCCCTCAAAGGAGCCGGGGTAGCCGGGGTCGGTGTTGGGCAGCGTGCCCTTGGCGCAGTAGCCCAGCTCGAAGGTCTGGCCGTCGGCCAGGCCCACGGCCTCGACGCCGGAGATCTCCTGCTCGGAGCCGGTGTAGGGCAGCGTGGCGGTCTCGCCCTTGAAGGTGACGGCGCGCTGGGCGATGTTCAGCTTGCCGGGGTTCGCAGCGGTGACGATGTACCACTCAGTCATATCGGTGAGGCCAACGGGATCCTCAGCGAACACTGCGTCGTACGTGCCAGCCTCGGTGCCTTGGGCGCCCGCGGTGATGCGCTGGGGATCAAACTGCGCACCCTCGGTGCCGCAGGTAAAGCCAGAGACGCTCTGCTCGGTGCCGTCATAGGTAAAGCTGGCGGAATTGGCAGTGAGCTCGACGTTCTTGTAGTAGGGAATCCAAACTTCTGTAGGCTGCATCTCGATTGTGAACTTAGAAGCGGTCTCCCCATTCACCGGCGTGTAGCCCTCTATCGGAATTGCGGCCTCGGAGTATTCCTCGCCCCACGTCACGTTGTTAACAACCTTGGACGGAGCAAGCTCGACAAGGTCACCCCCATAATAAGCGCTGACCCATACGTAGCGAACGGTATAGGAAAGGTCGGTGCGAGGTGTCCACTGGGCGGTAAGGATGTTCTCGGTGCCCTCGTTGAGATCGTCGACGACAACCTGCTGGCCGGCTTCAAGGATGCGGCCGTCAGAGGTACGCCAACCGGCGAACGTATGAGTCGCAATGCCATGAGACATGGGAGCCTCAAAGCCCAGGTCAGCGGCACTGGGCAGCGTTACGCCCTCGTTGTTGACGAGCGTGTTGACAACCGGCTCGCTGAGGGCGTCGCCTGCCTCGAAGGTGATGGTCGTGGCAGTCTCGGTGGGACCCCATGCGGCGGTCAGCTTGACAAGATTGTCATCGCCTGCAAGCTGGCGCGTCATGTCAAACGATCCACCGGGCTGGACGAGCGTGCCGTCCTCCATGAGCCAGCCGAGGAAATAGGGCGTGCCCTCGGGAGCCACAAGGCCGGCGGCACTGGCGACCTGGACCTTGGCGCCGTCTGCATAGGATGTGTCGTCGAGTGGCAACGCGGTACCGGCGTTGTAGTAGCGCACATGGAGCTCGCCGTTGTAGAGCCACTTGCCCGTGACGTTGGTGTCGCGGGAAATGCGGGTCTCGGGGCTGAACAGCTTGCCGTCGTCGGTGTACCAGCCGTCGAACGTGTAGTCGGTGCCCCACACCGCGCCTGCGGGCAGGAAGTCAGAAGCCGGACGCGTGCCGGGGTCGAACGTGGCCGAGCCCTTGTCCTCGGGCTGCGGGTCCTCGGGAGCGCACAGGTCCCAGCTCAGCGTGACCTGGTCCACGGCCCACTTGGCATACACCGCGACGTTGGCATGCGGCATGGTGGTGTTGGCGAAGTCGAACGGAACCGTGCAGGCCTGGTCGGCATACCAACCCACAAACGTGCGTTCGATGCCATCGGAGTACGGGTCCTCGGGGACGTAGTTGGCATACGGTGCAAGGGACGCAGTGTAGTCGACGCTGACGACCCTGTTGTTGTCGCCGGTCACGTTATGGTAGGTGAGGTTGTAGGACTTGAGCGTGTTGGCGATATAGATGGTCGATGCGTTTTGGATCTTCTGGCCCTCGGACGCATTGCCCTTGTTCGTCCAGAACGCAGCCGTGGTCGGGTCGCCCTTAATCCTACCGGTAGCGTACTTGTACAGGTCGTAGCCGGTGTACTTCTGGTGCACCGTCAGCGTGCCGCCGCTCGTTGTCACCGTGTTGACAAGCGCAAACGTGCCGTCGGCCTGCTCGTTGTAGTAGTAGATCGTGCCGCCGCTCTGCTTGCTCGTGCCGTAGAAGTTGCACGTCGTGACGACGCCGTTGGTGGTTATGTTGCCCTTGTTCTTGGCATATCCGGCGGTCTCAAAGTCGTAGCTGGTCAGAAGGATGCAGCCAGACCTGTTCTGAGCCCATTCGTCAGAGGTCGTGTACCAGTAGTATGTCTGGTCCCACTCGCCGTCTTTAAGCGGGGCGCCGTACAGACCAGTGTGTCGAGCGATGAGCTCTTCGTTAACGCCGCCCCAGCTATTCCAATAGTGATAGAAGTTGATCGTGCACAGCACGCGATCGTAATAGACGTTCACGATGGTGGAGCCGTCGCCGGCGATGGTGACGTTGGACTGGGTGTTGTTGGCGTTGAAGGTAAAGCCGGGGTAGCTCTTGTCGTTGGCACCGGCAACGACGGAGCCGGCAGGAGCCGTCTTCTCGGCGGACTCAACGAAGTCGTACGTCTTGGCGGCGTCGGCGGCATCCTTGTCGTCGGTCACGCGCTGCTGCCAATAGTTGACGGTGTAAGCAACCTCGACGGGCGTCCAATGAGCAGTGAGAGTCACGGGAGCGTCGAATGTGTCGTGTTCGCTGACCTTCGAGTCGCCCAGGTACCAACCCTCGAGCGTATACCCGGCGCGCGTGCTCACGGGAAGGACGATACCCTCGTCGGCGTTCACGAACACATGGTCAACGGTGGTGCCGCCAGCGGCGTCAAAGGCGACCCACACGCCTTCGACGATAACGGCGAATACGTCGACGCTGCTCTCACCTTCGGGCACGGCAACGGATGTCAGCCGGGTGGTACCACCGGCGTCCGTCCAGCCCACGACGCTATGCGTGGCATCGACGTCGTACTTGATGCCAGAGATGTCGTACGCCTCATGGTTCTCAACGACCATCGTGCGCATGATCTGCATGCCGTCGGGGTCGTAGAAATTGATGTGCAGGACGGAGGCATAGCGCGCATGCACGTCGTACGTCGCCGTCGCGCTCACGGTCACGGCCTGCGAGAAGTCCATGGGGCTCTCGCCCAGGTACCAACCGGTGAACGTCTGGCCGTCGACCTCGGGGGCCGCAGGCTCGACAAGCGTCTCGCCGTTCTTGACGATCTGCTCGCTGACGACGGTGGTGCCGTCGGCGGCCAGGAAGCGGTAAGTTGCCAGGTAGACGGGGTTCTCATCGGTAACGACGTAAATCGAGAAGTGGTCGACGTCGAAGCTCTGGACGTTGGCGCTGGCCTGGCTTGCGGGGATTGCCTCAACGCTGGAGGCGTCGTCGGCCACGCGGTACACGCCCACGGCCTCGCCCTCACCCATGCCGGCGTTGAAGAAGCTCACGCTCACGGAGCCGTTGGGCTGAATGGCGTTGCCGTCCTTGTCGACAAGCGTGACGTCGAGAGCCACGGCGCCTTCGAGCGTGCGACCCTGCTCCTCGACGGCACCGGCCACGGCGGCGGCGACGTCGGCGCGGTGCACGGCCTCGGCCAGCACGCGCGTACCCTCGGGCAGAGCGCCCTCGGGGGCCGTCACCTTCACGGTGATGTTGCCGGCGTGGGCGTAGCCGAGGAAAGCGGGATACGCGGGCTGCTCGGGCTCGGCGGGAGCTGCGGGCTCTTCGGCCGGCGCGGGCTGCTCGGCGGGAGCGGCCTCGACTGCGGGCTGCTCAGCGGGTGCAGGCGCGGCAGGCTCGGCGGGAGCTGCGGGCTGCTCAGCGGGTGCAGGCTGCTCGGCAGGCGCAGGCTGCTCAGCAGGCCCGGGCTCGGTGGCGGGCTGCTCGGTCGCAGGCTGCTCGGCGGGAGCCGCAGGCTGCTCGGCAGGAGCCGGCTCGGCTGCAGGCTGCTCGGTCGCGGGTTCAGCGGGAGCCGCGGGCTGCTCGGCAGGAGCGGGTTCTGCCGCAGGCTCAGCAACCGGGGCGGCCTCTACTGCAGGCTGCTCGGCCGGCGCGGCCTCTACCGTGGGCTCAGCAACAACCTCAGGCGCACTTGCAACCTCTGCCTGGGGTTCAGGCTCAGCTGCAAGCACGCCAATGGCATCCTGCTCTTCGTCCGGCGGACCCACTGTGGCGCTTTCCGCAGCAGGCTCGCCCCAGTCGCTCTGCGCCAGGGCCGTGGGCACCATAGACACCTGGGTCCACACCATGACCAGCGACATGAAAATGGCGAGTATCTTGCTTGTGTTTTGGGACGGGTCGAATAATCTGCGTAGCGGTTTCATGCGGCCCCACCTTCCTCAGCTCGACGGCGCCGAGTCGGTCGGTCTGCAAGCCGCACTGGGAGCGCGCATTCCCCGCGGCGCACATTCGCAACATGTTCGGTACGCCCTTGTTTGGCTTTTACTCTATTCCGATGGTGTGTATGAAATAAACCCGCACTGCAAAGATGACCTGTTTTGTCGAAAAAATGACTACCCTACTTGACACCGCGCGTTTTGACGTTTCACGCCCACGCCGCTGAGGCGCCCGACCGCGCCTTTGGCGGCCAGGCAGGTCCCGCTCCTAGCGCAGCATGTACTTCTCAAGCTCGGATCGACTCTGAATCCCCAGCTTGACATACACGCTCGACAGGCGGTTCTTCACGGTGCCGCGCGACACCCCCATGTGGGCCGCAATCTGGTCGTTGCTCCAGCCGCGACACGCAAGCATCGCAAAAGTGAACTCGGTGGTGGTGAGGTTGTCGGCGACTTTTTCGCCGGTCGTTGGGTTATGGATGCGGCGCCACCCGGCGCTGAATCGATAGGTCACCTGGATAATGCGGGCAAAGTCATCGGGATAGTCATCCTTGAGGCAGGTCTCGAGAACACCCTGGAGCAGGCCATGATGCTCGCCGATGAGTTCGATAAGCCCATCGGGCCGCGCGATATCCCACCCCTGCACGAAATGGGCGCGGGCGTGGTCGGGCGACTTTTGCCCCATCCACCCCATGGCAGCCACAAGGTGCAAGAACAGCTCGGATATGGGATAGGACCCCCGCTTCATGGCAAGCGCGGTCTCTGCAATGCCGATGCACCTGCCATATTCCCCGGCGAGATAGGCGCGGTGCGCATCCACTTGGGCAGCGAACAAACGCAGGCCCTCGGGCAAATAGGGAGCAGCCGCACGAAGCTCGTCCTCGCTGCAAGCCGGTTCCAGGTGCAAGAGAACGCTCGCCGCCGTGGCAAACACAACGTACGCAGCACGAATAGTGGGGTCCTCGCTGGCAAGGCAGTCCTGTCTCATGGAAGCAAGATCGTCGAGGCAGGCCTTGGCAAAGGGAATCTGCCCGCGTGACAAATTGGCATAAGCGCAGATGAAACAGGCAGACATCCTCAGTGCAGGGTTTGAGCTCGTCAAATACGGCTCGGACTCGCAGCATGCCCCATCGGGGTCGGCCGTGAAATACAGGGCCTCTGCCCGCGCGATACGCCGGGCGTCCTCGTCGTCAATGGACTCAATCGCCTGTGAAAGACATCCCGGCTCAAAGGACGTGCACATGAGCGGCATGGGGGACCTTGCAGCGCAAGGCTGCCCAAGTCGGGTAGGCGCATCTGCTTGCGCCTGTGCGCACGGCAGCTCCGTCTGGCTGTCGCAGGCACGGTCGTCAAGCGCGCCGCCCGTTTGCGCGCACAGCGACTCCTCATCCGTGAGCTGGGCAAAGTGCGGCAAAAGCCCGCCTGCCTGTACCTGCACACACCGCGGCTCCCCACTCGCGCGGTCAGTGCCATATGCGACGCGCTCATCTGCTGCCATACCGGCCCCCATTTCGTTGCGTCAATGGTAACAGCGCCAGCACCAGAGGGAGTAGAAATTGGCCAATTTTTACGCCAAATGGCACTACCCAAACGCCCTCCGCAACCTCACCATGAAGGCGAAAGTGACATGAAACTGACATTGGGGAGGCCCCATGAAACGCATCGTCAAGCTCGTCGTCATCGGACTCGTCACCGCAATCGCGGCGGTGCTCGTCGCCTTCGGCGTGCTGTACGCCAGCAGGATTCAGACCATCTCGAGCATCGACCAGGTCACCTCTTATGAGGATGGCTACAACCTCTACACCATGGACGTGGCCTACGACTATGACCTCGACGCGCTGCTCGCCCGCGACATCCGCGACAACCAGGCGTTTCTCGACGCCGTGCTCGCTGAGTCGCTACCGCTGCTGCCCGTGCACATGACGGCGCCCAACTATGCCTGCACCGCCTTTACCGCCACGGCAGCCGATGGCGAGGTGCGCATGGGGCGCAACTACGACTTCAAGCTCGACACCTCGGCTCTGCTCGTACGTTGCACGCCCAAGGACGGCTATAAGTCCATCGGCCTGGCCGCGCTCAACAACGTGAAGGCCGACAACCCCAACGAGAGCGTTTCCAAGAAGCTCGCCTGCCTCACGGCGCCCTTCATCTGCCTCGACGGCATAAACGAGAAGGGCGTCTCCATCGCCGTGCTCACGCTCGACAGCGAACCCACCTACCAGGACACCGGCAGGCAGTCCATCGCCACAACGCTCGCCATCCGCCTCGTTCTCGATCGCGCGGCCACAACCGAGGAAGCCGTCAAGCTCCTGAGCAGCTACGACATGTTTGCCACCTCGGGACGCGACTACCACTTCTACATCACCGACGCTTCGGGCGACGGCCGCGTCGTGGAGTGGGACCCCGAGGTCGAAGGCCGCCCGCTCAAGGCCACGCCGATGCGCGCCATCACCAACTTCTACGCGCTTTATCCCGATCTGGTACAGCCCAACCAGAAGAACGGCATCTACGGCCACGGCAAAGAGCGTTGGGAAGCCGTCGAAGAAGTGCTGGGTGCCCATGAGGGCGACCAGGACGAAGACGTTGTTTGGGAAGCGCTGCGCGCCTCTGCACAGGACCCCAACCCTGAGGACGTGACAAGCAACACTCAATGGTCGGCCATCTACGACAACACAGGGCTCACTTTGGAGGTATGCCTGCGCCGCAATTGGAACGATGTGAGCGAATTTTCGATAAATTAGGCCCATTTCTGCCCCGATTAGTTGGACGCGGAGGTCTAAAGTAGGCAGTTGGTGCCTGCGAAAATGAACCCGTACAACGCTCGCGCCCGTAAGGGAGGTGTCCATGAAAACCCATGATATCGCGGCCCTGTCGGCCAAGATTCTTCGCAGCTACTACGTCGATGGCGACTCTGCAGCTTTCCTCGACGCCTGCCATGACGATGTGGTGCTTGTCGGGCCTTCCTATGGACACCTTATCCGCTCGAAGGCAAAGTTGCTCGCCATGGCACGAGAAGGGCACGACGACCCACAGTTTCAGGTGCACGACCTGGTGGTCACCACGCTGCCGACCCCGGGCCCAGATGTATGCGAGGTCGTCATGACGTTCCTCGTGGACAGCATCCGACCCGACGGGAGCACCAACCGCGTCAACCAGCACATCCATTTTACCTGGGTGGACTGCCAACACACACCGCGTATCCTCTTGTGCAACGTGGCCAACGCCATCGCCTATACCGGACCGGATGACATCTATCTCTTGCGCTATGGCGCCACCTATGACGGCGCGTCTGAGACAAATGCGTCGAACACCAACCCAACGCGGCACATCTGCCTGCGCGGTTTGAACCGCGCTGCGTTGTACTTCAACCGCTCCGACATCATATATATAGAAAGTTCTAACAGTCTAGAAGTGTGGTGATGCCACACGCCCATCTACGTGCGGTAGGTCGCGTCGGTCGCGAGCAAATGGCGAACCACCCTCGCGGTTTTCGGCCAT
>Ga0129308_1001447_pt1 | contig 24759 bp, 19 predicted proteins | sample L827metagenome_FD_94440 | JGI IMG/M metagenome (GOLD analysis project Ga0129308, IMG submission 94440) | Ring-tailed lemur group fecal microbial communities from Wisconsin, USA - L827 metagenome | ecosystem: Host-associated > Mammals > Digestive system > Large intestine > Fecal | place: USA... | reverse complement strand
TTTTGGGTGGGTGATTACCGAAATCCAATTATCAAAATGCTGTAAGCCGTGATCTCTTAGGAAGTCGTATTCAAGATAACGCATCATTGTATGCAGCTCTGTTATACTGTTACTCAGAGGCGTGCCTTATGCAGCACTTTAACAACGATAAAACAGTAATCTGGACGGTTGGTTTTACAATACAAAACCGAAAAGACTGACACCAACGATTTATGAGATTTACAACTCTATGTACAGAAAAATTTTTAAAGAAAGATATGAAATATTCGGACAGATGCTCATTTTGAGTATCTGTTTATTTGTTAATAAATTTACTCTAAAAATAGTTCATTTGATGTGCTATAATAGTAACTGATACTGCCGCCGCACTACAGCAATTCCACATTAAATAAAGAGGAGTTCGCTGATAAAAATTTCCCACAGACTGCGTTGTCGTCCTTGCTGTGAAAAATTTTTATTCAGCTCCTTTCCTCTCCATTCAAAGTGGAATTGCTGTAAATGGTCAAACGAAATTATTTTTATATCAAAGTGGCTGTATTTATGTTTTTTACTTTTTTGTTAAATATATTGTGGTTGAAAATTTTCTGACAATGTGTTATAATGATAGAGTACATAAATCCAAATCAACAATGAGGTGATTGTTATGAATATTGCTATCTGTGATGATGAATCTGTATTTTTGAGAACACTCCATAAGAAAATCAATGATATGAAATTACCTGACTGCAATGTGTATGAATTTACAAGTGGCAGGGAATTACTGAATAATACTGTCGAGGGCAAGTTTGAAATTATTATATTAGATGTGGAAATGCCTGAGATTAACGGTCTTAAAGTCGCTGAAATGATAAGAAGAACGGATAAAAATGTTATCATTTCTTTTTTGACGAATTATGCTGAATTTGCTGTTCAAGGGTATGAAGTTGATGCGTTCCGTTACATTCTTAAAACTCAACCTGACTATATTCTAAAACAACAGCTTGAATCCATTTTTGAGGAGTGCCGTCAAAGATTTAGAACATACAGTTTCAAAAACAGGAATATGTCATTTACATTTAAGCTGGATGATATTATTTCTTTTGAGGTTAATGGAAGAATCATAACCCTTACTACTCAAAAAGGTACAATAGAGTATTATGGGGACTTTTCAGAAATTTGTGATGAATTAACTCCTTATAATTTCGTCAAGACAAATAAAGGTATTCTTGTAAATATCGAACATATACAAAAAATACTAAAAAATGATGTTCATTTGACATCCGGCATTGTATTTCCAATAGGCAGAACATATAAAGACAAAATTATATCGAAATATACCAATTTTGCTACAAGGAGATGATATTTTGCCTGTTATTTTTCAAAATTCAATTGAAATATTTAATGTAATTATTGAAATATTCTTTATTTTCTTGTATTTTTCAATTTTAAGCAAGCGGAGAGTTAGCAATACTATTTTCTCAATGGCTTATATTTTCTCCGTTGTTAGTTTATCCGCTTCTGTTTTGTTGACAGATAATCTATTATTATCTCTATTTATAACTTTAGGTATATTGATAGTTATTTCTTTTTATTGTTTTGAAGATACAATTAGGCGAAAGATACTGATGATTGTATTGTTTATGCTGATTATTTCTGTAGCAGAACCACTGGTGATTGGGTTGCTGTGTTTGGCTAATCTTGGCACTCCACACAATTTTCTTGAATCAGGCACATCTCGCTATATAGGTATGATTGCAACAGATATTATTTATTTATGGTTTATTGGTCTTGTGCATAGGCTGATAAATAAGCACATAAAAGATTTGCCGATAAAATATTGGATTTTGATTCTTATTATTCCAATTATCAGTATTTTCATATTAAGAAACCAAATTGATATTATTACAGATATATCATCAACTATAAACTATCTTTCATCAGGAATTATTATATTTGGTGTAGTATATATAAATGTTATGATGTTCCGATTTTTTGAAAGTTACGAAAATAAGCTGAAATTACAATATCTTGAAACGTTAAAGCAACAGGAAGACAAAAACTATAAACTTTTAACCTTATCATATAAACAGGTACGAGAGATGAAACACGATATTGAAAACCAGCTTATCATAGTAAATGATTTGCTAAAATCCCAAAACTATACACAAGCTTCGGAATATCTTAATAAACTCGGCTCATACGTTCACATAGCAAACAGGATATGCTATACAGGTAGCAACGCAATTGATTCTATTGTAAACATAAAAGGCTCAGTGGCAAATTCTATCGGCATTGATTTTATTTGCAAGGTTAATATCATTTCAGGCATATTTGCTGATGAGTTAGATTTATGCCGTATCATCGGAAATGCACTTGATAATGCACTTGAAGCCTGTGAACGATGCAAAAATGATGACAAGCATATTTACATAAGCATTAGCGAGGATAAAGATAAGCTATCTATTATTGTTTCAAATACTTCTGATAAAGTAGATACAGAGAACTTAGCTTCAAATAAGGATAATTCAAAGTTACATGGTATAGGTATCAGCAGCATAAAATCCTCGGTTGAGCGATTGCAAGGAGTTGCAACATTCAGCTATCAAGATGAAATTTTTACATTGCGAGTAGTTATTATAAATTATTAATACATATAATTATTTGCGTTTCATTACATAAAACCCACATTTCATTACAAATGGGCATTTTTTACGAAAAAACTCTTTACAACTGCGCAACTATGTGCTATGATTTTTGCAGGAAGTGATTTGGAAATGGTTTCAAAACTTGCAAAAAACATAGTGCATTTTTTTGTGATTCAAAAAGTAATTGAAGAATCCAAAGAAATAATCTATGCCTATGGTATGGAATTGCTGATTTCAGATGTGCTGAATACTATTATTGTTCTGCTGATTGCTTTATTTTCTCATACTTTAGCTGCTGTGCTGATATTTATTAGCGTATTTATGGGATTAAGGCGATTTGTAGGTGGGTATCACGCAAACAGTCATTTAAGCTGTATGTTTACGCTTATAGTTGTGATGCTTGTTTTCTCTTATGGCATTTGCAATTCAAATGAAAAGTTTGCTCAGATATTCAGTATCAGTTCCATAGTAACGGCTCTTCCTATCATTTTCCTTATTGCTCCCGTTTCACATCCGAATAAACCTATGTCTGAGGAAAAAAGTGCGGTGCTTAGGATTAAAAGTCGAATTGTAGCTATCGTATTTTCTTTAGCTATAATTACATTACTTTTATTTCACTATCTAAAGTTAAGTCTTTATGTATCAAGTGGGATATTGTTATCTGCAATTATGGCTTTACTCGGTCGCTTCTTGAATAGGGGGGATAATAATTAACGAGGATAAGGAAAAGGAAAAACGAAGTATTTTTGCGATTGTAATTCTTGCTCTTATTAAATTGGTACTGTATATATCAAACGGCAGTGTTTGCGGTATCACTTTTTATCAGCCAAAAGAGCCTGATTTACAAGAGCTGTTTGAAAGGAGGGATTTTGAATGAAAAAGGTTATGAACTTTGTTAAAAAGGCTTCTACGGCATTAGCTGCTCTCGCACTTGTTGTAGCAACTACTTCTGTTCCAAGTGCTTGCTTTTATTGGTTTGCCCAGCCTGTTGAGCCGGAGGAACTTAGAAGTCTTGCTAAAAACAAGTAAATCTTACTATATCCTATTGAAAGGAGAAAAAAGATGAAAATGAATATTTTTTTCAAAAGAGCTTTTTCAGGAATTATAAGTACGGCATTTCTTTTATCTGCTATACCTAATATACCTGTGAATGCCACTACTGGTACAACTGTTTATACTTATGACGGATATGAAGTAAGTTACTCTGTTTCTAATGAATGGAGTGGCGGACAGAATGTATCTGTTACAGTAACAAACACGGGAGACGAATCAATTCTTAACTGGGCATTGAAGTACGATGCAGAAGGTAGTATTGAAAATCTCTATAATGCTGTTATCTTTGATAGCCTTGACACTCAGTATGTTATAAAAAATAACAACTGGAATTTTGAGATTGCCCCTAATCAAAGTGTAAGCTTTGGCTATGATTTGTATGATGATAGTTTTGCTATTCCTACAAATTTTGAGATTTGCTCTGAACGTACTGTTATTGGCAACGGATATGAAGTTGAAGTGAATTATACCGATACTTGGGACACTGGAGTGCGAGGAGAAATCACAATTAACAATACATCTGACGAACCATTAGAAGCTTGGACCTTGTCATTTGATACAAACTTTATAATTGATAACGTATGGGACGGCAGATTGATTAGCTCTAATAATAACAGTTATGTCATTGGAAGTGAGTCATGGTCAAATCCTATCGCTGCAGGTGCATCAAAGACAATTGGATTTGTTGGTACAAAGGCTGTTGATGAAGATCCATGTATCGAAAACTATACAATTTCATCAGTCGTTATTAATGCATATCTTGAAAACACAACAACACCGGATAATCCTTGTGCTGATAAATTAGATACTATATTTGCATTTGGTTCATATGATGCAGAAGAAAGTTCCATTATACTTGATTGGTATTATAATGACGAAACAGGCAATTTTAAAATATATGAAATCAGCAACGGAAAGATGCTGATTGATGAAGTAACAGATGATACAACATATTACTATGAGATAGATGAAGAAATAGAAGAATATTACTTTATCATCGAAAAAGAAAAAGCTGACAAAAATGTTGTATCCAATGTTATCTTTATGAAGAAAAGTTCAAATGGAACTTATGACCTCACATTACAGTTTGATGACTCAATAATTAACAACATTAACGAGAATTCTCTTAGAGATATACAAGCATTAAATGAACATGAAGAATATCCTTTAGAAGTACAGTTCAATGATAATGAAACACAAATTACATCTATAAGCGGAAAATATTCTAAAGTTGTAATTGATTCTCCTGAGGATGCAATATATTCAATTTACAATATTAAAACACTTTTAGGAATTAATGAACCAAAAGCTGAACTGCAACTTACTAATATGAACTATAGTAATTCTGGTGTTACATATTCATTTGTTCAATTATATAATGGTGTAAAGGTGTATGGAAGCGATATTACTGTATCAGTTGATAACTATGGCAATGCTATTTCGTTAAGTTCAACTATTACAGAAAGCGATGTTATCAGTTCCTTCATAGGTAATATTCCTGAGTTGGATTCAGATGACATAGATATTTTTTTCCAAGAAGAATTCCCGAATTTAGAAATTTTACAATCAGAACTTTTGGTATATGTTGATGATGAGAAAACAAGAATTGAATTAGCATACCTTGTATATGCAATAGAAAATGATGAGTTTAAAATTAAAATTATAAACATTAATACAGGTAATGTTATAGAAGAGTATTCAACATATAATAATGAGATGATTACAGGAACGGGCTTTGACGAAGGTGGTGCATATGTCAATTTCCCTGTAAATAAGGAGATAGTTGATTATTATGGAAAGCAATCTGATTCAGGCGAACTTACGTTTTATCCTCATCATATAAGATACACACTTGAAGATACGAGCAGAAAGATATATATGTACGATAATAGTAATGGAGATAATAAATTTATTAACATTGAAAATATGAAATCTATATCAAATCCTATTGAATGGACAGATGGTGCTGCAATATCCGCATATAGAAATATCATAACAGCATATGATTGGTGGAAATTAAAATTTGGATACAAAGGATTAAATGGAAAAGGCGGAAAGGTCAATTCATATGTTCATGACTCACAATTAAGAAATAATGCCGAATATTATTGGACAATCGTATCTGAAGAAATAAGGTTTGGTGATCATGATTTTGGTAAGCCTTCCATGGTTTCAGATTTATCTACTATAGGGCATGAATACGCACATTCAATGGTTAGACATAAAACAAATAATTTCTTTGCAATGAAAAAAGAAAAGGCAGGTACAATTAACGAAGCGTATGCGGATATATTTGGAAGTTTTGTTAATAATAACACATGGATGACAGATCCTCGTGATATTGCTAATCCTGCACCCAAAAATCCAAGTTACGTTGGTGATTCCTATTTTTCAGCAGATTATAGTGACGAACATACAAATTCAACTATAATATCTCATGCTGCATATCTTATGCAATATAATTATGGTATCTCTTTTGACAAATTACACACACTATGGTATGATTCGCTTGCAGAGGGATATTCGACATCTTCAGATTTTTATACAGTAAGAACAAATGTTATTAAATCGGCAAGAAAAAACAAGTTTTCATATCAAGAAATATCAAGTATAAAAAATGCTTTTGATGATGTTGGTGTTACTGAAGATACAGGTTCTGTCAAAATTTCCGTATTAAACGGTAATTCAGGAGTAAATTCAATTAAGGTATCATTAATAAATTATGGAAAGACAGAAGAATCCTATACTGAAGCAGATGGTGATGTCACATTTTCAAATGTAGAAATCGGTACAAACACTATTAAAATTGATATTCCGGGACACGAATCAATCTTTACACAAATTCTTGTTAGAAAAGGTAAATTATCAGAAAAAAGTATAAACCTTATTAATTCAATGAATTTAGAAGATACCGATTACACTATCTATGACCATTTCAACTATCCTGAACCTTATTCAAACATTAAAGAACATCATGTATTATTTGTTGATAATAGCATAAAAATGATAGGATATAGCAGTGACCCATTAAAAGATTTCATTTTAGTTAATAATACAAACAGTACTTCATCAAGCTATAATCAGCTTCAAATATCATTCAATATTAGGCGTGATTCTGCTGATTGGCATACAATGGAAGGCGGTGGAGTATTATTCAATACAAGCGTAACATCTGATAACCTATTAACAGGATATTGTGCATTAATAACACAGGAAGGATTAAAATTATACTATATCAATGAAGTGAATATAAACCTTTTTAGAAATGGAAATATGGGCAATATCTCAAATGTAGGCGAACTATTAGAAACGTATGATATAGGCAACGTTCTTGATAATCACGAAATATCATTAAAAATATCTGGAAGAGTTGTTACCTTATGGGATGGAGATTCATTAATTATTGATAATTATGTTTTACCATATAATACTCAATCATATGACTTCGGTCTCATAACAAGTCATATTAGTCATGCCTGTCACCAAATCTCATATTTTACATTTTCTGATATTGAAATGAATATCATTACCGAGTCTTGATTATTATATTTAAACTTAATTAAGCGTTATAATAATTAAGAAAGGAATTGGTGATATATGGCAAATTCGGTTAATATCAGAAAAGTATTATTAATTTCAATTTTACTTATATCAATTATCGCTATAGTTTTTGTTGTGGCAAGCAAAAGAGATTTTTCAGACAATGATGGTCTCATTGAAAAAAGTAAAATTTACAATGTGTCAACAAATGGCACAACTATTCGAGCTTTTAAGTCTACTCCAGATGACATTGTTGATTCAATGAAAGAGTATATCAAAAAAAACGAATACGACGGCGAGGATATTGAATTTGTATTTGATAATGGAATATACACAAATATTATCCAACCCGATAGTCCAATGTTTGATGGAAATTTCAATTTTAACTACGATTACTCAGGCAATAATCAGAATTTCGCTTACTATATCGAAGAAATCTATAAAGATATATTTGTAGGTTATATGGCAATGGATGTTGATGGTAACATAGTTGAAACACATAATTTGATTACAGCATATGAATTAGCGAAAATAAAAGTTGAACCAGACATAGGAAGACTCAAAGCTATTATGTTATCTAAAGAGTATCTAAATTTGGATATTGACAAACATACGCTTGAAAAATGCTATAAGTGCCTATATCGTGATGAGGTAAATAATACTATTGTATGTTACATCATCAAATTTAAAGATAATGAAAAATATATTTACATCAATAGCTTAACAGGTGAAATAATTCAAAGTTCACTTTCCATTATCAAGTAATATTATATTGATTTTCCTAATGCCACATATAATAATAATCTGTAAAATATCTATATGTACTCTATAAGCAAAGCCGTGAGAACGTCCACAAGACATTTTCATGGCTTTCTTGTTGCATATGTATAAAGAACTAAAAATATCTATAACGGCTAATAACCGCCTTTCCGTTTCTCTATGAGCGTATCAGACTATTCAAGTTCACTTTTCTTTTTCTGTTGCAAATAATTTCTCTGCTGACTGCGTTCCCGTTCACGTTTCATATACTGTTCATCAAGATATTTTTTCACTTGCCTGGTATATTTACTTGCCGTATCACGCCTGACAACAAATGCTTCATGCTCGGATAAAAATGTGTTATACCGAGATTTTAAAGCATTGGACTTGTCAATTAAATCAAGCATTGTCGGCGGTTTATCGTCTGCATAAAACGGCTTGCGATGCTCCTTGATATATTCAACTGTCTTTTCGTAATCTTCGATAATATCAGCATTTTTCTTTCTGAAATGGCTCTGACTCCAGCCCGATTTGCTTTTGTACTCCTTGTAAATCGGTGCAATTTCATCAAGATGTTTCATTTTAGAAATCAGGGTGTCAACAGCCTTGATTTCTTTTTTGAGCGATGCCAGTTCATCGGTATGGTCATCATCATGACGAACATTCCACATAAACGATTTAAGAACATTCAACGATTCCACACCTGCCGATTCAAGTTCAGCAATTATAACATCAGCATTTCGCATACCACGAATATCCTCCCATTTATCTTCTTTCTTTTCAGTCGGCTTAACTTCGGGAATTTCAGCAATATTTTGCTTGCTTTGATTCAGCTTTTGAATCATCTCAATCTGCTCCGCAATGCGTTCTGCCGTGTATTCCTCTCCCAAAGTTTCGGCACGTGTGAAACGTTCCTGTCCTTGCATACGGAATTTCAGCTTGTACTTGTTGTTCGGCTTGTAAACGTACTCGATTCCGCTTTCGGTACAATTCCTGAAAAAGTCATCAAGATTTTTGCTGTAATATGCAATTTCAGCGATTTTTGCACGGAGTTTCTCTTTCCACGACTTACCCTCTTTCTGCATATCTCGCTCAAAGTGGGAAATGCCCGTATTTTTCTGTGGTTCTTCGATAACCGACAAGCCGTGTTCCCGACAGATTTCATCAGATACGGCTCTTAATTTCGCCCACGCTCTTTCGGATTTTTTTCCCTGATTTTCTTCAGTTTCAAAAGAACGATTTGTAGAGATATTTATGTTGTTAAAGATGATGTGACAGTGTATATGTTCATGGTCGGTATGAACGGCAAGAACATACTGATATTTGCCTTTCAGAAATCTATCACATAATTCTTCACCAACTTCAAATGCCTGTTCGGGAGTAATCTCGCCCGGCTTGAACGACTGGATTATGTGCTGTGCTAAGACTTCTGTCCGTCCTGTTCCGTTTTTTCGCATATGGGTGAAGTCCTCTGCTGCCCCTCTTGAACTGGCTCGGCAGAGATAAGACGACACATAAAGTCCGTTGACGGTCTTATCTGGGTCAATGATGTATCGTATTGCACTGCCGACTGTTGCCCTGATTGGATGAATAGAAGTAACTGCCATAATTCACCGACTTTCTGCTTGATTTCCTGCATATCTTCTGCGTAAAAATTTCCCGAACTGTGCAGACGGACGGCTATCTGATTGATGTTATTCCCAATAGCTTTAATCTGCCGATTAGTTTCTGAAAAATCCGCCTGTTGCGTTTCAATTGAAATTCTCGCCCTGACACAATCACGGACATACTCGGATTTTTTCTTGTAACCGAACTGTCTGCACTTCTCGATAATACCCTGATACTCGCTTTCGGTAAAGCGGATATTCAGCGTTTTTGACTTGTTTTCACGCTGATTTTTTAGAAAAGTTTTTTCGTCATTTGTGAGCATATCATCGCTTTTGTCTGCAAGCTGATTTTGCAGTTCCGACTTGATATTTTTGTCAAGTTCTAAATTAACTGCTCCCTCTGCTGACAATCCTGCCACTTCGGGTAACTTCTTTTTAGGCGGTCTGCCACGTTTCTTTTTTTCGTTTTCCATTTTGAAATCTCCTGTATTTTTATTTTCGGCGTAAGCCGATTTTTAGGGGGCTTGGGGGAATTTTCCACCAACAAGCATCGTGAATTATTTGCCGTTTGCGGCACAATTCACCGTGCTTGCTATTTTTCTGCACATCAGTGCAGACCTCATTTATTTTTCGATGCTCCGTCATCGAATCGGAGCTTTGCGACATCATCTTAATAAGCATTTTATCGGGTTGCTGCGCAGTTATCGTGCTGGCAGTGCGGCAGTTTTATGAAATTATTTCTCATTGGCAAACTTGCCAATGTTCCGAATGTCGATTATCTCTTAATCGTTACATTCGGATTTTTTTATTCATTTTCCCCGGACAGAATGTCGAACGGAGAAGCCCTATTGGAACGGAAAGTTCGTGTGTTCTGCGAATGGACAAATACCGAAAAAATGCTGTATAATATTATCATAGCAAATCACAAAAACTGGAGGTGAATATTGTGAGTGCGAAAAATCTTAATCAGAATATCACGAAAATATCCGATATTGAGGAGCATATCAGGGCATTCAATGAACGCAGGCGTAAGCTGATTGAACAAAATAAGCTGACTGTTTACGATATGATTTCTGAGATTTACAACCTTGAAAATCAGGCACTTGTTGATGCAATTACTGCGGAACATCAGCTTATCGAAAAGCTGACAGCAAGCGGTATGACTTATGAACAAATCGCAGAACTTGCCGATAACGGTTCTGATAATAAGGTTGAACATGATTTTTTCTATGAGGATATGACTAATCCTTATGAAGATTAAAATACAGCAGACAGCGAGAAAGATATAGCTGTCGGAAAGGACTAAAATTTGAATAAAACATCTGCCGTAGAAAAGAGAGAAAAGGCAGTTGAATATGTTGCTGACGGTATCAAGGTCAAGGTTGAATATCCCGACAATGTTCCCGAAACAATCAGACAGCATAAAATCAACAGGATGTATGATATTTTCATCGGTGCAATGCGCCGTAAAAGAACAGAAGAAACAACTGAATAATCTGGCACTCTGCCGAAAAATATTACAGTTTCAATTAAGCTGTTGCAATTTTCGGACGGTTGTGCTATGATTATAGATGTAAAACCAACCGTCCGATTGCAAACAGCAATTGGAGGTCAACAATGAAAAAATCAAATAGAAAAACTGGCATAACGGCGATTTATGTACGCCGTTCCGTGAGCGACAAGGACAAAGGCAACAACTCGCTTTCAATCAACGCCCAGAAAGAAGAATGCGTGAAATTTGTCGGCGAAAATTCCGCTTACAGAATTTACTGCGATGATGGAAAATCGGGAAAAGATATTCAGCACCGCCCTGCTTTTCAGGAGATGATGCAGGATGCCCGTGACGGTCTTATAAGCCGCATTGTTGTGAAAAAGTACGACAGATTTTCCCGTAACATGAGAGAGTATCTCAATATCACGGACGAACTTGATCGCTATGGTGTGACCGTGTACTCGCTTTCTGAACCGTTTAACACAGAAACAAAAGAAGGTCGAATGATGCGTAACAATCTGCTGAATTTTGCGGAATTTGAACGTGAAACAATCGCCGCAAGAGTTGCCGATGCGTTCCAGACAAAAGCCCGTGAAACTGGTTTTTATCAGGGTGGTAAAGTACAGTTTGGCTATACTCCCGAAAGAAGAACAGTCAACGGCAAGACTGGCTCGGTACTTGTTCCGTCGGAGAATGCAGAGGCTGTGCGTGTGGCTTACGACTTGTATCAGAACGAAAGCACTTCTCTCAAAGACGTAATTTTTCACATCAGGGAAAACGGCATAAATGCTTTAAGACCTACACCACGAACGAAAACAGGCATTTCAAATCTTGACCGTTCACATCTGAGCCGTATTCTTGAAAATCCGCTTTACGTCCGTGCTGACAAGGAAGTCTATGCTTATTTTTCGGCAAAAGGCTATGAAATGCTCGACGATGTGGCGGATTATGACGGTATTCATGGCTTGTTCGTCCACGCTGGTGCAGACAATACGCACTTCGTAAAGCTCGGTTATCATGAAGGCTTGGTTAATGCTAAAACATGGCTCGCTGTGCAGGATAAGAAGTCACATAATCAGAAATTCCCGAACAACGGCAAGGCTATGAACTCGTGGCTTGTCGGCATAATGAAGTGCGGTAACTGCGGATATTCAATGCACATAAATCACTGTACCAATAAAAGCGGAAAAAAATACCGACACTTTTATGATTATGGAAAATATACGGCAAAAGGCTGTAAGCATACTGGCTGCGTGAATATCCGTCCCGATGATGTGGAGGAAATCGTTTTGCAGTTAATGCGTGAACGTATCGCAAAGCTCGTGATTGAAAAGAAAACCGCCGACGTTCCCGACAGTGAAACGGAGAGTATCAAAGCTGAAATTCTGCGATATGATAACGAAATCCGTAAACTTATGGACAAACTCGCTGATGCCGATTCCGTACTTTTCAACTACATTCAGCAGAGAGTTTCAGTTCTGCATGATGAAAAGTCAAAACTTGAAACAAAACTTCAAATCAAGTCCCGCAAGAAAAAATCTGTGGACACAAAACCGCTCGAAGAACCTATGAACCGCTGGGACGATTTGACAATTCAGGAAAAACACGATTTGGCGGTCACCATGATTGAAGTGGTGTATATCAGCGATGAAAATGGTGTTGAAGTAAAATTCAGTATATGAAAAACGCCGATTTTTCGGCAATTAAAACAGACGTTAAGGTGCAGCAATCGGCGTGCCAGTTGCAAAAATTACGCCCTTACCGCCTGTTTTCTCATCGAGATAACGGCATTTGAGGAACAGATCAAGAGCCTTTTGCGAAGCAGAATTGGAAATTCCGGCTATGTTCTGCAATTTTGTTGCTACAAACAAATTTTTGAATAGTGATAGGTAATCCTTTGATGTTATCTCCGAATTTTCCCCCACTCTACACCGTACATGAGAGTTTCCCCTCATACGGCGTTCCATCATTCATATTTATGATATGAATGACTAACGGCTATCCCTCCACGGCTTATTATCACCGCTTCATAGGTACTGTGCCGTCGCTTTCAGTCAGACAAAGAAACGTTGTGTATTTCCGTTTCAACACTTCATCGTGTGCAATCACTCTGTGTTCTGACCTTTCCACGTTCCGATATTCCTATCTGTACATATATCCGTAGGTTCTGACTTTAGTCCTGTATGCTGGGCGACTCCTGTAAAGCCGCAGGGAATTTCATAACGAATAATCTTACTTTACCCTACATACCTCCGATTTAACGGAGAACAGCATTTCTACTGTTTAGCGCTATAGACCTGTACATTCGCCATTTCGTCAGTTGCTTCTTAGCAACATTCTCACCGTAGATATTTTATAGACCTCCGGCATATCATCTGCATATCCCACCTCTGGGACACTTGCCACGGCTTAACCCGTTTGGGCAGACTTCTGCCGACTTCAGCGGACTTTATACCATAACTATATTGCAATAATTACAGCATACCGCAGTATCAAGTCAGGCGTTTCAGGGCGTTACTCCCTCATTCCACCTGTCGGAATATCAGTTCTCCAGAACTGTATTAAATTTTTCATACAACCCTGTGCGTAACCTTTTCAGTTACGAACGTGTCGTACATTCATGCGCCTCATCGACGAACAGTCTGTCAATGCCGAGCTGTTCAAAGGTCAGCGTATCGTCCTGATTCGACTTTTCAAGCTTATCAAGCTGCTTTTGCAGGCTCTTACGGGTACGCTCCATAGCCTTGATCTGAAATTTAGAGCCTTCGCTCTTTTTAAGTTCCTCGATACCACGCAGAATATCATCGATCTGAGACTAAATGGTCATGACCTGTCTCTCCTTTGAAACAGGAATTTTGCCGAGCTGAGAGTGACCGATAATTACAGCATCATAATTGCCCGTTGCAATCTTCGCAAAGAGTTGCTGTCTGTTCGCTTTTTGGAAATCCTTTTTCGTAGCAACAAGGATATTTGCACCCGGATAGAGCTTCTGGAAATCGTCACCGATCTGCTCTGTCAGATGATTCGGTACAGCGAAAAGCGATTTGGTACATAGTCCGAGACGTTTTGATTCCATAGCAGTCGCTATCATCTCGAACGTCTTGCCTGCGCCTACACTATGCGCAAACAACGTATTACCGCCAAAAAGTGCGTGTGCGATAGCATTTTTCTGATGATCGTGAAGCTGAATATCAGCCGTCATCATCGGAAAAGAAAGTGCGCTGCCGTCATACTCACGGGGACGAACGGAATTGAAAAGCTCATTGTACCTTTGCACGATAGCTTCACGGCGCTGCGGATCTTTGAAGATCCACGCCTTGAAAGCCTTGCGAATATCGTCAGCCTTACGCTGTACAACACGGGTAGCATCAATATCCACAACACGTTTTTCCTTAGTTTCTCCCCAATTATCGGGATCGGGAACTTCTATCGTCTTGTAGACCTTTGGCCCTTGCAGATTGAGAATATGCTCAAAAATGTCATAAGCGTTCATCTTGTGCGAACCGAATTTCTGAGTTGCAAGCACCGACTTGTCCGAGGACTTGTTGCTTACATGGAACGAGTTAGCGAGTGCGGAGTATTCCACACCTATAATAGCCGACTTGTTCCAACGTGAAGCCGGACTGTCACTCCGCTGATACGCAGGAGTTTGGAGCAGTTCGTACATAAACTGTTCGTAATACTTCGGATCAAGCCAAGTTGCGCCGATCTTTACGTCAATATCTCCGGCTTTCAGTGGTTCAGGCATAGCCTGTTTCAGTGCCGATACATTGATATTGAAATCAGCATCATACTCAGCGATCTCCTCAGCTTCACGCAGTTTCGCACGAATATCGCCGGAAAGATATTCAGAAGCAGTCTGATATGTATTTTCCGTATGGGGAACTTTATAAATTTCGCCCACAAGATCATGTTTCAGCTCATCTTCCGTCATACCCGTCAGACTGCTCATATATTCAAAATCTACCCTTGCTTTCTCCGCAACGGAGAGCGTGAGGGCTTCAAGAGCTGTCTCCACATGGTCTACTGCCTTTGGAGGTACGATAGTCCGCTTAGTAAAAATATCGGATTTTTCAAGCAGCTTCGACTTATCATAGCTCTTTTCAAGTCCTGCCACAAGGTTATAGGAAACATCTTCGCTGAAATAACGCTTGTTGGTCTGGCTATGGATAAGCCCGTATTTCTTGTAAAACTCGTCATAAGCCACATTCAGCTTTGTCTGCAATTCCTTGATAACGCTGTCAGGTTTGTTAAGTTCCATTGCTTCAATCAGGTCACGGGTAATATCTCTCAGCTCAATAAAAGCCTTGAAACGCTTGTGCTGTGCTGTTCCCTTATCAAAACGGAACTCACAGGCAACGTTATTTTTCTTGAAAAACACCTGATCGTCAGACATAAAAAAGCTGTAATTCCGCAGATTAGACGGGATCTGCACCTGAACACCGTCAGCCGTCTTTGCATATACCTCTCTGCCAAGTTCATGACTGATCTCCGCAGACAGCTTGCCGACAGCTTCATGAAGTGCTGATTTAAGGTCAAATCCGTCCTCTGCAACGACCATTGTTTCACCGCCACGGGGTTTTGTATTTTTTATAACCTCACCGAGTACCATATCGGGGTGCTGTTCAAAATACTTGTTAATTGACAGACCGTCAGCAGTTTCACCGATATGCACCCAATCGGGAATATCGGACATTTCAGCGATAGTCTTGCCTTCGTGCTTTTTCAAAAAGATAATGTCAGTTGTAACGTCCGTACCTGCATTGTCATGAAATGCACCATTTTTGCCGCCTGGAAGTCTGATAGCGCCGATCAGGTCAGCCTTGTCAGCCAACATCTGACGGACACTTTCATCTTTCTTGTCAAGTGTTCCTGATGAAGTGACAAACGCCATAATGCCGCCGTTTTTCAGCTTTGTAAGCATTAACAATGGGGAGTTCCCAAGAGTGACCTTATACCGATAAAATACAATAAAACAAGAAAGGGTGTCAATTTCCTATAACGGAGACTGGCACTCTTTTTGTTTTTATATAACCTTTCAATCATCAAATAGCTGAGTTAATCAAATTCTGGTCAATGAAACTGTTTCAAAAAAATAAAAACCGCTTTGCTCATGCAAAACGGCTAAATAGATTTCGTAAATTTTCGTATTTGATGTAAGTAACTTGTTGTTACTATTCGCCAAAATATCAGTTGATTTATTGATATTTATTATACCACATCACTGAGGAAAAGTCAATAGGAAAATGAAAATTTAATGAAATTTGTGGAACATAAACAGTTTTTGTGACGATTTTAAGTGTTTTTGAATAAAATAAGCCGTCATTTTTTTTGTAAAATATACGAGCTGTTGATTTATTATATTTGTTATAATTATAAATAGCTTACTGATGAATGACTGATGAAAGAGAGGAATTACTATGAGCAAAAGAGGACTTAATATATACCATCGCAAGGATGGAAGATACGAAGGTCGTTACGCAGACGGATATGGGGAAAACAGCAAAACCAAGTATCGCTCTATATACGGAAAAACATACAGCGAGGTCAGAGATAAGCTTCTGCAAATTAAGGCGAAAGTTACAATTCCCACAACTAAAAGCGGATTGACGGTCAAAGAACTTTTTACGGAGTGGCTCTCTGCAAAGTTCACACAAACTAAGGCTTCGACATATGCTAACTACGCTTTCAAGGTTGAAAAGCACCTTATCCCAGCGTTTGGCAGTTTGAAAATTGAAATGCTCACACCGAGCAAAGTGTATGATTTTATCATGGATAAGCGTAATAAGGGGCTTTCCAACAAGTATATCTCCGATCTCATTATCGTTCTTAAAAATATGACAAGGTATGCTTCAAAGGTGCATCGTTGTGTCAATGCTATTGCTGATGTTGAGTTGCCAAAGAAAGAAAAGCACGAGCTTGACCTCTACAATAAAATTGAGCAGAGTCGTTTGAAGTCAGCTCTGCTCAAAGATATGGATATTACTAAACTTTCAGTTATGCTTGCACTTTATACGGGCGTACGTATTGGCGAGCTTTGCGGTTTGAAGTGGTCTGATATTGATTTTACGGCTAAAACTGTTCACATCGAGCGTACCGTTCAGCGTATTCGCACGAACGGCAAGGCTATCAGAACAAAGCTTATTGTGTCTACGCCTAAAAGCCAGTCCTCTGTCAGAACAATTCCTCTGCCCGACTTTATCGTTACAATGCTTAAAGTTTTCAAACCGTCAAATTCCGATGCTTATATCGTTACGGGTAATGCGAAATTTCCTGATCCGAGAACGATGCAGTATCGCTTCAAGGCTCTGCTCACTAGGGCAGGGCTCAGAACGCTGAATTTTCACTCTCTACGTCATATGTTCGCCACCAATTGTGTCGAGGTTGGATTTGATGTGAAAACGCTCTCCGAGCTTTTAGGTCATAGTACCGTGGAAATCACGCTTAACAGGTATGTACATTCCTCAATGGAACGTAAAAGACAGTGTATGGATATGCTGTCACTTGATGCGACTTAAATTTTTATACCGTCAGATTTGTGGTAACTTGAAAATTGAATATGTGGAATTACGGCACTTTTGATAATGATTGTTTTTGAGTACGAAAATTTACGAAATTAAACGGAATGGGTATAGGAGAGCAGAATGAAGATTAATGAACCATTTATAAAAACAATACGTTCACCGAGAAATTATTACTTTTACGATGTCAATCGAGATACTATAGTACAAATCAATCGAAACATATATGATTATTTAAATAAAAAAAATGAATTTGATGTTCTACCATTTGAAGATCAATTATACATTAATAAGCTTTTGGCTGATGGATACTTGTCATCAAAACATTTTACAAAAATTGAACATCCAAATACAAAAGATTTGGATTATCAGCTTGCAAATAGATGCGAGCAATTAATACTTCAAGTTACACAATCCTGCAATTTAGTTTGCTATTATTGTCCGTATGCAAATAAATCAAATGGCATATTGCAAAGAGACCATAGTAACAAAATGATGAGTTGGGAAATTGCTAAAAGCTGTATAGATTTTTATGCTGCACATTCATCAGACAATGAAGATGCAAATATAGGCTTTTATGGTGGTGAACCACTCATTGCATTTGATCTAATAAAAAAATGTGTTGAATATATAGAGGATTCATTTCTAGGAAAAGACATTCATTTTGGAATAACAACAAATGGAACATTAGTAACAGATGAAATCATTGCATTTTTTCATGAACATAATTTTAATATTACATTTAGTATCGATGGACCTAAGTCAGTACACGATGTGAATAGAAAAAGCGTTGATGGAAGTGGAAGCTTTGATAGTGCAATCAATAGCATGAAAAGATTAGTTGAGAAATACGGCAATCAAGCAAAATCAAAAATATCCATAAATATGGTTTTTAATCCAGTGAACGATGTGGATGAAGTAATAAGTCTCTTTAACGATCCTTTCTTTATGGTTAATCCAATCAATGTTATGAGTGGCTTGGCAGAGGATGACTTTTTGGAAAAGGATATTAAGATTACCGAAGCCTATCAAGCAAAAATGAGGTATCAGTATTTCTTAGGATTTTTAGATTATCTGAATATTGTTGACGGTTTAAAAATATCTCCTCCAATCAAATCGTATTTCTATTCATTGGAAAAGGCTTATTTATCATATAAGAATCCAAGTCTAGAACTTCCAGATGTTGGAGCACCTGGTGGACCATGTATCCCAGGGCAGAGAAGGATTTTTTCTGATGTAAACGGCGTTTTCTATCCATGCGAACGAGTGAGTGAAGTATCAGAGGTTATGAAGATAGGAGATATTAGACAAGGCTTTAATTTAAAAAAAGCTAAAGCGATTTTAAATATCGGGCAAATTACAAGTGAAGAGTGTATAAATTGTTTTGCAGCAATCCATTGTAAGCTTTGTGCTCGAGTTGCGGATGATTTCGACCGATTTTCAGCGAAGAAAAAATTACAACATTGTTCTGAAACATACACCAGTTTTATTGATGAATTGAAAAATTGTATATTAATAAAAGAAAGCCGCACTGAATACAAAAAAGCAAGGTGAAGAAAAATATGAGGTATATGTTATATCCATTTTCAATTGATTTATTACCGCTAATACAATCTATAGAACAGCTTGGCACTATAGATCATATCACAAAACTAGTTTGCCCCACATCATGGATGAATAAAATTGGAGATTTTAAGGGACAGCAAATAACTACGGCTTTTGATGATGCTTTGCAAGGAGTAGATGGAGTAATATTTAGCGATTGCAGTAAGCATTCTTGGCTTTATATGGATATTGTGAAAAAAATCACATCATGTGTAAAAGCAAGAAAAGAAGTTATTTGCTGTACTGAGATAAAAACTAAAGATTTGAAAGCCATCCAAACATTATCAACAGAGTATAAAATTAATTTTAAATATTTAGCTGGTAGTGAACCAGATATTAAAGTTTCTGATTCTAGACATCTAAGTAGAGAAGATTGTATAGTCATTGGTATAGGTAAATTACTCTATAATGTTGATAATACATCATCATTTTGTAGGATGTATAGTCATTTGACTCAAAAGGGCTACAAAGTTGTAGGTATTGGCGATAACGCTAATTATAAACTGATAAATTGCTTTAGATTTCCAAAATTAATTTTTGAAAGTGAGTGCACGGAAGAAAATAAAGTTCTTTATATTAATGCTTATGTAAATACGCTTCAAAGATTATATAGCGCGGATATAATCTTAATTCATTTTCCTGATGGAATGCTTAAATATTCAGATGACTGTTTTGAAGAATTTGGAATTAGAAGCTTTATTACTTCTCAAGCATTGAATATTGACTATTTTGTTCTTAATATGCCCATTGAAGAGTTTTCTGGTGAGTCTTTCTTAGAACTATCAAAGACTTTTAAGTACCGTTTTGATTTTGAAATCGATGCTGTTTGCCTTGAGAGTAAAGTGGTAGACGTTGCAAAGTCTATAGAAGAGGAAAAGGTGTGTTACCATTTTATATCTGAGAAAGATGTTGAAGAATATATTGCAATGTGTAAAAGCGAATGCACCTCAGTAAAATTCTGTTCTTCTAAATCGATAACAATAGGTGAAGAATTTGCAGATGATTGTATATCTAAACTTTCTGGAAATGTCGAGGAGTTTTGAAATGTTAAATGGTAGTATTTTGGCAGATATAATTAATATTATAAAAATAGTAAGACCTGATGTAAATGAAATCACTGATAAAGAGCTGAATATTGAATTAACAGGTACGATTATGAATTTTACAGAAAGAGATTTGGTATATATTGCTCTTGAGGTAATGAAGAAGTTTAATATAATGCTAACTGCTGATGATGTTCAACAATACAAATTTAATACTATAGCAGGCATCGTTGATGTAGTTTATTCAAAAATTAATTGATTATCTAATTTTATTATTGCAGATATAATTCATTTAGTTAAGTAGTCTCTAACATCTCCATTGAAATCAATGTGTAAGGTATGAGTAATGATAGATGACTTACTTATTATTAACTTTTGATTGTTCAGTTGTTCGGGAATTGAAATCAAGAGAAAAAGGGAGGTGAAGATATGAAAAAGCTTACAAAGAAGGCTGTAAAGTCTTACGGTACGGTTGAGGTTTACAAGAGATATTGTTCGTGTGACTGTACTTGTTCTTGTGGATGGTGGATTTTCAAGGGCGGTAATAAAAACAACACAAGCAATACCAACAGTGCTACAGGCAGGGGTAGGTAATAATAGTGTAAAGGCAATGAATCTTATATGAAGTGTTTCCCGGAAACACTTCAAGCAAGGAGAGGATGTGGCTGGTTTGCATCTTCTCCTTTGTTTTGTAACTATTATATCCGTTCATCTAATAAAAATGGAGTAGTGTAGATTTCATAATTAACACTGTGAAATTTACTGTATCTCTATATTTAAATACAACAAATACTTGGTAAGGTGTATGATATGGAAATAATTAAATCAATATTTTCTTTTTATAAAAATTATAAATTTAAATTAATATTGTCAGTTATAAGCATACTGTTGATGCTGGGATTGAGTGCTATAACACCATTCCTATCTCAGCGTATCGTAGATCAGGGACTTATTGGAGGTAATATCCAGCTACTGATTAAGTTATGTTTTGTTTCCTTATTTCTATACATTATTGTAAGTATTGTGAGTCTAGTTTTGGAGAAAAATAGACTAGACATCTACAATGGATTACGTTATCAACTTGAAAGACAGGCATTTGAGCAATTACTATCAATTAGAATGCCATATTTTGGTGATAAGAATACGGCAAACATTCATCAAACTATAAAAGAAGATGTTTATACAATTGCTTCGATTGTTAGTCAAGATACTTTTGATGTATTAAGTGGCTTTGTAAGTGCTATCGGTGGAGGAATTTCTCTATTTTGTATAGATTGGAAACTAGGACTTTTAACTTTAGCGTTTATGCCGATTAATTGCATAATTACCTCAATTATGTCAAAAAAAAATTTTCGTATTGCGTACAAAAGCATTGAAAAACATAGAGCGTATAGCGAATGGTTCGGGGATACAATAAATGGAATAAAGGAGATCAGATTATTCAACATTCAAAAGTTTAAAGTAAACGAAATGGAATCCAAGCAAAAAGAAATTATAGAAATAAGCAAAGAGCAAGGAATAATACAAAAAGAAAATGAACAAATACAGATGTTATTATTGAGATTACTTTCAATTTTGATATATTTGCTTTCTGGAATTTTAATGACTAAAAACAATATTACTATCGGAGGGATTATTGCTTTTCAAACATATGCCTTGATGCTTACAGAACCTATTGTTTCTGGTCTCCAACTAATCTTTAATGCTGCCTCTATAGTTCCGTCTTTTAAAAGATATTCTGAATTTATTAATCATCCATGTGAAATTTCTGGCTCAATTACTTGTGTGAATGAAGGGGATATTGATTTCAACAAAGTTTATTTCTCATATAATGATGATAATATAGTACTATCATCAATAGATTTACATATAAAAAAAGGCGGCAAATATGTAATTATAGGTAAAAACGGTGTTGGAAAAACAACTCTAATTAATTTGATATTAGGATGTTACCAACCACAAAAAGGAAACATCTTATTGAACGGAATAAATATCAAAGAATATGAAATTCAAGCTTATAGAAAACTTTTTAGTGTTGTGAGTCAGGATATTTATTTGTTTAACGCAAGTATAAGAGATAATATATGTTTGTATCATCAAATTCCAGATAATGAGCTTTATGAAATCATTAATTTGGTTCATTTGAAGGATTTAATAGATGAGAAAGGCGTAGATTATAATATCGGTGAAAATGGTACTTTTTTATCAGGAGGGCAAAGACAAAAAATTGCATTAGCACGTGCATTAGTTCAAAAAAGACCGTATATTATTTTAGATGAATCTACCTCCAACCTAGATAGAGAAATGATTTTTTCCATAAGCCATTTAATTTCAAATGAGCTTAATGAACAGACAGTATTATGCGTAACTCATAGTGACGAAATCGAGAACATTTTTAATAATAAGATTCTTCTAAATACAAATGGAATCTATGAGGTGGAAAGCGAATTATGATAATTGCAATTGTCGATGATGGTATTTTTAAAGATGAAATTGCCACCCCCATTGAAAAATATTATATTGGCAATACAGCAAAATCTACTCGTTATTCTCATGCTACTATCTGTGCTAAAATAATTGAAAGGTATGGGAATGTTGATAAGTTTATTGATATTCAGTTTATTAATAATAATGGAGAATCAAATATTGAATTAATGTGTTTAGCATTAGAAAAATGCCTAGAAATCAACGTGGATATAATAAATCTTAGCAATGGAATTGATTGTTTTTATGATAGTATGCCTTATTATAAAAGATTGTCATCTATATGTGCAAAACTAAATAACAAAGGCATTATAATATGTGCTGCTCAAAGTAATTCATTAAAAAAAACTATACCTGCCGCTTTTGATTCTACAATCAGCGTAGAACAAATTGACTTTAAAAATAATGTACTTTGTACACCATATAGAATATCTGATATTTACACAGAAGGAGAACACAGTGTCATTATTTCAAATAAAATTTTTAGAACTGAAAAATGTAATAGTTATGCGTGTGCATATGCAGCATCACAAATTAGCTCAGGACGTTTCCATTGCAAAAAAACATCTAAATCCTTTTGGTTTACAATAGTAAATAATCTAATATTAAAGTCTTTCGTATGGTGCAATCATTGCAGATATCCTAGACTGGAAATTCCAATTATCTATATTGATCCAACTGATACTAATGACATGTATCATATAATTAAACAATTGAAAATTTTGTTTGCAAGACATGGATATTTTTCAGAAGAAATTGTTTCGTATTACCGGTTAAAACACATGGGATTAAATTATATAACAAGAAATTGTTTGTTTGATTTTGCAAAAATACTATGTTTCAATACTAAAGCGGACATCCTAATTATCGCAACACAAAATTATCGAACACATTATACTTCAGAAGATGTGCTAATAAAAAGGATAAAGAAAGGGTATAGAATTAAGATTGGTAATAAAGTGCTGTTTTTTAATAACCTGAGTATAATAGTCAGAAATATTATAAATCATTACGCCTATAATTATTTCTAATTCAATTGAGGTTGACGTATGAAAAGTGAATTTGAATTTCTTCCTTCCTATAATTCATATATTGATTACATATATGGATGGCTTTTAAAGTTTTTCTCAAAAAAGGAAATTTTATCAGAAGAGCAGTTTAAAAGAATTAAAGAGATTGAAAGAAGTGCCTATCCTGAACAAATGACGATGTTTTGCAATCAAAGTGATCTTCATGAATTCCTTGAATCTATTAATTGCAATAATATTGCTCAAATTGATTATATTTTAGAAAATGGATACTATTTATTATGCTTACGTCATTACAATTGCGTTGAAATATTGGATTTCGCTAGCGAAACGAAAAAGTGCAATTATATTTTTAAAGTTGTTAAATTCTTTACGCAGAACTATTCTAGTAAAGATATTTTTATGATGTCTAGAGAATCAACATCATATCAAATTTTGAAGAAATTTGAAGAACATGGAAAAATCAAATTTTGCTGTGATTATCCAAAGAAAAAAATGGGAGAAATGTGGCATTTTATAAAAATGAGAATTAATACATAATTGCCTTTGAACGGCACAGAGAGTATATAGGAAATTCTCTATACCATCTTATCGTTTAAATTGTATATTGCTAAATAGTGTCTCTACTCAATAACCCATGTTTCACAACTTTCACTTCAAATTAGTTGGATATGTTGGAATTTATAAAAGAATAAACGTTACATATTCAAGATTTCCTTTTAGAAAGTACAAGTTTTTTGTACAAATATGATTCAAGGTCTTGCGTATCTTTTTTTGAAAGCGATATAATTTCTTCACATTATCATTACTTTAAGTTATAGAACAGACACTATTGCTCCCCAAATTAAACCTAGCCGCAATTGTTATTGCTATGTATTCAAATCGTAAGCGTCAAATAACCAGCGTTCGCACCGAAAATAAAAACCTCGCCGAGGTGTACGGCGAAGTAATAAGCGTATTAATCTTCCCACGGCAGCAGTATTGTGCCAGTAGGTTGTGAGAA
>Ga0129308_1001446_pt1 | contig 24763 bp, 18 predicted proteins | sample L827metagenome_FD_94440 | JGI IMG/M metagenome (GOLD analysis project Ga0129308, IMG submission 94440) | Ring-tailed lemur group fecal microbial communities from Wisconsin, USA - L827 metagenome | ecosystem: Host-associated > Mammals > Digestive system > Large intestine > Fecal | place: USA... | reverse complement strand
GAGCCGTCGTTGCTGCCGCCGAGCACGGGCATGCCTTCGTATACGATAATATTTTCTCCGTTAAAATTGGCGTCTCTGATGAGATAAGCCGCTGCGGCCAGCGTGGCCAGGCCGCCGCCCACCATATAAGCTTTGGTGTCGCCGTAATCCCGCGAGCGGATCTCTTCTTCATTGGCCTGCAAAACTGCGGCCTTCCTGGTTTGGGCCGCCCGATTCAACAGATACGCCGCGCCCGCCGCTGCCGTACCCGCCGCCAGCGCGGCGCCGATTTTTTTCTTCTTATCCATACGTCTTCCTCTCTCTTCTTTTTCGCCTGACTCTGTGTTCCCGCAGACGATCTGCTGATAAAATTGTATCACAGCAGAGAGGATCCGTCGACTGTTTTATTCAGTTTTGGAGTCTGCGTGCCGGAGAGACGGAAACTGACAGGATTCGATCGGGCCGCCAACGGCGTACGGCGCGCGGCTGTGGTAACCGTATGAAATGCTTTGCGGAGGAAGGGATCAGCAGTATTTGGCCATAAACTCGTCCGCCTTTTGGATCAGCGCATAAGCCTGCCCTTCAGTCTCCTTATACTCCAGTTGTTTTTCGTCCCACATTTTCTGCAGGGCTTCCATGCCGTTTTCCCTCACAAAAGCTTTCAGCCTGTCCATGTCGGGAGGGATGCAGACAAAATCGATCAGCCGAAAGACCATGGTATTCAGCGCGTCGTGCAGTTCGCGGCCTTCCACCAATGCAGAGGGGGAACCGGCCGTCGGCAGCCGCATCATGCGTTCCATTCGCTGCACTTCAAAGATCAACATGGTCTTCGACTGTCGAAATACCGATTCGGCGGCGGCGAATCGGGCCAGCAGGTATGTTTCAGAGTCCGTACCGTCTACAGGGAGCGTACTTCTGACATCGATGTTGTGGATCATGTAGGGGGCCGGAAATTCCTGCACTGTGCCGGGTTCTTCGTCGTCCGTATGAACAATGGGCACCTTCCTGTTGTAGCCCGGCGGCGTGTTGCCTTTGAGCAGCTCAACTTTATCGTCGGCCAGCCGAAAACGATAATTGAGCATGTCGATGATCTCTGTGGTCTTCCGGTTGAGAATGTCCAGATTGTCGTCCACCCGTTCAAAACGCTCGCCGATCTGGTCAAAGCGCTTGTCGATCTTGGCAAATCTGGTCTCCATACGCCGGAAATTCTTTTCCGTTTCCTTCTTGAAAGCCGCCAGACCTGTCTCCAGGGCGTCCACTCGTCCTTCCAGACAGTCCACGCGCTGTTCCAAGTGCTCCATACGCCCTTCCAGCTGCACCATGCGCTCATCCAGCTGCACCATGCGCTGTTCCAAGTGCTCCATACGTCCTTCCAGCTGCTCCATACGCTCATCCAGCCGCACCATGCGCTGTTCCAGGTGCTCCAGCCGCTGCCCGATCTCCTCCAGCCTGCCGCAGATGGCATCCATACCGGTCAGCAGATCGGCCTTGAGCTCAATGAACATCTCCTTAAATTCCTGATCCATTTTCATTCCTCCTCTCGCATTCCCTTAATTTAAATAATATGGGAATAAATATATAGAAAAAGGTATAAAAAAAGAGATCGCCTTGTTGCGGTCTCTTTTGATCCAATTTTACCATAATTTAACACGATAAGTCAAGGGTTTTCGAAAAATAAACGAAAAGAATAATAGAAAACCTTCGACAGGCGCAGGGAACAGACGGTATAATTTAAAAGGAGAATTCGCCGCGTTTGAAAACACATGGACATGCGGGAACGGAGCGGAGAGCGGCCGGCGGATCGATTATTGTGAAATGGAGGCGGACAGGCATATGAAATTTTATATTGTAGATGCATTTACCGAGACCCTGTTTGGTGGAAATCCGGCGGGAGTGGTCATACTAAGTGAGGGAGCCGGTTTTCCGGATGACGAGACGATGCGGAAGACGGCGGCGGAGCTGCGGTATTCGGAGACGGCGTTTATCCGCCGAACGGGAGAGCGGGAGTTCAATATCCGTTATTTTACACCGGCAGCGGAGGTGGACCTCTGCGGCCACGCCACGGTGGGGTCGTTCTGTGCACTGGCAGACGCGGGCATTGTAACGCCCGGTTCAACGTATATTAACGATACGCTGGCTGGACGCCTGCAGATCGAGGTGGGCAGTGGTTCTGTTCTCATGGAGATGGGAAAGCCGGAGTCTCTGGGGTCTATGAAAAACGCCGATGACGTGGAGGAGCTGTACCGGATCATGGGGATCTCCGCTGCGGGCCAGGGGATCGTCGCCGGGGAAAAGAAGCCGGGGGAGATCCTGCTGCCGGAGCTGGTGTCCACAGGACTTCCGGATATTATGATGCCGGTGGCGGATCGGGCGGCGCTGTCAGCCATCAAACCGGACTTTCCGGCTTTATCGGCGCTGTCGGAGCGCTATCAGGTGACGGGCGTTCACGCGTTTACCGTAAACGCGGAGGACGGAGCGGTCCACTGCAGGAATTTTGCGCCGCTCTACGATATCGACGAGGAGGCCGCCACCGGCACGTCAAACGGCGCGCTTACTTATTATTTGTATAAGTACGGTCTCATCGCTGAAGACGCTGAGAATGTTTTTGTTCAGGGCGAAGCCATGGACCGTCCTTCCCGCATAACCAGCCGGCTGTCCGTCAACGGCGGCGCTGTGAAGATCCAGGTGGGCGGCAGCGCAAAGGTCCTGGCCAGGGGCGAAATATTTTTATAACACAGGAAATATCGTCTGACGGTAGTTTCGTATGGTTCAAAAAAGGCTGCCCTGTGAAAGCGGCCCCAGGGCGGATCATGTTTCCCCTGTGAAAGTGAGCCTGTATTATGAAGGTGAGCCCCCAGGGCGAATAAGTTTTCGAAGGAAACTTTTTTATAAAGAGATCTCGCCGGCGGGCTGTAGGCGCGAAGCAGCGGGGATCCAGTGAAAGACGGAGGTCATGCATGTTTTCTGTGGACGATCTGAAACTGAGTAGCGTGGATTATATCGTCATTATCGACAAGGATTTTTCCGTGCTCTACAATGGGAGATACGTTGAGAAGTTACGTTTGGATCAGGTGCCGGAGCCCGAAAAGGGCTTTGAAGTCAAATCCTTTTTTGAGATGTATCCGGAGGTGGACCGGGAAAAGAGCTCCGTGGTGGAAACCATGGGCACAGGCAGGATGACGGTCCGCAAGTTTCAGAATTTTACCGACTGCTGGGGAGGAAGCTACTGCGCTCACAATATCACCATTCCCATCGTGCATGACGGGGAGATCTGCGGCGTGGTGGAGCTGTCAAAGGATGTGACTTCCCTGTCCTCCGCGGAGGAGGATCTGGAGCGGGCCACCCGCGCCTTCGACCTGGATGTGGAGGTGCTGCGCCGGGAGATGGAAGTGATCACCTTCGACAGCATCCTAACCGTCAGCGAGGAAATGAAAAATACGATCCGCAAGGCCAGGATCCTGGCCAGGCTGCCCAACCCCACCCTGATCTACGGACAGACGGGAACGGGAAAGGAATTGTTCGCTCAGGCCATGATCCACGACAGCGGTCTGCCGAAGCAGAAGGTGGTCATCCAAAACTGCGCGGCTGTTCCGGAAGGCCTGATGGAATCCATCCTGTTCGGTACGGTGAAAGGCGCCTACACGGGCGCCGAGACCCAGAAGGGATTGTTTGAGCAGGCGGACGGAGGAGTTCTGTTTCTGGATGAGCTCAGTTCCATGCCGTATCACGTTCAGGGCCAGCTGCTGCGCGTACTGCAGGATGGAACGTATCGTCCTGTGGGAAGCGGGGCGGAAAAGCAGGCGGCGGTGAAGATCATCGGGGCTATGAATGTGGATCCCATACGGGCTATTGAGGAAAAAAAGCTGCGCAGCGATCTGTTCTACCGTTTTACCAGCAGTATGATCACATTGCCGTCTCTGAAGGAAAGACGGGAAGATATTGCGTTTTATACCGATCACTACATCAAACAGTATAACCGCGTGTACAACAGGAACGTACAGGGACTGAGCGGGGAGCTGCAGGATTTTCTCCAGCGTTACGATTGGCCCGGAAATGTGCGGGAGCTGAAGCATCTGGTGGAATCTATGGTGAGTTTTTCAGGAAGAGAGGTCCTGACGATGAAGGACCTGCCGCCGTATATGCGAGAGAGCATGCGCATGGCGGAGGAATCGGCAGGGGATAGGACCTCTGCACTCCCCGGGCGTCCCATGAATCAGGAAGACCTGGTCTCCTGCGCGGTGGACTGCTTCCGCTCTCAGGAAAACCCGGACATCAACGGCTTTTTGAGAGAGACGGAAAAGCAGTGCATCCTGGAAGCGCTGCGGCGCACGGGGGGAAACAAAACCAGAGCGGCCGCCCTGTTGGACCTGCCGCGGCCCACACTGATCTACCGAATGGAAAGTATGAACATCGAGGAATAGACAGCACTGACTGACGGAGGTAAAGGATGGTTTTTGGCGTTGATGAACTGAAGCTGAACAGCGTGGATTATATCGTGATCGTCAACCGCGACTTTTCCATTGTATATAACAGCCGCTACGACCCCAGGATCAAGCTGGAGGCAAAGGACTCCAAGCGGACTTACATGGCCAAATCTTTTTTTGAGGCGTACCCCACGATCAACCGCAAGGACAGCACAGTTCTGGAGTGCATGTCCACAGGCGAGGTGGTGGTACGTAAATTTCAGCGATTTACGGATTATTGGGGAAAGAGCTTCTGCACTCACAATGTGACGCTGCCCGTGATCCGCAACGGAGAGATCTGCGCCGTTATCGAGCTGGCGAAGGACGTGTCCACTGTAAATGATGTGGAGAATGAGCTGGATGAAGTGACGGCCCGTTTCGACGAGGATGTGGAGAAGCTCCGCCGGGCGGTGGAGGATATTACCTTCGACAGTATTCTCACCGTAAGCGAGGAGATGAGAAACAACATTGAGAAGGCAAAGATCCTGGCCCGCCTGCCCAACCCCACGCTGATCTACGGGGAGACGGGAACGGGAAAGGAATTGTTTGCCCAGGCCATGATCCACGACAGCGGCGTGCCAAGAAATAAGGTTATCATCCAGAACTGCGCGGCTGTGCCCGATGGACTGATGGAGTCCATTCTGTTCGGCACCGTAAAGGGGGCTTACACCGGAGCGGAAAACAGCAGAGGACTGTTCGAGCAGGCCGACGGCGGCGTTCTGTTTCTCGACGAGCTGTCCTCCATGCCGTATCAGGTGCAGGGGCAGCTGCTGCGGGTACTGCAGGACGGGACCTTTCGGCCGGTGGGGTGTCAGAAGGAGAAGCAGGTCAGCGTAAAGATCATCGCCGCCATGAACGTGGAACCCATGAAGGCGATCAAGGAGAAACTCCTTCGGGACGATCTCTTTTACCGCTTTACCAGCAGCATGATCACACTTCCCGCGCTGCGGGAACGCAAAGAAGACATACCGTTTTATTTGAATCATTACATCGGTTATTTCAGCCGGGTGTACAACCGCAGGATCAGGGAAGTGAGCCCTTCCCTGCAAAAGCTGTGCGAAAGCTATGATTGGCCGGGAAACGTGCGGGAACTGAAGCATCTGGTAGAGGCCATGGTAGGCTTTTCGAAGGATGAGACGCTGGATGTGAGAGGACTGCCGTCCTACATGTTCGAGGCGGTCTACACGCCGGAGGCGGCGGAACGGAGCCTGTCCGGCTATCAGAAAGAGAAGACGCCCACTCTGGCGGATCTGTCCGGCTGCCTGGCGAAAACGTTTCAGGAACAGGGTTACGAGTCCATGAACGCATTTCTGAGGGATACGGAGAAGCGCTGCATCGAGGAAGCGCTGAAACGGTATAAGGGAAACTGTGCGCGGGCCGCTGATTTTTTGGGCATACCCAGGCCCACGCTTGTTTACCGCATGGAAATTCTGGGCGTGGACAGGAATCAGGTGATCCGGAAAGAATGAATGCAGTACGCGGGGCTCAGGGTACCGTGACCGGCGCTGTCTCGCAGGTCCACTTGTGGGCGCCCGTATCGACCACGTATTTTCCATAATATATGCCCGATCCTTCCGGGTGATATTCAAACCGGCTTTGGGGGCTGGCGGGGCGGACTGCCGTCAATTCATGGTTTTTGTATACATACCAGGTGTACTGTGCGTCGGGAAACCGGTCCGCGTCGATCTTCACATCCATCCGCAGTACGTCGTCTTGGGCTGTCAGAGAGCTTTCCTGTTCGATGAGGAAATTCACCACTGCTATGCCGTCGATGAGCTTTACGGAATCACTCTCCGGCCAGACGCCCATTTCTTTATATTCTTTCGTTTCTTTGATCTCGTTGATCTGCCCCATGGTGGCTCCGGTCAGGGGCACGCCCAGGGAATTCTTCATGATGGCGATCCCTTTCTGTGTGACTGTGGATTCTGCTCCCATCCCATGATTCAGTCCTGTAAACTTCCCCCAGAGACCCTGATCGTCAATGATCCGGTCGGAATAAAGGGACGTATCGTCTCCGTAGGGGACCACCGTCCGGTCTGAGAGAATGGCCACAGGCATATTCGTCTCGTAGCCGGGCAGCGACTCGATCCGCTCCAGCACCCGGTTGTAAAAGGCGGTCGTATACTCGTAATACAGAGAGATCTTCGAATAATACAGATTGGTGTGCACCACAAAGCTCCAGGAAACGGCCAGCGTGGAGAGCAGCAGGACCCAGCTGAGGAGAACGGAGGCGCGGGACAGCTTCTCTTTCTTTTTTCCATCTTCTCTCCGGCTGCAGCGGCAGTCGAGATCCCACAGAGCCGTAGGCGCCGTAAAGATCAGAACCAAGGCGTAGGCGTTCAGAGCGGAGGCGTCTGCCTGCGGGGCGGCAAAATCCACCACATCCACGCAGAAAGGCAGCAGGGCGAGCAGAGCCGCGGCGAGAAGACCTCTGATCATTCCTGAAGGCGAGGGATCCCGCAGGATCAGACGGATGAGCAGTATGGCTGCAGCCAGCACACAGATCCAGTAAAATGCTATGACGGCGCGGTCTGCTCCAAAGAAATCCCGGCCTGTCAGGAAACCGAAAACCCGTTCGTATGTTTTCTGAAACAACGGCAGGATCTCTTCTCTTTCGATCTCACCCATGGAGTCGATCCCCTTATACGCGCTCAATTCCGTTCCCGTCAGCCGCAGGCAGAGGTTCAATACAGCCATGTAGCCGGCCACGCCGCCGGCTCCCATCACCGCGTACCTGCCCAGAACGGCCGCGCAGTCTGCTGGCCGCCTTTGACGGTCCAGCAGAAGCAGGGACAGAGAACAGGCGCAGAGCCCCATGGCGTAGGCCAGGTAGGACTGATACTGTCCCATGGAGTAGGCCAGAGCCGGAATGCCGGCAAGGAATCCCCAACGGTACCCCTTCGTGACCCAGACCGCCAGGGCGGAAAAAAACAGGGCGAGGACATACTGCTCCACGCCGTAGAGATAGCCGAAGGAATAGGCCAGAGAGGGAAAGGATACCACCGCCAGCGCCGTAAGCATGACGGACGACGGTTTTTCGATGTTCAGCACCGATACGGTGAGACAGACTGTCAGCGCCAGGAAAATGATCGTGAAGAAGAACAGCACGCCGGGAAGCGGCCAGGCGGATGAAAATTTAAAACCGTCCGCCCATCTTCCCTGGGCCAGGTTCCAGACCGGCGGCAGGATCCTGTGCAGGTCGTCCTCGTTTGTAAATCGTCCAGTAAAATAGTAGAGATGTGTCAGGGCGGCGAAGATCAGCCCGGAGATGAACGCCAGCTTCCCCCGCGGCGTAATTCCAGCGGAGATCTGCCGCAGCCCGTCCTCCGGCGTAAGTTTCCATAGAATCTCTCTTGATCCATCGTTATGCGTATCCATTACCCGTGGGCCCCCTTTTTCTATTTTTTCCCGCTGTGGGATGGCTTTTCTGTATGGGTCAGTATACCATGGCGGCTGCTCTTATTTTTTCTCATAATGACGTTTTTACATTCTGGTTTCTGGGCTGAAAGCAGGAAAAAAGTATTTTTCTGTGAGGACAGGGGGAATAAAGCTGTTGGATATCTGTCAAGAATTCATAAAAACGTCAGGTTCCTGACGGCGGTTAGCTCAAAAAACGTTGAAAATTTGACGATGGATAAAAGGCGACGGAGTAAGTCTTAATTTTCTTAAAAAAGGGGAAAGAAATCAAAAATAATTATGGGATTTTTACAGAATTGCCGCAAAATTTATGATGGCATGGTATTTGCGAATACTAAGAAACTGTAATGATATTATCACATCTATTTCAAAGAGTCCAGGAGAAAGGTCCGGCACACATCGGCCCTTTCCGGGAAAATGAAAGGAGGGACTCTATCTATGGAATTAGCGATTGTGAACGGGAAATGCCATACGATGGACGACGCCGGTACAGTAGTGGAAGCGATCGCCATGAAGGACGGCCGTATCACGGCGACGGGAACCAGTGAAGAGATCCGCGCTGCGGCAGGGCCGGAAGCGGAGATCATCGATCTTGGCGGAAAAACTGTGGTGCCCGGATTTAACGACAGCCACATGCATCTGCTGAGCTATGGACACAGCAAATCCATGGCGTATCTGGATGACTGCGGCAGCATGGACGAGTTGATCGAAACGGTGAAAAAACATATCGCTGAAAACGATATTCCCGCAGGGGAATGGGTGGAAGGCAGAGGATGGAATGAAACGGACTACCCGGAGGGACGTCTGCCCAACCGCCACGATCTTGACAAAATATCGGAAGATCACATGATCGCCCTGGGAAGATCATGCAGCTTTATCTGCGTGGTCAACACGAAGACGCTGAAAGAGCTGGGACTTTACGACAATCCGCCCAAGCGGGAAGTTGGCAGCGTGGAAGTGGACGAGAACGGCGTCCCCACAGGCGTGTTCATCGGAGAAGCCACTCAGGAGATCTACAGCAGGATCCCCAAGCTGGGCGTGGAAAAGATCAAGAAAGCCATTGTAAAGGCGTGCAACGACTATTTGACGGCGGGTATCACCTCTGTCGAAACAGACGATTTTGAGCTGACCAGAGCAGGGAGCTTCCAGGAGATCCTGCAGGCTTACTTCGAGCTGGACAGAGACGGCGAGCTGCCGCTGCGCATCTATAAGATGCTCTATCTGCCCGAAAAGAAACTTATGGAAGAATTTTTCAAGATGGGTCTGAAGACCGGAGACGGCAGCCCCTTCTTCCGCATCGGAGCCTTCAAGCTGATGGCGGACGGTTCTCTGGGAACCAGATGCTCCGCGCTGCTTGAGCCCTACCACGACGATCCCTCCACTCTGGGAGAAAATATTTTCCCGCAGAAGGAGCTGAACGAGATGACGCGGATGGCCTATGATCACGGCCTGAACGTAGTCATGGACGGCATGGGAGACCGGGGCATCTATATGGCGCTGAAAGCGTTCGAACCGATCGTAACAGAGAACAGAGGCAAGGATCTGCGCTTTGGCATCGACCACTGCCAGATCACCACGGAGGGATTGATCGAGGAATACGCCAGACTTGGCGTAGTAGGCGGCCTGGAGCTGGTGTTCGTGAAATCGGATATCGAGATCGCCGCAGACCGCGTGGGGGATCACAGAGCGTCTCTGTCCTATAACTGGAAACGGTTCCTGGACAACGGCGTACATATTGCGGCGGGCTGCGACAGCCCGGTAGAGGATTTCAACCCCATGTACGGAATCGACGGAGCTGTCAACCGCAGAGACTGGAGCGATCTGCCGGAAGAAGGCTGGTATCCGGAGCAGTGTCTCACGGTGGAGCAGGCCGTAAGAGCTTACACGACAGGTTCTGCTTACGCTTCCTTTGAAGAAGATGTAAAGGGTTCTCTGGAGGTGGGCAAATACGCCGACATGGCGGTGCTCTCGGAGGATATCTTTGCCATTGACAAGAAAAAGATCAAGGATGTAAAGGTAGAAAAGACCATTCTTGACGGAAAAGTTGTTTTTGACCGCGCGTCTGCTGCAGAATAAGGAAGGAGTTTAATGATGGGAAACAATAATGAACATTTCAAAATAGAGGATCTGGTCGCGCCCAGCGGCGGTATGAAGCGGGACATGGGACTCTTTAAGGCCATCGGTCTGATGGCCGGACTGATGATCGGTTCCGGTATTTTCTACGTAGGAGCGTTTGTACTGGACTACATCCAGCTCTCCACGGGCTGGGCTCTGGTGGCGTGGGTGATCGCCGGTCTGTTCTCTCTCTGCGCCGGCCTGTGCTACGCGGAAATGGGAACGGCCATGCCGAAATCCGGCGGTTCTTATATTTATCTGACAGCGGCCTATGGACCGTGTCTGAGCTTTACCATGGGCTGGACAGATTTCTGGATCTGCCAGAACGGCTCCATCGCCGCTCTGGGTCTGGGCGTTGCCAGCTATCTGTGTCCGCTTCTGGGCATTGAAGGCATCGGCGTTTCTCTGGTGGCCGTAGCCGTGGTAGTGGTCCTGTCCCTGATCAATATGATGGGTGTAAATGAGGGAAGCACGGTCTCCACGATCCTGCTGGTACTGAAACTGGCTGTGATCGCCTTCATCATCGGCGCGGGCCTGTTCTACAGCGGCGGCACCGGCGACGGCGTCAGCTTCGCATTCGCGGGAGGCAATTTCATCGGAGCGATCTCCATGGCCGTAGTGGCCGCTCTGTGGGCCTTCGACGGCTGGACCTCCGTCTGCATGGTTGCAGAGGAGATCAAAGAGCCCCAGAAGAATATCCCGAAAGCGGTCGCTATCTCTCTGGGCGGCATCACTTTGCTGTACGCTGTATTCAATCTGGTCATCATGAAGATCCTGCCGGCGGCGCAGATCGCCAGCGCGGACAACGCCACCTTCGATGCGGTGGAAGTGATGTTCGGCAAAGGCGCAGCTATTTTCCTGACCGTGGGGATCATCCTCTCCATCCTGGGATCAGCCAACAGCGCCATCCTGGCTTATCCGAGAGAATACTACGCCATGGCGAAGGATAAGAGATTCTTCCCCATCTTCGGCAAGCTGAACAAGAAGACCGGCACGCCGATCAACTCCCAGATCATCACCATGATCTACGCCAGCATCATCTGCTTCTTCGCAGATTTCCAGGAGCTGGTCAACATCGCGGTTCTGGCTACATGGATCTACTACACGCTGAGCGTTTCCGCCGTATTCGTACTGAGGAAAAAGTATCCCAATATCGAGAGACCGTACAAGGTTACGGGATATCCGGTAATGCCTGCGCTGGTGATCATCTTTGCCATCATCATGCTGGCTGCAAACTTTATCTCCGACCCCAAGACTGTAATCGGTCTGCTGATCCCGCTGTCCGGTCTGCCGGCATACTTTATCTTCCAGTGGTACTTCAAGAAGCACCCGATTAAAGATTTTGACTAGGAGAATTTATGGAACTGATATTAGTTAACGGAAAGATCAAGACGCCGGAAGGCTTTGCCCAGGCGGTCGCCGTGGAAAACGGCCGCGTGGCGCGGGTCGGCGCCAGCGATGAAATACTCGCGCTGAAAGAGGAGAAAACAAAGGTCGTAGATCTGGGCGGCAAGCTGGTGCTGCCCGGACTCAACGACAGCCACATGCACTTCCTGAATGTGGGGTACTTCTCTCAGAGCCTGGATCTGGGCGGCACAAAGTCGCTGGAGGAGGCTGTGGAGCTTGCTAAAAAGTTTCTGGAAGAGAAGCAGCTGCCTCCCGGAAAGTGGCTGGAAGCCAACACCTGGAACGACGACAATTGGGCGGAAAAACGCTTTCCCACGAAGGAGGATCTGGACCGGATCTCCACGGACCGTCCCGTGCTGTTCGTGCGGGTCTGCGGACATATTTCCGTGGTCAACTCCAAAGGTCTTGAACTGATCGGGATCCACAAAGGAATGGACCAGCCTAAAGAAGGCGAGTTCGTAGTGGACGAAAGCGGCGAGCCTACCGGCGTGCTGAAGGAAATGATGTACAGGGTCTACGAATCCATCCCTAACCCGACGGTAGAGGATATTAAGAAAATGCTGCTGGACACCTGTGAGGAAGCGCTGAAGGTGGGACTTACTTCAGTGCAGACCGACGACTTCGAGAGTATTCCGGGCAACAATCTGGACGATGTGATCCGGGCCTACACGGAGCTGACTGCGGACGGCAAACTGCCCCTGCGGGTATACGAACAGTGCGCGCTGCCCAGCAGGGCCAGATACAAGCTCTTTGTAGATCACGGCTACCGCAGCGGACAGGGCAATGAGTTCTTCCGACTGGGACCCATTAAGCTGTTCTGCGACGGTTCTCTGGGCGCGAGGACGGCCTGGCTCTCAGAACCGTATTCCGACGATCCCTCCACCTGCGGATTCGGCATCTATGACGATCCCGCAGAGCTCTTTGAGCTGGTGGAAAAAGCGCATAAGGCCGGAATGGCCGCGGCCATCCACTGTATCGGCGACGCGGCGGCGGAGCAGGCGGTGGAAGCGATCGAGAGAGCGGTGAAAAAATATCCGGAGACGAAGCTGAGACACGGTATCGTACACGCGCAGATCCTCAATCCCCAGCTGATGGAGAAGATCAGGGAGCTGGATATCATCGCATACATTCAGCCGATCTTCATCGAGTACGATCTCCATATGGCGGAGAGCAGAGTGGGAAGCGAGAGGATCAAGTACAGTTATAACTGGAAAGATCTGCTGAAAAGCGGCGTGCGGATCCCCTTTGGGACCGACTGCCCGGTGGAAAGCTTTGATCCCATGCCCAACATCTATTCCGCGGTGACCCGAAAAGATCTGGAAGGCCAGCCGGAAGAAGGCTGGCACAAGGAGCAGGGGCTGACGCTGGAAGAGGCCATCGCCGCTTACACGGAAATGCCGGCCTATGCGTCTTATGAGGAAAACATCAAGGGAAAGATCGCGCCGGGCTTTCTGGCCGATTTCACCGTGCTGGAACGGGATCTCTATGAGATACCCGCCGATGAGATCAAGGATGTGAAGACGGCTATGACCATCGTGGACGGAAAGATCCGTTACGAGAGGGGAAACGACAGATAAGAGAAAAGATCGATCGGTAATTGAAGGAGCGCTGCAAAATAAATATTGCGGCGCTCCTTTTTCAGTTTTTTGCCGCTGTCCTTCGCCGGGCTTTTCCCAGCGGCGATCTTTGTTTTTTCCTGAGAGGGAGGACTGGATATCCGGGGCAGGAGGAGCTGCGGCGTAAAAAAGTTTACCCATAAGAGGGGGGAAGACGGTATAATAAACAATGCGGCTCGATCTGCGTTCATTCGTTCGGGGATGGCCGCTGAGTGCAAACAATAAAGGAAAACAGGATAAAAACTGTATTCAGAGATAAAAGGGGGAGATCGGAATGATATACTTCGTAGAAGGCGATGGTCTGGAAGAACAGAAGGAGGAAAAGCGCGGGGTGGATTTTCGTCCGTGCCTTGCTGTGCTCGGCAGTGAGGAAGCGCCGGCGGAGAAAGAGTATCTTCAGCTGCCGGATTATTTTCTGTCCGGCCTCTCCTCGTCGCAGGTGTGTAAATTTGAGAGCCACGAGGGATATGACTATATTGTCCTCTCCGTGCCGGACTGGACCGGACTGGAAGGAGCGAAGTCACTGGTCCGTATCTATTTCAGAAATAATCTGCTGGCCTTTCTCTGCGAGGACGAGAGGGGAAAGAGCATGCTGCTGCGGCTGACAGAGGAAATCGGAGAGCGGGGGATTCGCGGACTCAGTCTGGAACGGATCCTGCACCGTTTTTTTGACCGTCTGACAGAAGGAGATTCAGAGCGTATGGATGAGATCGAGCAGGAGCTTTTTGACATGGAAGAAGCGCTGAGCGCCGAGCCGGACAAAGATTATATCGCGCGGATCATCGGTCTGCGGCGCCGGCTGCTGGTGCTGAAGCGTTATTATGAGCAGCTTTTGGATATTGCGGAGGCGCTGGAGGAAAATGAGAACGAACTGTTGTCCGGCGGCGCTGTGCGGTTGTTTCGCATGTTGACGGGCCGTACGGACCGGCTGCTGGACGGCGTGCTGAATCTCCGGGATTATGCTTCGCAGGTGAGAGAAGCATACCAGGCCCAGATCGATATCCGCCAAAATGAGATCATGAAGCTGTTCACCGTCATCACCGCTATTTTTCTGCCTTTGACGCTGATCGCAGGGTGGTATGGAATGAATCTGCGGATGCCGGAGTTTCAGTGGCCTTATGCCTATCCCGCTGTGATCATCTTTTCTGCTCTCATAGCGATAGGAAGTTTCCTGTACTTCAGAAAGAATAAATGGTTCTAGCCGGTCTTAGCCGGATGGCTGCTTTCCCTCAGTTCTGCGGCCCTCCGGCCAAGTCTGCGGGATCTGGCATCGGGTCCCCTCAGGTCGATCTGTCAGCCGGACGGGGAAAGGCAGCGCCTGGCGTTCAGGGGGTGCCGGCCTAGTAGGTTTTCGGTGTTTCCCTCCCTGAGAGATAGCGCATGCCGTTTTCCGCCAGTGAAAGCATTTCGTTCTCTCCGGGATAGAGGTAGACCGGAGCCAGAAAGGAGACCCGTTCTTTGATCCAGCCGGTGAGAAGCTCGGAATAGGCCAGGCTTCCGGTGAGCAGTATGGCCTCCGCCTTTCCCTTCAGTACGCAGGACGCGGCGCCGATGGCCTTGGCTGTCTGGTAGGCCATGGCCTCGTATACCTCCCGGGCAGGCTCGTCCCCGGCAGCGATGCGTTCTTCCACTTCCAGACCGCTGTTGGTGCCCAGATAGGACATGAGACCGCCTTTGCCGGAGATCATCTTCAGCAGCTCCGATTCCGTGTATTCACCGCTGAAGCAGAGACGGACCAGACTGCCAACGGGGAGAGCGCCTGCGCGTTCAGGGGAGAAGGGACCGTCGCCGTCCAGAGCGTTGTTGGTCTCCACCACGCGGCCGTGACGGTGGGCGCCCACAGAAATGCCCCCGCCCATGTGAGCGACGATGAGGTCCATGTCCTCATAGCGTTTGCCCACGGCCAAAGCGTGTTTTCTGGCGATGGCTTTGTGATTCAGGGCGTGAAAGGTGCTGACGCGCGTCAGCTGGGCCAGTCCCGTGTAGCGGGCCAGGGGCTCCAGCTCATCGGTCTTGACCGTGTCCGCAGTGACGACGGGGATGCCGTATTCCTGGCCCAGTTCGTAAGCGATGGCGCAGCCCACATTGGAGATGTGAACGCCGTACCGGCCGGAAGAAATGTCTGCCAGCATTTCAGGTGAGATCTCATAGATACCGCCTTCGATGGGCCTGCTGCAGCCGCCCCGGGCGACGATGCAGTCAAAGGAGGTCAGGTCAAAGCCGCCGCGGCTGAGAAAGCTGCGGACAGCTTCTTTGCGGAATTCCTTCTGGTCGGGAACCGCGGAAAAAAGCGACAGATCCTCCTGTGAATGGTGGAGGGATTCTCTTGCCGTCTCAGTCAGTCCCTCATAGACAGCCACCTTGGTAGAGGTGGAACCCAGATTCAGTATAAACATTTTATTATGCATAACGATCTCCATTCCTCCGCCGCATCTGGCGGCACTGACGCTGATCACCGCCGCCTACGGCCGGACTTCGCCCTGTTCTGCAAAGCGTTCCGTGGCGCCGCGTATATTGTCCGATATGGCGATGGAAAGCATCTCGATGATCTCATCCGGCGTCCCCGGCATGTCGCCCCTCAGCCATCCCACCAATATGCCCGTGAAGGTGATCGTGTAGTAGTGAGTGAGAAAACTCCGGTACTTCTCCGCCGTATCCAGATTTTCCGCCGCTTGATTTACCACGTCACGGACCAGACCTTCCAGACTATGGTACAGAAAGTTCTGCAGATGCGAGCCTGCCATGGAGTTCAGCGCGCACAGGCAGACGTCCTGATTTTTTTCTATATAGCGGAACAGCCGCAGGCAGGCTTCCTGCCAGGTGTGGATGCTCACCGTCTCCCGCAGCATCTCGATGGCCTCCTGCTCAAACATCCATTCCACCATATCGTAGATATCCTGAAAATGATAGTAAAACGTCTGACGGTTCAGACCGCAGTCCGCCGCAATTTCTTTCACGGTGATCTTATTCAGAGGCTTCTGAGCCATCTTCTTTTTCAGCGCGTCGCACATGCGCGTCTTCGTGATCTCTGAGGTGATCGATTGGGCCATAAAATACGATTCCTTTCCAGTAATGTCCCCATCTCAGCCGCGGAAATTCCGCGTTGACGGTTTATAAAAGTATATCACAAAGCCTGGCGCGACTGAACGTTCCGGTGAAAAAAATTAGACATTTTCAGCTTCGTGTCAAAAAACCAGACACATGACGTCAGGTATCTATTTCCTTTCGGTCCTCCCGCGAATATCATATATCTGAAAATAGAAGAGGACTGCAGAACAGCCGGCGCAGAGGGACTGCCGGCGGGGTCAAAAAAGCAAAGGGAATGTAAAATAAACAGCAAAGGAGTGGATGAACATGAAGGTGTCGACAAAGGCGACGTCCGCCATCGTGGTGGCGGCTCTTATTGTAGTGTGCCTGATTTTCGGACTGGTGTCCCAGGCCACGGGAGAAGAGGAGAGCAATCTGCTGGTACAGGGTTCGCTTAAATTGGAGGAAGTGAATCTGAACACCAAGATCGCCGGCAACATTGAGCAGGTGTTGGTGGAGGAAGGCGATCAGGTCAAAGCCGGAGACGTCATTATGACCATCAAGAGCACGGACATCGAAGCGAAAAAGATCCAGGCGGAGGGCGCGCTTCAGGCGGCCCAGGCTCAGGCTGCCATGGCGCAGAACGGAGCCCGCTCCCAGGAGGTGGCGCAGGCCAAGGCTGCCTACGACTACGCGGAGAAGACTTACAACCGGGTAAAGGAGCTCTACGATCAGGGGGCGGTGTCCGGCAATACTTACGATCAGACCTACGCCCAGTATACGGCTGCTAAGGAAACTTACAATATGGCGGTAGAGGGAGCGAGAAGCGAGGACAAAGCGGCGGCTCAGGCGCTGGTGACCCAGGCTCAGGGCGCTGTGGCCGAGGTCAATTCCTATCTGGAGGACTGCCGGATCAAGGCGCCTAAGGACGGGACCATCACCGCTGTCAATGTAGAGACGGGCGAGCTGGTCTCCACAGGTATGCCCCTGGCTGCGCTGCGGGGAAATGACCGGCCTTACGTGGAGGTCAATGTGAAGGAAACGGAGCTTTCCCTGGTGAAGGAGGGGGCTTCGGTAAAAGTGACGATGCCGGCCTACGCCGACCGGGAGTTTACGGGCACCGTAATAAAAATCAGTCAGCAGCCGGATTTCGCCACCAAGAGGGCGACGAACAACAACGGCGAGTTTGACGTGCTTTCCTATGCGGTCAAGGTCGAGCTGGATGATCTGGACGTAGATACTTACGCCGGTATGACCGTTGTGGTGGATTTCGGACCGATAGACGGGCAGGAGTAGCATGGAAGCGCTGCATCGTTTCAGGCAGAGGTACGCGAAGCTCTTGATGACTTTTCTCATTTTTATCGTCATCCCCACTATTGCGGGCTTTGCCTTCGGCTACGAAATGGGCTACAACAAAATCCAGCTGATCCCCACGGTGGTAGCCGACTATGATAATTCGGATTTCAGCCGTACGCTGGTGGAATACATCGACGACAGCGAAGTATTCACCGTGTCGGCTTACGCGCGCACGGACGCGGAAGCGGAAGAAATGCTGGCCCGCGGGACGGCCATGACGGCTGTCATCATTCCCCAGGGTCTCTCCGCAGATATGCTTTCCGGTCATGCTCCCAAGATCGAGGTGCTGTACGACGGCACGCAGATGACTGTGGCCAGCTCTGCAAAGGCGGCCATGTCGGAGATCCTGATCACCGTGAAAGCAGGCTATATGAAAAATATATACGAAGGAAAGCTCAGCGAAGTGGAGTCCCAGGCCATGAATCAGATCATGCCCATCGACGCCACTTATCGGACGCTGTTCAATCCAGCGAAGAACTACCGGAATTTCCTGCTGCCGGGCATGCTGGCCGCGCTGATGCAGGTTGGCTTCGCCATTATGGGACTGGTCAAGTCCATGGAGATGAGGCCGTATTTCGGCGACAGCATCCTGCAGGATCTGAGAACGTCTGTGCTGAAGATTCTGGTCTGGGGATTTCTGGGCGCTATCAGCCTTATCCTGTGCTTAAGCATCCAGTATGCCTTCTTTGACATGCCCTACAACGGCAGTCCGGCGGCGGGGCTGGTATTTACCTATCTCTTTGCACTGTCCACCACGGCCTTTGGATATGTTATGGGGCAGATCATTCCGGATAAGGTATTTGCCACGCAGCTGACCTGCGTGCTTGTGCTTCCCACCAGTATACTGGGCGGGTATACATTTCCCCTCATGGCCATGCCGGAACCTCTGCAGGCGCTGGGAAAGATCTTTCCCCTGTCCTATTACGGCGACGGCATCCGCAGGCTGTGCCTGGCCAAGATCGGATTTTCGTACTTTATTCCCGACTTTGCCGCTCTGCTGAAGATCACAGGCGTGCTGCTTCTGGTCCTCACAGCGGTTCTGGCCGCCCGGAAGCTGACGAAGCGCAGAGGGGAAACGCCGGCGGATCTCCGCCCTCAGACAGGGGGTGAAGCGGGATGACGATGGACAGTTCCATGCGTGATTTTCTCATACGCATAAAGGATGTACTGGTGGTGCTTGCGCTGCCGATCCTGTTTACGTTCCTGTTCGGCTATGTTTACAGCAACGTTTACGTGGAAGAGATCCCCATTGCCGTGCTGGATATGGACCATTCCGCTAATTCCGATCTGGTGGTGGATAGTTTTGACCACAGCAGCGGTATGGCGGTGACTGACAGAGTCGACACAGAATCGCAGCTGAGGGATCTGATCCTGTCAGGCAAGGTCAAGGGCGGCATCGTGATCCCCCAGGACTTTGGAAAGGATGTGCAGGCCAAAGGATCCCCTGGTCTTCTGGTGCTCATAGACGGTTCGAATCTGGTGATCGGAAATAATCTGTACGCCTATGCCAGTACCGTAGTGACGACGCTGAATATCGGCATTCAGGCGAATATTCTGGAGGGCGGGAACGTGGCGCCCTACACCGCCGAACAGTATCTGACCACGCTGTCCTTTACGGACCGTATGCTCTATGATCCGCAGCTGGGATATTTCCGTTATATCTTTGCGGGTATTCTGGGGATCCTGATCCAGCAGACGTATCTGAGCAGTCTGATCTCTAAACTGATGGAGCAAAAACGCAGGCTGGCAGCGTATCCTGACCGGGATGGGTCCGGAGCGCAGGCCGGTGAGGGCAGCCACGCGGTCTCCGGCGTAGGCGGGGCGATCCTGCGCACCGCGGCTCTGAGCATCATGGCCTTCCTGTGCTGCCTGATGGCGGGACACAGATTCTTTGGCTATCCGCTGCGGGGAGCGCTGCCGGAGCTTCTGGCAATGGCCGCCGGGTTTCTGCTGTCGGTGACGGCCATGGCGCTGCTCATGACGGCGTTCTTTGACGAGGAGACGCACTGCGTACAGTTCAGCATGTTCCTGTCCCTGCCCACGTTTCTCACCTCGGGTTATGTGTGGCCGGAATTTATGATGGCGCCTGGCTTTGCGCCGGTGGTTAAAGCGATCTGGCCCCTGTATTACTTTATCAATCCCCTCAGGGACGTATGTATGAAAGGCGCGGGCATGGATCAGATCGCGCCGTATCTCAGAGGCGTGCTGATCTTCGCGGCTGTCTGGCTGCCGGTCTCGCTGCTGTTTTACCGCAGAAAGATCATGTTTCTGCGCAGAAACGCAGGCCATGCCCAGGAAGATACCGGCGAAGAAACAGGCCTGACGGGTACAGGGCGTTTTGGAAAGGTAGGTACAAAATGAAGAAAAGAGCATTCAGCGCCGCGCTGGCGGCTTTCATAATATTGACATCCACTCCCTTTGCTTTTGCCGACTCGGGAGCAAACACGCAGGCGGACTCCACCGCCGATGCGGCAGGCGCCCCGATTCGGCTTTCATTGAAGGAAGCGGTGCAGATCATGCAGACCACAGGGACCGCGGCGGAGACCGCAGAGATCAACCGGCAGTCAGACAAAGCCATAGCAGAGGGATATTCGGAAACGGTAAATACGATAAAGAAAACATTGGACGGTCTTGACGCGCTGTCCTCCGCAGCAAAAATGTATTCACAGCTGCCGCAGCCGGAAGCGGCGGCCATGGTGGCAAAGCTGAACGCGGCGTACTGGAGCGGCAGCGCGGAAGCCCAGTCGGGCGGGGCCACTCAGGTCAACCGCAAGATCACGGAGCTGCGCCGGGATTTTGCCAAAGAGCATGTGGACAGCAACTATCAGGCGGAGATGAATCAGATCGAATACAATACCGTGCAGGTGTACTACGGCGTGCTTTTAGCCAGGGACAATCTGAAGATCGCCCAGGATAATCTGAAAGCGCAGCAGGATATTCTGAAGGACACCCAGGCCCAGTTCAATGTGGGAATGGTGGCAAAGAAAGACGTACTATCGGCGCAGGCCTCCCTGGAGACGGCCAAGAGCGATCTGGCGGCGGCAGAGACAAAGTTGGAGAACGCGAAAATGGGCTTCAACTATCTGCTGGGCTATCCGGTCAAACAGGAAGTGGTATTTACCGATGAGCTGACTGAAGTCAGCGGCCCGGCCATTACAGTGGATGAGGCGGTAAGATCCGCTCAGGAAAACCGCAACGAGATCAGCGGAGCCAATTTTGCCAGGGATGTGCACCGGATCCTGCTGGACAGCCTGACCTATCAATATCCATCCAATTCGTCCACATATCTGAATCAGAAAGTGACCTATATGAATGCGGAGAAGACGGCGAAGGACGCCCCCAGTCAGATCGAGATCGATATCCGCAACCGGTCGTCGGAGCTGGACGATCTGAAAGCGGCGGTGCAGTCGGCGCGGGCCACCAGGGAATACGCCGAAGAAGGATATCGCCTGACCAGATTGTCCTACGAAGCGGGAATGGGGACGCTGTCTGAGGTCCAGGCCATGCAGGTAACGGCTTACAGAGCCAGTTTAGGCGTAGCCGCTGCCGTCACGAATTACGACCTGGCAGTTTACGATTACAATTACGCGGTAAGCGTGGGGACCACACGGCTGCCGCTGTAAGGGAGACCGATCCTTCCCCCTGGGCATCCTGCGTTAGGGGGAAGGAACAATAGTCTGCGCCGCGGCATGCGCGGCGGCAAGGCTAATCTGCAAAGAGATCGTCCATCAGCCTGCCGATCCTTTTTCGCCGCTCTTCCGTGAGAGAGGCGTTCACAGTGATCGTCAGAGCGTCTCCTTCCTTCGCTTCAGGGGGGACGAGGGCCCGGGGCATGTCCGCGTGGCTGCCGTCTTCCAATTCGATCACTGCAAAATTTCCTTCAAAACGATCAATGGTATAATTCATATAAGCTCCTTTTCCCGTGACTTTTTCTTACCTTCAGCCCACGAGACCGCAGGCCCATGGCGGGCCGGCTGAAAGCGGCCTGGGCGCAAACTTTACGACTTTATCATAGCCGCAGGGGACACAGCTGTCAAGAAAGTCGGACGCTCCCATTTTTAAAAGGGTGTTTGTGGTACAATGTCCATACCCCGCGATCGACAAGCCGAAGGCGAAGGCAGAGCGGCGGTATGACAGGTGCCCAGAACACTTAGCGATTGGCAAGCCGAAGGCGAAGACAGAGCTTAGTGTTTATGGTATAATAGCCGCAGAGCGGCTATTATACTGATTCTGTGCGCGGCGGACGCCATGCGCGGATTATACCAGGATGGCCTGCGGCCAGTCATGGTATAATAGCCACAGAGCTGCTATTATAGATTCTGTGGACGGCGGAGGCCGTGGGCGGATGATGCCATGACGGCCTGGGGCCTGTCATGAGACGGGATCGTGCGAAAGGAGAATGCGATAAATATGGGGATCGAAGAAAAGACCATGAACGAGAAGAAACACGGGGGCTGGAGCGCTCTGTCGGATCAGGAACAGGCGGAGGTGCAGTCCTTTGCAGGGGAATATATGGATTTCCTGAACAGGGCAAAGACGGAGCGCGAGGCGGTGAATGCCGTCCGGGAGATGGCGGAGAAGGCCGGGTTCCGGAACCTGGATACGGTGAGCGCGCTGGCGCCGGGAGACAAGGTCTATTCGGTAAACCGGGGTAAGAGTATGTTTCTGGCGGTCATGGGCACGGAGCCGCTGACAGAGGGCGCGCGGATCGTAGGCGCGCACATCGACTCGCCCCGTCTGGATCTGAAGCAGATCCCGCTGTACGAGGATGGGGAACTGGCCCTTTTCAAGACTCATTATTACGGGGGGATCAAAAAATATCAGTGGACGGCCATTCCTCTGGCTCTTCACGGCGTGATCGTGAAAGACACGGGGGAGACGGTGACGGTCAATATCGGCGAAGGGGAAGACGACCCGATCTTTACCATCACGGATCTGCTGCCCCATCTGGGAGCGCAGCAGGGAAAGAAAACGCTTGCCTCAGGCATTGCCGGAGAAGATCTGAACGTGCTGGTGGGATCTCTCCCCGCGTCTGCAGACAAGAAGGAGACCGGCAGGGAAGACGGAGAAGACTGTAAAGAGGATGCCGGGAGATGTCCGGGAGAAGGCAGGAAAGGCGGCGTTAAGGACGGCGTCATGAAGCTGCTGAAAAAGAAATACGGAATCTGCGAGGAGGACTTTGCCAGCGCTGAGATCGAAGTGGTGCCTGCATTCAAAGCCAGATCGCTGGGCTTTGACGAGAGCATGGTGGCAGGTTACGGGCAGGATGATAAGGTGTGCGCGTATCCCGGCGTGAGAGCGCTGCTGGAGCTGGCGCAGCCGGAAAAGACGGCCATCTGCATTCTCTCCGACAAAGAGGAAGTGGGCAGCATGGGCAATACGGGAATGGAGTCCCAGGTCTTTGAGCTGTTCCTCATGGATCTGCTGGAGAAGAGCGGTATTGTAAATCCTTATGCGCTGCAGAGGCTTCTGGTCAGGTCCGCCTGCCTGTCGGCAGACGTGACGGCGGCCTTTGACCCAAACTACCCGGCGGTCATGGAGAAGAAAAATTCCGCCTATATTGGGGCGGGGATCTGCATCAATAAGTACACCGGCGCTCGGGGAAAATCGGGCGCATCGGATGCGAACGCGGAGTTTCTGGGGTTTGTGCGGGGCGTATTCAACAGAAACAGCGTCTGCTGCCAGTCCGCTGAAATGGGCAAGGTGGACGAAGGCGGCGGCGGGACCATCGCCTATATTCTGGCGAACAAGGGGATGGAGGTTCTGGACTGCGGCGTGCCTGTGCTGTCCATGCACGCCCCCTATGAGGTAGCCGGCAAGTTTGATATTTACATGGCTTACCGGGCTTACGGCGCGTTCTGGAAAGAATCGGCGCATAAATAAAGGCAAAAGAAATCGGGACCGGGGCGGCGCTGCCGCTGCGGTCCCGATTTTAATGTCCGGATCTTCCCGATAGCAGGATAATGGATGGTCGTATCCTTTTGGAAAACAGTTCATCAGGCTGGGCGTTTACCGGGGAGGGTCGCACTTCGAGCATGGCTCATAACCGGCCCTGGCCTCATCCAAAGAGATGGCGATCTTGCTCTTGCTCAGGTACTGGCAGCCGTCCCGATGATATTTGTCGCCGGATCCCGTCACGTAAACGGTCACATCACTGTGGGCTGAAGCGCCGGATGAAGGGGGAACGTCTGCGCCGCCATGGGAGGGATCAGCTCCTTCCGCCGCAGCCGGAGGAGCGTTTTCCTGCTGCGGAGCGGATTTCTTATCCACAGTCACCGTTTTGCCGTCGCTGGACATCAGGATGGTACCCAGCTGGTCCGTCCGCAGTACGGCCGCACCTGTGTCGCTCAGGCGGTCCAGGGCGGAGCTTTCCGGATGGCCGTACTTGTTTCCCGCACCGCAGGAGATGACTGCATACTGGGGAGAAACGGCTTTGAGAAAAGTCTCGGTGCTGGAATATCCGCTGCCGTGGTGGCCAACTTTGAGCACATTGGACCGCAGCTCCTCACTGCTGTGAGCGGAAAGCATTTCTTTTTCAGAGATACTTTCGGCGTCGCCCGTGAAGAGAAAAGCCGTATCGCCGTAGGCAAGCCGCAGTACGGCAGAGTAGTTATTGAGGTCGGAATAGGAATCCCCGCAGGGGGCGACAAATTCCGCACGGAGCATGCCGCCGCTGAAGGATGCGTCGGGAAACAGCTTGACGCCGGATCTTGCCGTGTTGATCTTCACGCCGCGGTCCTGTATGGAGACGAGAAGCTTCTCAAATATTTTCGTATTGCTCTGCGCTTTGGGCATGAACACAGCGCCGATCTCAAAGCGGCCGATCACCGCCGGCAGTCCCCCGATGTGGTCGCTGTGAGGGTGAGTGGCAACCAGATAGTCGATCCGTTCCGCCCCGGCGGCTTCTAGGCAGTCGATGACAGTCTGTCCGTATTCCGCCTCGCCGCCGTCGATGAGCAGGGTCTTGCCGTCGGGCAGGCGCACAAAAGCGGAGTCGCCCTGCCCCACGTCGATATAGCTGACCGTCAGCGTTTCGTCCGCATCCAAGACCGCAGGTCCGGGACCGGAGGGAGATCCGTCTCCATCCACGGCGCCGGCCGGGGCGGATACCTCCGCGGCGTCAGGCGGACCTGAGGAACAGCCCGCGGCGCTGCCCGCCACAAACAACAGCAGCGCGAGCCAGAGACACAGGCTGTGATTTCGGATCTGATGTTTCTTTTTTATGCGTAGTTTTCCCTTTGTGTTTTTCATCATGCGATCGTCCCCCTGTTTCATTCGTTCTTGCCTTCGTCGGGCAGGGCGCAGATGTCGGAACGGCGCAGACTTTATTTGCGCCGGCTGCGTTATGCCCCTGCAAACGGAAGGCACCGCCCTTTACTATAT
>Ga0129308_1001444_pt1 | contig 24772 bp, 28 predicted proteins | sample L827metagenome_FD_94440 | JGI IMG/M metagenome (GOLD analysis project Ga0129308, IMG submission 94440) | Ring-tailed lemur group fecal microbial communities from Wisconsin, USA - L827 metagenome | ecosystem: Host-associated > Mammals > Digestive system > Large intestine > Fecal | place: USA... | reverse complement strand
CTTTGTGCCACAGCCCCTCGCGGGCCGTTTGGGAGGACCAATCCCGCGCCTTCATGGCGGCGGCGGAGCCGGTGATGTAGTCCAGGGCCATGCAGCCTACCCAGGCCCAGACCAGCCAGCCAAGCCACCCCCACAGGGCGGTCATGCTGGCGAGAAAGACCGTTACGACGGCCTTGAAGCCGTTGATGTTTTCAGTCATGACAGATACCTCCATCAAATCAAATTAAGCCGGTCCAGCACCACGGCCAACTCCTGCCGGGTGACCGGGTCTGTAGGCCGGGTGCCGTCCAGCACGCCCTTGCTCTTGGCCTTTTCCCAGGCCGTGGCGGCCCAATCCGCCGCACCGGTGTCGGTGGTCCCGGCGGCCGCTTCCGGCTCCCACGCCACGCCCAGGAAGTCGCACGCGCCCTTTGCCGTAGCCTCGGCCAGCTTGGCGCGGTAGCTGCTCTTTTTCAAGAGGCCGACCTCGGTCCGGCTGGTGTGGAAGCCGTACTCGATCAGCATAGCCGGGGCGGCGGTCTTGCGGGTGACCACCAGCTCCATGTCGTGGACCAGGGGGGAGCCGCGCAGCTCTACCCCCGCCGCCGTCATGCGTGCCAGCACGGCCTTGGCGGCCACGTTGCGGCTTGCCGTCTCCGGTCCTGCGCTGGTGTAGATCATCAGGCCGCTGGCGTTGCTCCACTCGTTGCCCGAGGCGTTGGAGTGGATGGAGACAAACAGGTCCGCCCCCGCCGCGTCCGAGATCGCCACCCGCTTGAGTAGGTCGTTGGTATCTGCCTTACCCGTAGGGCAGTGCTCGTCGGTGCGGGTCAGCACCACGCGGACGCCGCAGCGCTCCAGGTGGGCCTGGATGCGTCTGCCCATATCCAGGGCAAATTCGTGCTCGTAGTAGCTCTTGTCCGGACTGCACTTGCCCGGGCTCTCCACCCCGTGGCCGGGGTCCAGGCATACGGTTTTGCTCACAGGCTTGTCCTCCTTTTTCCGCAGCCACACCGCCAGATAGTTGTGCACCCGGCGGCGGCTGCTGATTCTTTTGCCTTGAAAATCGCATTGGGATGAGCCTCCGCCGTCCAGCATGATGGCGGTCTCGGCCCCCAGCTTGTAGAGGGTATCCCGCAACGCCTCGGGCGTAGTGGGGCTGTCCGCGCAGTACAGCAGCAGCTTGTCCCCCGTCAGCGCCATGGCCGTGCGGGGCCGGGAGCCGCCCACCTCGGGTCTGTAGTGCATGGCGTCGTGGATGCCGATCATGGGGGAGAGCATCTCCACGCCGCTGATGTAGTTTTGCGCCACGGCTGGCAGGGCCGCCATCTTGATGTCGGACTTGTCCCACGCAAACCCCCAGCAGCCCCATGCCTCTTTGGCCAGGACCGCGCCGTCCGCCTTGAGGTGCCCCACCGGGCGCCCCGTGGTCATGTCATAAAACCCTGCGTTGCAGATGTAATCCGCGTCCCCCTTGACCTGCGCCATGGAGCGCCCGTTGCCCGTGACGATGGCGATGCGCTCTATGTCCGCCAGGTGGATGGATGCTATGTACTTACTCATCGAGGATCGCCTCGAAGGCCACCCGGTCGCTAGCAGTAAAAGCCGCAGCCAGCTCCTTGTAGTGGTCCTGGATGAGACGGTTGGCCTCGTTGATGAAGGCAGTCCGGTCCTCGGGCTCGGAAATCTCTGTGCGAAGGGCCTCCTTGTCCAGACCCTCCATGCATTTGTACTGCTTGCCGTCGGGCTCCAGGCCGTTCACAAAGCAGGCAGGTGCGGTGTTTAGGTCCCCCTGGAAGTTGTCGCCGTCGGTCCGCTCCTCGCAGGCTACTTCAAAGATGTTCCACAGATAAGTCTTAGCGTTCATAATGTTTCCTTTCCGGCCAAATTGGCCTGTTTATCCAATGTCGCCGTGGATGACCTTGACTTCCGCCAACCAAGTATTTAGGTTCGCTATTGTGCTGGTAGGGCGAGCGATGCGTATTGCGCTTGTGCTTGCTTTATAAAAACGTAATATAGTACTCGTTGTTCCAGTGTAGATAATCTCCAGGTTGAGGCTTATGTTTGCTGAATAATTTTTGGTATAAATAGTGAGCATCGGCAAAACCGCTTGTTCTCCGCTCAACGTCTTTATATACAATAATCCATCCTCGGAGTATGGTACATCTATCTCTTGGTTAAACTTTAATTCACTTGAGTAATCTACAATGCTGGTCAATCCAGACAATGTTGCCGCCCCCGTCACCCGTTCCCCGTTCACCCAAGCCGTCTTTCCGCTGGCGATGTCCGCAGCAGTGGCCGTGCCCTCCGTCTGAGAGGCCAGACTGTGGGTGGTCACTACGCCGGACCCGTTGTGATAGCCCGCTGGAATGGGGTAAGAGCTGCCGCAGTTCAGTGCCTGATTCTTGGCACCTTGATTGGGCATGGAGCCGGTGACCTTCTGGCCGTTCACATAGGCAGTCTTGCCGCTCAGGATTTCCCCGGCTGCTGCCGTGGCGTCACCGGTCTCCACTGCCGTGCTTGTGCCAACTGCCTCCAGCCCCGCCGCGCTGGTACAGGTCTTGCCAGCGGCCACGTCCGCCGCCTCGGCGTTGCCAAATTCAGAGGCCGCCACCGACACCTGTACGGTCTTGCCCGCCCGGAGCAGGTTGTCAGTGGCCATGGTGCCGGTGGCGAGGAATACCCCGCCCCCGCCGATGGACACGCCGGCTTCCACCGTGCCGTCCTCCAGTGTTACGCTGTTTGGGGTGGGCACGCTGCCCGTCACCACCCCACCGTCCTGCCGGATGGCCTGCTTGCCTGCGGCTATGTCTCCCGCCCCGGCGGGGTTGGTCAGGGTGGGCAGGTCCGCGCCCGAAACCTCACCGGGGAATCTGCTGGTCAGCATGGTACCGCCTCCCATCCAGCCGGATACGCAGAGGGCGACCACACATTGTTGTCAATCACGGATGCGTATATCTGCCCGTTGAAGATTACTTTGTCGCCTTTCATGTATGGGTTTGTGCTGTCGGGCTGCACCCACTCGCTCGGGGTTTCTCCCAAGACTTGCGCCCACAAAGACGGGGAGGCGGTCGGGGACCATGTCTCCTGAGCGGTGTGCGCTTGCAGGCACTTGTACAGTACGCCGCCGTACTGAACCCTATCTCCGGCTGTGTACAGCTTTGATGGGTCCCATTCCGGATACAGCTCGGGGACCGTGGATGCCGTCTGGTCGTCCAGTGAGGCAGATGCGGCCTCGATGGCGGCCCGCAACTGCTTTGCTTTGCCTCTGGTCATGTCGCACCTCCCAGTATGATTGCCATCGCCTCATCGTCGGTGATCTCGTCCGTATCGCTGGGTTCTGGCTCGGGCGGCAGCTCATACTGCTCCCATGTCAGGTCCGCTTTCAGCCGGTAGGCGTAACCAGCGGGAGGCGTGGGGCGGGACCGAATGATGGACAGGATGTTGTTGTACTCGGATTCGGTGATTTCGGTGCCGCCGAGGCCGGTGCCGATGGCCATTAGATAATCGGATCCAGTTAATTTGTAGTATCTCATGCTCAGGGCCCCCAGTTCTCTATTTCAGGGATATAGGCAACCACATAGGCATACTCGAATCCCGCCGCAAAAGTGTTGCTTACACGCATTCCAATCTTTACGGTATTGATATTTGCATTCGTTGCAACGTATGTCCGGCCTGTAAACCCGGAACTTAACCCGGTCGGGTTGTTATCATAACTATAATTTATAATCCTGATTCCGTTTAATCTTTGTGCGCTCAAGTGATACGAGCTTTTTGCACCGATACCAATTCGGAAGCCATCAAAAGAATCATCATTTTCTGTGTACCACCATGCAGCAAAATTGGGGATGACACCAAAATTGTGCGTGACTTCGTATTCTGCCAGTAATTCAGCAGGAGCAAACTTTCCGGTTACAATTTTAGCTCCACTGCCTCCGCTGCCAGCCGTCGCCGTCCCCGCCAGCCCAAACAGGTTTACCCCCTGCAAGATATTGCTGGCTACAAAATCGCCGTCCAACTGCGCCAGCAACTCCTTGGTAATAGCAGAGACCGACACGGAAGATAAAACCTTGCCGCTGTCCGGCGTGATGGTCTGCGCTGACAGAGAAGGTGTGGCGCTCTTGGCCTGCTCGGGCTTTGCTGTTTGGATGCCGGAGACCGCCTCAGCCATCCCCGCTGGGAAGGTCAGCAGGTCGCTTCCGCCGGTCTTGGCTCGGATAGCGTTGCCCACCACAGTCAGGTCGGCTTCGTCTACAAATTTAATCGCCATCAGTAGCTCCCTCCTGCCGCGTTTTCGATGGTGACCGCCGCCCACGCCCCGTTGACCACCTGGAGCAGTTTGCCGTCGTCGGAGGCAGTGACGTAGGGGAGATGGTCGCTTTCAAGATCCACATCTTCGTGGCTAACTTCATTCGTCTCATTAAGGACGAAGCGCTCTACCCAATGACCGTAGTTCAAGGCGAACTCAATGTAGTCATAGTCCGCATTGGGATTGTACGCTGTCAGCGCGTAATACATATGAGAGGAAGCAACATACCCGATCACCGGTGTTCCGGCGTCCATAGCGGCCCGCACTTCTGCGAAGGTTCGGTTCGAGACCCAATTTGACCCGGACTCGCTGAACGTAACGACAAGCTGTTCGGCTCCCCCACCGCTCGGGATGTTGATGGTCTTAGCCGCACTTCCGTCGTACTCCCCCGTCACCGCGCCGGTGAAGGTCAGCTTGTGGGGATTGGGCAGCGCCGTGGGCACAGTCGGGATGGTGGGCGTTCCGGTGATCTCGCCGTAGGCGTGGGTGTGGCCTGTTCCCGACTTCCCGTCCAGCGCCGCCTTCACCACCTTGTTTTGTACGGGGTTTTCCGAGGTGGCCGAAAACGCAGCGTCCACGGTGATGCCACCCCCCATGGCGGAGAGGGTACCATCCGCCTCCACGCTCAGGCCCGTGCCAACCTTGATCCCGCCCAGTGTGTCTGCCGTCGCCGCCGGGAGGGTGTATGCCCCGCCTCCACCCCCGGTATCCAGCACCCCGCCGAAGCGCACCACGGCGGGGATGTCCACGGCGGGCTTGTCTCCGTCGGCCACCAGCGTGACCGAGCCGTCCGCCTGGGCTGTGACCGCGATCAGGGCCGCCCGGTAGGCCGCCCGCTGGGCCGCTGTGGCGCTGTTGGCCGGTCCGATGTCGCCGTAGCTGTTGGCCAGCAGGCCCGCCACCGCCACGGTCTGGGTGTAGGGGGCCGCAGAACCGGTCCAGCCCGCCGCCGCGAGCGTGACCGCCACCTCGGTGCCGTAGGCGGAGATGGCCGCGGCCGCGTCCGCTGCATCCTGGGCGGCCTCCTGCGCGTCCGACACATAGCCCGCCATCTGGCCTGTGAGCTGGCTGGCCGCGGCAGTTGCGGCGCTCCCTGCGGCCTGCTGCGCCAGTGCTGCCTGCTGGGCGGCCGTCTGGGCAGACCCCGCCGCAGACGTGGCGCTCTGTTCCGCCGCCGTGGCCTGCTGGGTGGCATGGGCCACAATGCCGGTGTCGGTGTTTACCCGCTCCTGTTCCGCCGCTGCGCGCTCCGCCTCGGCGTCCTGGCGGGCGGTCTCCTGGGTAATCCGGGACTCTTCGGCGGTGGCTCGCCCCTGCTCCGCCGTGGCTCGACCCTGTTCGGCTGCCACGCGGGCCTGCTCGGCGGTTCCTCTGGCCGCCTCCGCCTGCTCACGCCCGGTCTCAGCACTTGCCCGCCCCTGCTCCGCCGTCACCCGGGCGGCCTCGGCCGCCACGCGCCCCTGCTCGGCCTCGGCGCGCACATCGGCCTCTGCCACCGTGTCGCTGATGGCGGGGAGGAGTTCATCGTTGATATAGCGCTTGATTGCGTTCGGGCCCTCGTCGAACTTAGCTTTTAACTGGGCGGCAGTCAGACCGCCCACGTCATTGGGCTCGTCGTCCAGCTTCTGGATGATATCCAGGTCGTCATCCAGTTCTGGGATGACCAGAGACTGCACAATATTGAGGTCCGCGCTCAGTGGTGTGATAGACATGGTTTCCTCCTATTTGACATTCCCGGTGTAACGAATCTGCACGTCCACGCTGAGGATGGTGGCCGTGGCCGATGCGGAATTGGAATACAGGATCAGCTTGTAGAATGTGGCTTTTTTCACCTTCAGCTTGGCCCGGACTACCTGCGGCTTTCGGTTGGTGCCAAAGCTCCAGTGTGCAAAGCTGGCGTGGGTAAAGTTGGAAAGCCCAGAGGCGATGACCTTGACCGGGTAGTCCGACTTGATGTTGGACTCTGCCGTCATGTACAGCACCGCCTGGGTCTCCGGCTTGATGCCCACCCATACGACGGAGCTGTATTTGCGCATCCACTCCCGGTCAAAGGCCATAGAGCCAGATTCCCACCGGGCGTCGATGGGAGAAAGGTTGTCGTTCCGGTAAGCCCGCGAGAACTCCATCAGCCTCCCGTCCGGCGTCCCGAAGTACAGTGTGCCGTTGACCTTTTCCATGCAGGCCATGGGCACGTTGGTGTAGTAATACCAGGTGTTGTTGGCGTAGTTATGCACCAGGGCCTCGTCCCCGCACGCCACGTAATACTCCTGCTCTTCCTCGTCGTCAAAGGCCACGGCGTGCTCCATTGTGAACGCCTTCAGCGTGGCGGTCACCGGGTCGCTCAGGCGCTTTGCGTTGCGCTCGTCCCGGGTGGAGCCCACCGTCAGGGCCCATTCATAGCAGGCCGAGCCGAACAGGGTCCGGGGATTGTTCTTCACCAGCCGGGCCTGACCGGGGGCCGCGCAGCCGATCTCCCGGTTGAGCGGGGAGGCGTAGAAGGCCGCCGCTACCGAGTCATCCGCCAGAGTCAGCGTGTTGTACTGCACCGAGTGGGCCGAGTCGGCCTTAAAGACCAGCAGCCGGTCATAGTGCCGGATCATGGCCGTGATGGGCGTGTTGGCCGAGTCGATGGCGATGACGTTCAGGTCCGGGAAATACTCGGCGGAAGGCTGTCCCACGTTATCCAGTCCGCTGTAGACGGCCTCGTTGGTCCCGTCGCCATAGAGAAAGACCCGGCTGTCCGACGCGCCGTTGTAGAGTTCGGCAAATCGCATTCCGGCCACCTTCGCCCGGTCCCCGTATCCCTTCCTCCAGGTGACGGTGATGGTATTCACGCCCTTTGGGGGAGGCGATGCAAAGACGATTTTACCGGAGTCTAAATGGTTTGTGCGGCTGATATCGGTGCCCTCTATGGAGAGAATCTCGTCGATATCCTTCTCCACCAGGTAAAACTCTGTGGAGGTCCCGTCCGGGGAAAAGATTTGTTTCCGCTTACCGTTGAGCTTGTTCACGCCCTCCAGCAGCGTCCCGCCGCCCATGGGCTGGGAGGCCGTCGCCACCGTGGGGATATAGCCCTCCACCGCCTGGACCTGTCCGACGCCGCTCCAGCAGTAATACTCTGTGCCGGTGAGCAGATAGACCTTTTTGGAAAAGCCGAAGAAGGAGGTCTGCGCGTCTGTGATCGTGCCCAAGTCCACCTTTGTCCAGGCCCCCGGAGCCACGTCCCACAAATGCCCGTTGCAGGCGCACAGCAGGTGCCGCACCCCGGCCACATAGCCGTACCACATCCCCCGCACCGGGTGTTCGGCCCCATTCTCGCCGGCCTCGGCCAGCGCGCAGACCGGAGCGTAGCCGGGCCGAAGCTGCAAGTGCTGCTCCCGTGTGACCCGGAAGTTGCGCATCCGGGCGGCCTCGCCGGTTTTCAGTCCGGTGTCTCCGTCCGGGGATTCGTTGAGCCCCAGCCACTTGTTTAGGCGGAAGATGCTCTTTTCCGTTCCGCTTCCGATCCGGGCCACGCTACCACCTCCCGAACTGCCCGTACTCGATCCCGCCGTATGGGCTTGTGATGTCCTCCCAGGCGGCGGGCGTGTTTCGGAGCTGGGCGAGCTTCTCCTCATACCGCTGGTTGAAATAGGACGCCTTGTCGTCGTCCTCCCCCAGCAGCAGGTGGGCCGCCAGCCCGTAGGGCAGTACACCCTGGCAGATCCCGTCATCCAGGGGCAGCGCTGCGGTAAAGCTGGTGATCTCCGGGCAGATGGGCCGTTTTCCCGGCTCGGCTACCGTGTAGGTGTCGGATGCGGGCCAGCACTCTACGCGCAGCACGTTGAGGATGGCCAGGGTCCGGTTTTTGTACTCCTTGGTGTCCGCCGTGTCGGCGCTTCCGCTGGACTCGTTGATCTCGTCCATGAGATGCATGGACAATTCAAATACCTGCTGAGCGGTTGTGGCCATTTCGTCGCCTCCTGAAAGAAAATGTGGGGGCAGGGCAGTGCGCCCCGCCCCCGTCTGGTCATACGGTGAACTCCGCCACGCCCGAATTGAGCGCTCCGGTCTTCGTGGCGTAGGCTTTGATGACCGTGCCGCTGGCAAGGCCGCTCAGAGCCTCGGAATAAGTCTGCGCCGTGCTGGAGGTCTTGGGGTCCGTGCCGTCGGTGGTGTACTTGATGGCAGTGGCTCCACTGGACGTAATGGTCCAGGTGGAGGAGCTCTTGGCGATGGTGGGGGTGGCCTGCACATTGGCGGTGGCCACGTCCACATACAGGCCGTTGACCTTGGTGCCGATGACGAAGGCGTCGTGCATGAACCGACATTCGGCCACGTCGCCATCGATGCCCATGGGGTTCTTGTGGACCCGCAGGGTCTTGAGCTTCATGGGGTCCACGGTGGCGTTCTTGTATTTGATGAAGAAGTTGACGCCGGCGGGGAAATACACGTCGGGCACCCGGACAATTTTCATCCCGTCCAGCTCGCCGACCACGCCGTTGCCCACGCTCTTGGCCCCCAGCTTGTCGATGCCTACGATCTCGGTGGCCAACTTTACCTTGATGTAGACGCTCTCGCGGATGAAAAGGGTCCGGTTGGTCAGGGGAACCAATTTGTTGCTCATGGCGGCGGTGCCGTCCATGATCTTCTCCACGATGTTGGCCTTGGTCAGGTCGGCGCTCTCTGCGGTGACCAGGCCCGCGCCGTTCATCCACTTGGAGAAGCGGTACTTGTCGATGAGGGGGGTGGCCTGCTCGTCCCAGTTCATCCGCAGGCGCTTGGTGACCTGCTTGATGTTGAGCTGCTCGGCGTCGTTGCCGGCGTCCACCGAGAAGGTAAAGCCCTTGTCCTGGGTCATGGTCATCTCCTGCACCGTGTCACCCAGCTCGGTCAGGGTGCCGAAGCGGGTGGAGCCGGAGCGCGTGTAGTCCCCCACGGGGACGGAGTCCACGGAATAGATCTTGATGCTCTTGACGCCGGAGAAGTCGTAGCCCTTGCCGGCGTATGCGTCGGTCAGGGACCGGAGGGTGAAGCGCTCCGCCACCTTGTCCGAAAATTTTGTTGCCAGATTAATAGCCATTTTTTACCCTTTCTGACGATTAGTCGTCCTCATACCACCATTTGTCGATCTCGCTTCTGGTGTCTCCCTCCCGCGGGGAGTTGAGCGGGCCGGTGGTGTTCTGCTGATTCTGCCGGTTCTGGCGTTCGGCGGCCAGCTCCGCCTCCAACTGCCGGTTGCGATGCATGGTGTAGGCGGCGGTCAGGCTCTCGCCCTGGGCCACCCGTTCCCACACCTCTTTGGGCACGTCGGCGGGCTTGACGGCCGGATAGGCCCGCAGGAAGTCCAGCATGCCCTGCTTCCGGGCCTCGGATTGCTGCCTGGCCCGGTCCTCCGCGGCCTGCTGGCGCTGCCGTACAGCCTTCGCCTCAGCCGCCTGGGCCTGCATGGCCGCCTGCTGCTTTTCCACACTGATCTGTGCTTCGGCAGTCTGCTCGTTGATTCCCTGGGCGATCAGCTCCTGCTTGCGCACCAGGTCAATGTACTGCTCTACGCTCAGGCCGTTGCGCTGGGCGTAGCTGCGGACCAGAGTCAGCGCCGGGTCGGCCTCCTGCCGGTACTGCCGGAGCTGGTCTCGCTCCTGGCGCACCGTGTCGTAGTCCCAGCCCTTTTGGGCCATGGACACGAGCTCCTCTCGGGTGACCTGCCGCGTCTCGTCCCGGTTTTTCAGGGTGAACAGCTCGGGCGGGTCTGCCTCTTCCGGTTTCTCCTCCTGCTCTTCCGGGGCTGCGGGTGCCTCCTGAGCGGGCGGAGCCGCTTCCGGCTGCGGGTCTGCCTCCGGCTTTTGCTCCATCCGCCCATCGTCTGCCTCCGCGGTGCCGGGGCCGTCGTCCTCCGCCCAAGCGGCGTCGATGTCGGCCTCGTTTACGGTGATGTTTTTGTTTCCGTTCATATCGTGCTCCTCCTCCGCCTATGGTCGGGCGGATTTTTATACTACGGGGCTGGTCTGCCCCTCGTATCCGGTCATTGCGGGCTCAGTTGCGCCCATGGCGGCGGCCTCCCGCTCCTTCAAGGTCTCGATCAATTGCTGCTGGTCGGAAATATAGCCGTTTGGAACCCGCTCCAAGTAGTCAACCACAGAGATCTTGCCCTGCGTCAGCAGGTTGTCCAACGTGTTGATCTGCGCGATTTCGCTCCAGTAGGCCGAGCCGCCCACATCCAGCTTGATGGACAGCGGCATCTGCTCCAGCACGGAGAAGTCAAAGGGCGCTGGGGCGTCCATCCCGTCCAGCCGCACATAGCGCACCCCGTAATAGACCCGCATCAGGTCCATCCAGATGTTGCCCATGTCCTCCACGCACTGGAACAGGTCCTGCCGGACGATTTCCAGGGGAACCGAGGAGGACTTTTGCAGGGCAATGATGGCCGAGGTGTTGTCCGGCTTGACGTTGCCCAGGGCGGCGTCGGTGGCTCCCATGAACTCCTTGGTGAGGGAGATGGCCAGCTCGATGAACTGGGACACCTGGGGCGAGATGACGGCGGGGTCGATGGTTTTCACCAGGTCACCGATGCTGCCGGCGCCCAGGTTGACGCCGATGGCCCGCCCCACACCGCTGTCCCACTTTGGGATGCGGACCTTGTCGTATACGATCTTGGGGTAGGCCGTGGTCATCAGGCTGATCATGGTCATGGCGAACATCTTGTTGATGAAAATCTGGTTGGGGATGAGCCCCGTAACGGCGGCCTGCCCATGGTAGCAGTTGGGCACATAGTCCCAGTTGAGCCATCCGAGGGGATAAAGCCTCTGTCCGGTGTCCCAGGCCGGACGGACCACCGCGTCCTTGACGGTCTTGACGCACCGCAGCGTCCCGCCCTCCTTCCACAGCCGCAGCAGGGTAGTTGCCTTGCCGTCGGTCATGGCGTCGAAGCGGTCATTGGTCTCGTCGCTGTCCGGCCGTACCGCGTCGGGGTCCTGCCCATACCGCTCCGCCTCCCGGCGCACGTCCTCCAGCATCTCACGCCGGGCCACGAGGATATAGGGCTGGCTCTGCACCGCCCGGGTGTTGGGGTTGCCGAATACCACGCGGGTGTTTTCCAGCAGCTCCACCCGGATGGTCCCCTTGGCGCTCTGTCCGGTCTCTGCCTCCGGGTCAAACCAGCAGTAATAGCACCCGTCCCCGTCCACGGCGGCGTTTCGCATGAAATTGCGGATTAGGCTGCCAATCTTGTTGTGCTCAAACAGGGCCTCAAACTGGTCGTTGAGCACGGAGCACACCGCGTCCGTATCCAGCCCGCCCGCCACGGGGGTCAGGGGAGAGGCCGCCATCTTGATGTTGTCCGTGGAGGTGGACGCCACCAGAAACAGGATGATGCGCTTTATGAAGTTGAATACCGGCGTGGGAAGGCCGTTGGATTTGACTCCCTCCCACTGCTTGCCGATGTAGAAATTTTCGTTGTTCCGAACCGTCTCGTAGAGGTCGATCTGGCTTTTGAAATCCACCCCCGCGTTGTACTCCTTCCAGACCTTTTCGGGGGTGGGCGCGTCCCTTTTGCCGCTCATAGGCTCTCCCTCCGTCTGGGCCGCCCGTCAAAGGCCATCAGATTGCTGATGCCCTCCTGGAGCTTCGCGTCCTCCTGGGGCCGGTCTCCGCCGTCCAGAGCGTCCCGCAGGGCCTTGAGCTCAGACCGAAGCTCCTCCTGCCCGCGCTCCACCCGCTCCAGGGCGTCTAAAATCCGCCTGAAAACCATGCCTTTACCCTCCATACGTAAGATACTCCTCGCTGAGCGCTCCGCCCAGCATAGCGTCGTCGTAGTCCATCCGCTCATCGTCGTCTTCCCGCTCCGGTTCCTCCGGCTCGGCCCCCATCGCCCGGAAGGCGCACAAGTAGCGGATGGCGTCTGGGCTGTGCGTGTACTCGTGGGGCTCCTTTGCCACATCGGACGGGTTTTTCTCGTCGTGCTGCACGGCGGCCAGATCCCGGATCAGGCGCTTGCAGTCCTCAAAAATCAGCATACCCGGCCTGCCGTCGGGCCAGAGCTTGAGATATTCCTTCAGGGCCAACCAGCCATGGACCCGCTGGTTGGGGGCCTTGATGAGACTCACGCCGCATCGTATAAATTCCTCTGCCATGGTCCGACCCGAAACCTTTTGGGTGCTCCACAGGTCCGGCGGGGCCAGGGTGTACCGGATCGTTTCTGCGTCCGGCGTCCGTTCCCGCATGGCCCCCGCCGCCTGCGATACGATCAGGTCCGGGCTGCAAAGCTCCCGGTAGACCCAGATGCGCCCGTCGTAGTCGATGGCCGCCCAGTAGCAGGCCAGCATATCCAGGCCGTAGTCGATCACCCGGTAGCGGGGCCATGCGTCCGGCAGCGTCCGGGGCGGTATCACGTGGGTCTCCCGCCGGAACTCGGGGAAATACTGCCCGGCGAAGATGTCCCAGCGCCCGTCCCGCCACGCCTCCCGGAGCCCGTCCGGAAGATTGTCCAGATACTCCAGATAGCCCGGATCGCTCCGCACCAAATACGGATTATCCGTGGATTTGGCCTGAATGAACACGTAGTTCTCCGGGCGCTCGGTGGGGCGGAACGCGCGGTCCACGAACAACCGCTTGACCCACATGTGCCCCACACCTCCGGGGTTACAGGTCAGGTACATGCGCTTGGGAAAGTCGTTCACGCCCCGGATGCAGGGCGTCAGGGTGGAAAATTGGTACTCGGTGAAGTGCGTCGCCTCGTCGATGAAGATCACGTCGTATTCTTGCCCCTGATACTGGTCCACGTCGTGCTCGCTGGCGCAGTAACCAAACACGATGCGGGACCCGTTTGGGAAGGTGAACGCCTTGTCCGTCTCCCGGTAGCACGCAATGCCGTTCAGGTCCTTTTTCATGGGGAGGATGTGGTTCTCCCGCAGCTCCGGAAAGGTGCGCCGCAGGATTAGAATGCGTATGCCGGCATACTTCAGGGCCATCAGCATGGATTTGGTACGCACGGCCCAGCTCTTTCCGCCCCCCCGCGCGCCTCCGTAGGCCACAAACCGAGCCCGCGCCTGAAAGAACTCCATTTGCTTGGGACTGGGCTTGGATATCGTCAGCGTCATTTTGCCATCTCCTCCAGCCCCGCCCCCAGCTCCAGCCGCAGCGTGGTCTCTCCGGTCTGCTCCACCTTGTCGGTAAACATGCCCAGATGCCGGCCCAGCAGCTCCAGGGCCTTGAGCTTATCGCAGGTGGTGACCTTGATGCCAAACTTGGTCTCTTCCACGCCTACCAAGGCGGCCCGCTGCTCGGCGTCCAGATCGTCGGTGTCGGTCAGCACTACGCGGACGCCCCCGACCACTTTGGCGATCCCGCCCCGGTCAGCGTGCGCGATCTTGTAGAGCTCCTGGACCACCCAGTCCTGCGTGACTCCGGTGCGCTCCTCCCGGTCCGCCATGGCTTTCCGGATCGCTTCCGCAACGTTATTTTTCGTTATGAGCTGCCGGCCGATGTTTGGATCTTTGTACCCAGCCCTCCCCGCGGCCTGCGTGGCGTTGAGGTCCACCAGGTACTCCGCAACAAACCGTTTTTGCTTCGGCGTCAGCTTGGCCATCCTCAACGCCTCCTCTCTGCATAAAAATACCGTGCAGGGATCCAATCCTACACGGTAATTATCGCATGGCTTTTAAACCTGATTCCCACTATAGTGGGAGTCTTACAAATAATTTTGGCGCCCAATTAAGTAATCCACGGGAACCTCGAAGTAATCCGCCAGTGCAACTATTGGCGCCAACGTTGGCTCCTTCTCCCCGCGTTCATACTGGCCGATGATATTTTTACTCAACCCGCACAGTTCCCCAAGGGCCTTCCGGCTCATCCTTCGCCGCTCCCGCAGCTTCTGGAGCCGCTGTGGAAATTCCTGTTTCATGCTCTTCTCGCTTTCCTCAAATAGAATACCGTTTCAATCGGGCCTTGACCGCCTCCATCATGGCCTCCTGGCCGTTGGCCTTGACCTCCGCAGATCGGCGGGCGTCCTCATCCACCGTACCCTCGGCGATCAGCCATATCACGCTTGTGGTCTCTCGCTGGCCCTGCCTGTAAAGCCGGTCAATAAACTGCTCTATCAGCTCTTGGTCATAGGTGGGGCTAAACCATACGATGATGTGTCCCCCGTCCTGGAGGTTGAGGCCGTGCCCAGCTCCGGCCGGATGGGCCAGCAGCACGGGAATTTCTCCCCGGTTCCACGCCGCTATCGTCTCGCTGTCTTTCAGCTGCACCGCCTGGGGGAAGCGGGCCAGAATACGGTCCCGCTCATGTCGAAAGTTGTAGGCCACAAATACCGGCTCCCCGTTGGCTTCCTCCAGAATGTCCCCCAGTGCGTCCAGCTTGGCGGTGTGCAGCTCGTGGGCCACGTGGTCGTCATCGTACACGGCGCCGCCGGCGATCTGCAGCAGCTTCCCGTTGACGGCGGCCGCGCTGCCGGCGTCGATGACCTCCCCGGCCAGCTCCAGGATGGTCTCCCGCTCCATGCGGTCATACAGTTCCCGTGCCTCCGGGGACAGCGGCACCGGCCTGGTGGTCTCCACCAGCTCCGGCAGCTTCAAATAGTCACGAGCCTGCATACTTACACAGATGTCAGAGATTTTGCTATACACCTCATCCTCCGCCCCCGGCCTGGGGGTCCACTCATAGACCACGTAGCCGTTGCGGCGGCCGGGCGTGAAATATCGGTTTTTGTACTCGGTCATGGTCTTGCCCAGTCGCTCCCCCCGGTCCAGTAGGTAGACCTGCGCCCAGAGGTCCAGCAGGCTACGGGGCCGGGGTGTGCCGGTCAGCTCCCAGATGTATTTTATCAGCGGCCGCACCTTTCGCAGCGCCTTGAAGCGCTGGGCGCTGGGGTTGCGGAAGCTGCTGCTTTCGTCCACTATCACCAGGTCAAAGGGCCAGCCCAGGCCGTAGTGCTTCACCAGCCACGGCACATTTTCCCGGTTGATACAGTACACGTCCGCCTCCACGGCCAGGGCCGCCAGGCGCTCCCTGGCGCTACCCAACACCCGGCTGACACGGAGGTGCTGCAGGTGGTCCCACTTGGCGCTCTCGCGGGTCCAGGTATCCTCCGCCACCCGCAGGGGGGCAATCACCAGGACCTTGGACACGGCGAAGTAGTCATACAGCAGCCGCTCCGCCGCCGTCAGGGCCGTCACGGTCTTACCCATGCCGGGTTTTAACCACAATGCCGCTGCTGGGCGCTCCAGCAGATAGTCAATACAGTAGGCTTGATACTCGTGCGGCACGTACTTCACGCCCCTGTCACCTCCCCAAGCACACAAGCCATCATGTCATTAACGGCAGTTTTGCTATCCGGCACAAAGACAATGAAGCCCAGCGCCCGGAGCCGGTCATGGACGTACCGCTGACGGGGCCGGGGCTTCTCGCCCAGGTCCTTGGTCTCCGCGAAGTACACCCGCGCCCCCGGCATGAGTATGAGCCGGTCCGGCACGCCGGTCCAGCCGGGGCAAACCAATTTCAGGGCCAGGCCGCCGGCGGCCTTCACTCTCTTGCGCAGGTACGCCTCAACTGTCTTTTCCATGTTCGCCTCCAAATTCCCAAACGCTTGGGATTTTCACGGTTTCCCGTCTAGCAGCTCCGCCATACGAAGAAGGGCGGCGTCCTTTAGCTTCCCAAAATTACACCACCCCGGGCGGGTTTTCTGTTCGGCCTTCCATCTGAACACTGCTCCTGCGGGCGATCCCCAGAAGCTCCGAAGGGTGGCGCCTGCCACCGTGCTATGTGGGCTCGCCGGTTTACTAGGCATCTCCAAGGCGGCTTTTAGAATAGCCGTCAATTCCTTGTCTTTACGCAGCAGCCTCAACAATTCGTCAATCGTCATAGGACCCTCCTTTTCAGGGGTATCAAAAATATCTCGCGTGCGCGCGTATATAGCGTATATGCGTATTAGGCGTAGTGTGTGTGTGTGTGTGTATCCTAAATTAACTTTTATCTATATACAGTTGATACTTGTGATACTTGTGATAAAAGCCTTGCGGCTCAGTGGTTTCATTGGTATCACTTTGAATTTTTGTTCTGATACTTTGATACCGCCCCTGGTATCAAAGTATCAGTCCGGTATCAGTTTCACGCGGCCATTCTGATACCCGGCGGAAGCGTGTCTGAAGGCCATACGGCCCGCATTTCTGCCGCCTCGGCTCCTCCTTCCACCCGGGCAACTGGCGCAATATGGCGGTAATGTCCCGCTTCTCCTGACGGGGGAATTTCTCCGGGTCATTTTTCAGGCACTCGGTCCACACTTCCGACGCACAGACGGTCATTCGCTGGTTTACGCCCCGTTCCTTGATTTCCTCGGACTCCAGAAACCAGGTCTTGCGGCTCCCACGATCCTTTTCATGCCAGTTTTCCGGAAGCAGGGTCTCCAGGTAATCCTCCACCAGGCCGCGCCGGGCGTCATTCTCGGTAAACTGCTCTTGCTGCTCCCTGGCGTATGCAGCCAGATCACCGGGCAGAGTCAAGGCCTCGCCGTCATGGTATCTGGCAACGGCTTCCGCCCAGAGCTGATCAATGACCGCCTGGGTCAGGTCATTCCAGACCGTGAGTTCCGGGGCGGTCTCCTGCAGCCGCACGGGCCAGAAACGGCGGTTGCCGGTATCGTCCCGCAAGAAGTCGTTGGAGTTCGTGGTGCCGAAGAATACGCATTGACGCGGGTGGTCCTCCACCCGGCGGCCGTAGGCGGCCCGGTAGCTGTCCACCTGCTTGGAAATGAAGTTCTTGGTGGTCTCAATTTCCGTTTTCCGCATGGCGGCCAGCTCACCCATCTCCACCAGCCAATAGCCCTGGATACTCTCGTAGGCTTCCTTGGTGCCGATACCGGCCAGGCTGTCCGTATACCAGCCGTTGGACATTTTGGCGATCAGCGTGGACTTGCCCCGCCCCTGGGGGCCGGACAAGACCAGGATATAGTCGAATTTGCAGCCGGGCCGCATGACACGGGCCACGGCCGCCGTGAAGGCCTTGCGGGTCACAGCGCGGGTGTAGGGGGTGTCCTCGGCGCCCAGGTAGTCACAAAGCAGTGTGTCCAGACGCTCCACACCGTCCCACTCCAGCCCGGCCAGGTAATCCTTGACCGGGTGGATGATATTGGAGCGGGAGGCGTTTCCAACAGCGTCAAAGACGTGGCTCTTGTTGTCGATGGCATAGACGGTCGCAAGGTATTCCCGAAGCTGACTGTCATCGTTATCATCCCAGGCGTCGCCATTGACCGGGTCACGCACGCCACGCCAAGGCAGTGCTTTCACTGCCACAAGGCGGTCCTTAAAGGAATTGAAGGCAAGCGTCCCCTTCAGGTTCGGGTCATGGGCCAAAATAAGCCGGATATTTGCGACGCTGTCCTCGGGGTCGCCGCGCCGATCAACAGTCAATTCCCTCATCCAGTTATCGCCACCACCACCCTCGTCAACAGCGGAAAAGTCAGCGCGGGCCTTCTCCAGCCGCTCACGGGTCACCAGGACCTTGACGGCGTCATCCTCGCGGGCCAGTTCGGTCATAGCCGTGTAGCTGGGCAGCTTATTCACCGGGGTGTCCGCGCCGGCGTCACCGTCCCGGTCGCCGTACAGGTGCAGGCGGACCAGGTCAAAGGCGTTGCACAGGCGGCCGCTGGCGGGGTCGGTGGCGTGATTGGAGTAGGCAAACAGGGCGTCATCATAGACCACCAGGCCGGCGGCGGTGGAGCCGCCGGTGTAGGTGTAGCGGCCGGGCAGGGCGCAGGCCACGTATTTGTCAGGCAGAAACTTCTCTATGGCCGTGTCAATGTCATAGCAGCGGCAGAAGGCCCCCACCATGCCCGGCTTGGTCCGGGGGTCTCCCTGGCGGGCCGCCGTCTTCTGGCGGATACCGGCGCACCGGGAGCTCTCCGGCCAGTAGGAAGCGTCCCGCCAGTCCGGGTATTGCTCCAGCAGGGTGTCAGGGTCCAGGAAGGGACCGTCGGAGTTGTCGAAGACATAGGCGCCGTCGGTGGAGGTGCTGGGCCAGTACATGAGCCGGGTAGGCTGGTAGGTGGTATCGTCAAAGAGGTCTATACCCAGGCTTTCCGCCAGCTTCCGGGCGGCGGCCTGGTATTCGTCCCCGGAGACCGGCCTGGACAGCGGCACGATGAGCCGCAGCCGGGGGGCGTCGGGGGTGTGCTTGTGGGTGGAGTAGACGGCGGCGGCGTTGCCGTAGACCAGGGAAAAGGCGTCCAGCAGGTCCATGGTGGCAAAGTCGGCGTCCAGGGTGATGAGGCTACGGTGCTCCAGGCTGTCCGCCTTCCGGCGTCCTTGTTTCAACCAGCCCCCCACGAAGCCGCCCACGTCCTTGATGGTGTCCTGCTTGGTCTTGGGCAGGCGCTTATATTCGGCTACGGTCTCCCGCGTCCTGGTGGTCTCGCTGATCTGCTGCAGGAAGCTGGACCAGGTCGTAGTCACGTTCTTCCATTTGGCAGCGGTGCGGGAGCTGCCGGTGGCTATGGTGATGTTTCCGTCATGGGTCGGGTGCAAATTTGGCATGGCGTTCCCTCCAAGGTTCCTTTTCCTGTGTGGCAATTCAGAAGCGGGTCGCGGGTGTCGCAGAAGCAGCAGGGCTTCCCATCAAGTGAACTGGGCGGATAGTGGCTGCAGGTCTCGCAGTTATAGGGCTCCATTTTCTCAGTCCTTCATGTAAAAGTCAGTTTCAAAGCCGGCGGCGTCCAGGGGCAGCCCCGGCGCCCAGGGCACGGGGCGTCCCATTATCTCCCGGACCTCCTCCAGGGAGCCGAAGCCCACGGGGGTGTCCAGGATGACCTCATCGTGAACGGTGAACACGATAGGGTAGCCGGCGGCGTCCAGGGCCGCCATAGCGTCCCGCAGGCAGTCCCGCGCCGTGGCCTGGGTGATGTTCTCCACCAGCTTCCCCCCATAGGTTTTCAGCCGGGTGTAGTGCTTGGCGTTGTCGGTGCCCAGGTAGGTGAGGCCCAGTTTGTCAAACTTGGGTTCCGGCCGCAGCTCCGGCTTGTAGTAGGCCAGGCGGCGCCCGGAGGGCAGGGTGATAAAGAGGAAGTCGCCTTCACAGGCAAAGCGGACGCCGTGGGCCAGGGCCACCTTTTCCCCCTGCACGGCACGGATGGCGGCGTCCTCCACGTCATACCAATAGCGGACAATGTGCGGGTTGGCCTTCCGCCAGTGCTTCACAATCACCGGCAGCTCCTCCTCTGGTATGCCGCTCTCCAGGGCGCCCATGTTGATGAGGGCCCCAACGCTGCCTTGATAGCCGCAAGCCAGCGTTGCCACCTTGCCCTTGGGGCGCAGATCGGCGCGGGGGCCGCCCTTCTTGATGTCATCCTTGGGCACATGAAACATCTGGGAGGCGGTGGCCTCATAGATGAGGCCGTCCCCCCGGAATACGTCTAGGACCCACTTTTCACCCGCCAGCCACGCCAGCACGCGGGCCTCAATGGCTGAATAGTCGCAGACAATGAAGCGGCAGCCCCCGGAGGGGATAAAGGCGGTGCGGATGAGCTGGGACAGGACAAAGGGTGGGGAGCCGTAGGCCAGCTCCAGAAGGTCAAATTCTCCGTTCCGCACGAGCTCCCGTGCGGTCTCCAAGTCCGGCAGCTTGTTCTGCGGGAGGTTCTGGACCTGGACCAGCCGCCCGGCCCAGCGGCCTGTTCGGCCGGCGCCGTAGAATTGGAGAATGTTATGCGCGCGGCCGTCCTCACACAGGCCCCGGCGCATGGCCTCATACTTCTTTACGGAGGTCTTGGCGAGTTCCTGGCGAAGCTGGAGCGCCCGCCGGGTGCTGTCATCGGGGGCAGCGGCCAGCAGCTCCGGCACCGCCTTCTTGTCCAGGCTGGTCACCTGCAGGCCCTTGGTCTCTAGCCAGCGGGTGAGCTGGGCGCCGCTGTTGGGATTCTCCAGGCCGGTGACGGCCTTGGCCTCCGCCAGCAGCCGCCCGGTGTAGGCGGCGTCCAGCTCCAGGGCCTTCTCTACCAGCACCGGGTCCAGGCGCACGCCCCGGTCATTGATACGCTGGTCCAGGGTCCAGGCGTCAAGCTCTGCCTGGGGGCGGGGGTAACGGGCCAGCCGGTGGCGGATGTCGGTTTCCACGTCCACGTCCCGGACGCAATAGCGGCGGAAGGTCTCCCACTTCTCCGGGGCGTCCTGGGGCAGGTGCCGGACGCCGTCCTTGGTGGGCTTGCAGAAATAGCGGATGAGCTCCTTACCCTCGGTCATCTTCTGCTGGTCCAGGCCCAGGGCCGCACCCACATGGCCCAGGGTGCCGGGCAGCCCCAGGGTGGCCGCCTGCACCATCGTGCAGCGCCATTGCTCCGGGGGCATGGGGCGGCCGAAGTGGCGGGCCAGGCAGGTGCGCTCAAAGCTGGCGTTATAGGCCGTCTTGACCACGTTGGGGCTGGTCAGCATCACCAGGAAGTCCTCCAGGTCTCCGGGGATGAGGTCAGAGGCCACCGGGGGGAGCAGGGAGGGCTCCCCCTCCCCGCCGGCGGCCAGGTCAATCAACATGGTGGGGCCGTCCCCCACCTGGTAGGCAATCAGCAGAACGGCAAAGTCCGGGGCCTCCGTATAGGGGCGGACGCCGGACTTGACCAGGTCCACACTGGAGTAGGTCTCAATATCCACGCCCATGATCATTCCAAAGGCAGCCCCTTCACGCTGTCAATGACAGTCGCCGCGATCTCCAGCAGAGATAGGCCGGTGACCGGCAATTCCTTCATTCCGCCGCCGTGGTCGTGTTCAAACACCACCCGTACCGCCTCCGTGTGCGTGGGTCCATAGTAGAGATAGGCCACCCTCGTGACCCGGCCGCCGGTAGCGGCCTTCATCATCGCGGACAGGTAAAACTCCACAAAACGCTTTTGATTCATGTGATCCTCCTTTATAGGCGTCCCGCCCCCGCCACTTGGAGCAGCGGGGGCGGTTGGGTTGTCACAGGATATCGTCCAGGTCGCCAGTATAATTATCGTTGAAGTCGTCCTCTGCACGGCTGCCGCCGGCCAGGCGCTCGCCGTCGCCCACCTTCTGGACGTTGTTCAATCCCACGGCCACCCCATTATTTCCGCTGGCAGAGAAGGGATAAAAGTTAACCGAGAAGCGGCAGTAGCAGCCGCTGTAGACTTCTTCGCGGTCCATAATTGGATTGAGCGCCAGATCCACTACACCTGGCTTGCGGTTGGCGTTGGCATTTAGGAAATAGCACCCGGAAAAGGCCTCGTCGTCGGGGCGCTCGGCATCTCCATCCCGCAAGGGCAGCTTCAGGTTAACCGGTTTCTTGCCCTTCCACTTGTCCTTTATTCCGGTTTGGGTCGCAGCCTCTACTGCCGCCCTGACCTTCTTCAGCGTGGCCCCGTCATCCTTTCGGATAAGAATGCAGGCGCTGTACTTGGGGTCGCTGCCGTTGATGCTGGCGGCCTCGAAAACATGCTCATAGGACAGGCGGCACTTGCCGGTGATCACCTTACAAGGGTTATTGTTCTTATCCATATTAAATTTCCTCCTTAAAATCTTCCGTCGCTTGGGCGGCGGTGTTCAGTTCAGGCCGTTTGTCGCTTTCCGGGACCAGAGTGGGGGCGCCCTCCGGTTTCACAAGGTATGCGCCGGCCACCTCGCCAAAGCGCTTTTTGCCCACCAGCTTCTCCATGGCGGTGATCCCCAGTAGCTCCCGGGGCTTGTAGATGTCGGCCACCTTGTAGCCGATCCGGCGCAGCTCCGCCGCTACGGCGTCCTCATCGGCATATCTGCGATTGCTCCGCCCCTCTACGACCTTATAGCCAGGGAAACGGACGCCCTGCGTCAACGCGGCATCCAGGGCGTACTCGCTCACTTTTTTGGCCCAGGCTGTCAGGCCCGGCAGCCGATCCAGCACGTCCGCCACCGCATCCGCGTTCAGTGTGCGGGGCTCTGCGAAATCGTACCGGGCCAGTTCCATCTGGTAGGCCGCCAGAGCCTTACAGACTGGCGCGGCCTTGCACCATCGGCACTGCTTTTCTCCGGGGCGGCACTCCCCTTCTCCCGCCCAGGCAAGGGCGGCCTTCGGCTTTAGCTCCCGCTCTGCCCAGTCCAGCAGCTCCGTGGCAGTGATGCTCCAGACAGATATACTGTCGAGGCGGGGCTGGTAAATGGTCAGTCGGATCGTCTGGATGTCATAGAACAGGGAGAAGGCCAGATAGCAGCCCAGGCCGTAGATCTTCATCTGCGGGTTATCCTCGGCGCTCACGGGAACACCAGTGCCATACTTCAGGTCAATGACATCCATCAGACCGTCCGCAATGATGGCGCAGTCCGTGGTGCCAAAGCCCTCCGGGATGTACTCGGACACATCCACCCGCTGCTCGATGTAGATACCGGGGTCAGGGCAGCGGCGCTTTGCCTCGGCCATGCGCTCCTCGATGAAGTCGGCATAGCCTTCCATGTGCTCCCCCATATCCCCGGAGTACAGCGGGTCCGCCTGGACCTCCGCCAGCTCGGCGGTGATGTCCTCGCCTTCCCACCGTTCCCGCAGCAGAAGCTCACCCAGCCGGTGGGCCAGGGTGCCCTCTTGGGCGTACTCGCTGCCCTTATCCGGCATCCCCTCCTCCATGCGGATGCTGGGCGGGCAGACCAGCCACTGGGCCGCCTTGGAGGGCCTAACGACTGCATGCGTTTCAGGCATTCGGGTCACCCGCCCCCGCCGTGCCGGCGCCCAGCTTGCCCAGCTCTGCCAGAAAGGCCGCCCGGTCGCCCTCTTTCAAACCCGACATGCCCTTCGCGCCAAACTTGTCCAGGATGGCCTTCACAGCAGGCGTGCCATATGTACGTGACGCCTCGATGCCCGCCGCCCGAACCTCCTCCGGGGTAGGTGGTTCTGTCACCACGGCGTCATTCCACTCCGGCGTTTCGTGAGGGGGGTCCTCCACGTAGGGCTCCGGGGGTAAATCCGCAGACGATTGCGGATTTGGGGTTGTCGATGCTTCGGGGGTTTGCGCGGCTCCCTTCTGCGTCCCACTTGGCGTTTTCTGTTCCAGAATACGTCTGGCCGCAGCAGCCACCGTTTCATCCTTCATGCAGTGGAGCCCAAAAGCGGTCAGAGACGCCACGGCCTCCAGCGGAGTGGCTCCAGTGATTTTAATCTCGATCATTTTAGGAAAACTCCTTTCTTATGCAACAAACAATGGTCTTGGAATGGATTCGCGCCCAAAACGGGCGGCTCGGCGCCCCCGGTATACTGACAAGGAATTTCGGGGCGTGTGGGTCAATCAAAATTTTGTTCCGGGCCGCCGAGCCGCCAGCTCAGGCATAACCCCTCACCTCCCGCATGGGGTGACGACCGCTGTGATCTTACACCCCGGCAAATATAGCCCAAACGGGGCACCCCTTGGTACAAGGTCAAATAAGCAGGACTCAAGTTCCCGTGCGCTTTGGATTTTTCGCAAGACCGTGCCGGTCCGTGGGTCCAGTATCTTGACCGGCTCCATCTCAACTGGCTCCTGACGGGCACGCAGGCCGGCCTTGTATGCCCGGTTGATCGCCTCCATCCAGCGGATGACCACCCGCCGCTCAGCGGTTGAAAAGCGGTAGCGCTCGGTGTCGGCGGCCAGGTTTATCCCCACATCAATGGGGTATCCGTCCGAGCCCTCGCACCCAGCCGCGAAGGCCGAATTGATTTCTGACACCAACCTTCTGAAATAGTCCCATTTATCGCTCGAGATGCGGACGCCGGCCAGTCGATCCATGGCCTTGTCCAACTCCCGCTCAACATCGACTGGGTATCGCACAGAATCGCACCTCCTCTGCATTCGGCCGGTCTTCCGCCAAATACTCACGAAGCGCCGAAAGATAGTCGTCCACATTTTCCTTTGTCGACGCTATCCCCATATCCTTCAGCGCGGCCCGAGCGCCTTCCCTGGCGGCATCATTCCAACGGGTGTCTGACATCTCGCGGATGCCCAGGATAGGAATGCCCTCCCCGCTCATGCCGGCACCTCCGTTCTCTTGCTCCATCTCTTGGCGGCGGTACTGATGGCGTCATGGATGTCCGTCTGTACCCCAGTAAGGTAATTGTAGTGGGGCGCTGTAGATACCGTCCGGCAATGGCAGCAGGAGCATTCAACCACAACGAATGGATGGCCGTAAATCTGCCCCAGGCCCACCATCGCCTCACCGCCGCAGAAGGGGCAGGGCGGGAGTTCCAGTGTCTCCACCTGGGCCTCGACGGACTCTAGGACGCTCAGTCCACCAAATGCCTCCACCACATGCTTGTCCTTTGTATAGTCGTGTACAAGCCGGCTCATAGCAACGCCCCCTTCCTTCTTGCCCGTTCCTCCCGGATACCAGTTGCCCGTCCCAAGACGAAGCCTACGACCGCGCAAAAGAACGGACACCGACTATTGGTACTCGTAAATTCCGCTAGGGCGCGGGCCGCTTCAATGTTGGGGTTGTCGTCATCAATAGCGCAAATCCACGGGTTAGACTCTCGTATAATCGCCCAAGCCTCTTCCGCACTAAAATATTTCAT
>Ga0129308_1001443_pt1 | contig 24776 bp, 17 predicted proteins | sample L827metagenome_FD_94440 | JGI IMG/M metagenome (GOLD analysis project Ga0129308, IMG submission 94440) | Ring-tailed lemur group fecal microbial communities from Wisconsin, USA - L827 metagenome | ecosystem: Host-associated > Mammals > Digestive system > Large intestine > Fecal | place: USA... | reverse complement strand
TATCGCTCTCACGTGAGATACGCTCTCTCGCGACAACTATTATATTCTATCAAACTACTTCCTCCCTGTCAAGAATAAACTGTGATTTTTTCAAAAAAAATTATCTTCGTTCGGTTTAAGCCCGCCGTTGTCACGTTTCATTACCTATATTTTTTTGAATTTTATTCTCGTTTTTGGCATTTTATGGTATTATTAGCACATGGAAGAAAAAATTTATCTGCTAAATATAGAAGATATTAGTAAAAATCCTTATCAGCCACGCAAACATTTTGATCACGATAAGTTAAAAGAGTTATCCCAATCTATAGAAGTTAATGGGGTACTTCAGCCCATCATTGTTCGTAAGAGTAATCTCTTTGGGTACGAGCTTCTAGCAGGAGAACGACGTTTGCGGGCATCAAAATTGGCGAAGATTAATAAGATACCAGCGATTATTCGTTCTTATTCTGATAATGATATGATGGTGCTCTCTATTTTGGAAAATTTACAGCGTGATGATATGAGTCCATTAGACGAAGCTGAAAGCATCAAAAAAATTATAGAAAAAAGCTCGATGACTCATGAGGAAGTTGCCCAACACCTCGGAAAATCTCGCTCCTATATTTCAAATCTCTTGAGAATTTTAAAACTTCCTCAAGAAATACTTCATCTATTAGAAGATAAAAAAATTAGTTTAGCTCACGCCCGGACTCTTCTTGCTGAAGAAAATAAGGAAAAACAAGTTTCCTTAGCTCATAAAATCATTGAAGAGAAACTAAATGTGCGCCAACTTGAAGATATTATTTATCAAAAAATCCCCAATAAAAAAAACACTAATAAAAAAAACATTTATATAGAAGAAAAGGAAAAAGAACTTGCAAGATGTTTAGGTGTAAGTAATAAAATTTCATATAATGAAAAGCATCAAAATGGAAAATTAGAATTGCATTTTGAAAGCCTGGAACAACTCGAAAAACTCTTGAATAAACTCACAAAAAATCCACAGTAAATTTACTGTGGATTTTTTATCCCAAGATTTACTCACAAAAATATTGTTTTCCTTTTTTGTGGAAAAGTTTAGAAATGCTTGTTATAGCCGTTGCGCCCTGTGGAAAACTTTTATCTTCTCCACATTATCCACAATTTTGGGGATAGTTATCCACTTCTGTGGAAAATTAGTATTTTTTTTCAACAGCGGTGGATAAATAGTTATCAACATGATATAATAGGTTCTACTTAATTTTAATATATTAGAGGAAAAATATGGCTCTCCAAAAAGAAAAAAAAGAATTTTGGACGAGAGTAAAAGAATTAGCGAAAAAAAATATCAAACCGCAGTCGTATGATTTCTTCATTGAGCCTGCCCAACTGTTAGAAATTGAAAATGATGTAGCAACCATTATCGTGGGGGCGAAATTTCATAAAGATTTTTGGCGGAGTCAGGAAGGATTAATCAGTACAGCTGGATTTGAAATTTTTGATCGACCGATTCGTTTCAATTTACTTTCAGAAGAAGAAGTTTCAGAAAAAATTGAACAAGAAAGCAATGAACAAGATGGATTTGATGAAGCACCTGCTCTAGCAACTCCGGATTTCACGCGCTTAAACCCAAAGTACATTTTTGATAATTATATTCAAGGTGAAGGTAATAAATGGGCAAAAGCTGCCGCTTTTGCTGTTGCCGATAAACCAGGTGATGTCTATAATCCCCTCTTCATTTATGGTGGCTCTGGACTTGGCAAGACGCATTTGATGCATGCGATTGGCAACGAAATCTTGAAGGATAATCCACATTCTAAGGTTAAATATGTATCTGCAGAAACTTTTGTCAATGACTATGTCAATGCAACTCGTAAAGGACAGATGGCAAAATTTGAAGAAACATATCGGAATTTAGACATACTTCTTCTTGATGACGTCCAATTCTTTAGTGATAAAGAAGGTACCCAAAACGAGTTTTTCAATACTTTTAATACCCTTCATGATCGTGGTGCTCAAATCGTCCTCACCTCAGACCGTATACCGCAAGAACTCAATAAACTTGAAGAGCGTTTAGTGACGCGTTTTTCATGGGGATTGACGACAGATATCACAGCACCTGACTATGAAACACGTATGGCCATTCTTCAGACAAAATCTGAGAGCAGTAATTTAGAATTCCCTCAAGAAACTCTTAGTTATATCGCTGGCCAAATTGACTCAAATGTCCGTGAGCTTGAAGGTGCCCTTAATCGTGTAGAGTTTGTCGCGAAAACAAACAACCAAACGGTAGTCAATATTGATACCGCAAGTGAAGCATTGCGTTCTCTTAAAAGTAATACGCAGCAACCTTTGTCGAATTTGACAGTCAAAAAAATCCAAGATGAGGTTGCAAAATACTATCATGTGTCAACAGCTGATCTTATTGGGCCTAAACGTCCAAAAGAAATTGCATTTCCAAGACAAATTGCAATGTATTTAATTCGTGAATTGTTGGCACTGAGTCTTCCAGCTATTGGCAATGAGTTTGGTGGACGCGATCACACAACTGTTATGTATGCGCATAAGCAAATAACAGAAAAAATGAAGAATGATATCGATGTACAAAAAGACATTGATGCCATAAAGCGACTGTTTCAATAAAAAGTGACCTGTGGAAAACTTCTAAAGATTTCCTGAAGTTATCCTCTACTTATACACAGTGGAAAACTTAGTAAAGTTCATGTTTTAGCGCTTATCCCCATACTCACAAGACCTACTACTATTACTAATATATTTATATAAATAAATAAATAAAGAAAAGGACTATCATGATAAAATTTTCAATTAACAAAGTAGCTTTTCAAAATGCACTCAAAATTACCAAACAAGCGATTGGTTCAAAAGTTACTATTCCTGCTTTAACCAAATTAAAAATTACAGTCACTGCTGAAGGAATTACACTAACAGGATCTAATGGACAAATTTCGATTGAGAACTTTTTACCAGCCAGTGATAAAGATGCTGGAATGAATATCTCAGGTACGGGCAGTATTTTATTGGAAGCTTCTTTCTTTGAAAGTGTAGTTAGCCAAATGCCAGAGCTTACTTTAGAATTTGAAGAATTAGAACAAAAACAAGTACTACTCACTTCTGGTAAGTCAGAAATCACTTTAAAAGGTCAGGATGCAGAAATTTATCCACGCATTCAAGAAATTTCGCAAGAAAATCCTCTTAAGATTAATGTTGGCTTCCTGAAAGAAATATTTACAGAAACAGTATTTGCTGTAAGTACGCAAGAAAGTCGGCCTATTTTTACTGGGGTACATTTGGTTTTATCAGATAAGAAAAATCTCAAAGCTGTAGCGACTGACTCACACCGCATGAGCCAACGCTTGCTTGCTCTTGAAAACGACGGATCTGATTTCGATGTTGTTCTTCCGAGTAAGTCTATCCAAAGTTTCAAAAATGTCTTTACTAATGATGAGGAAGATTTGGACATTTCCTTGGCGAATAATCAAATTCTCTTCCGTAATGAACGTATCAGCTACTACAGCCGTCTAATTGAAGGTACTTATCCTGATACGAACCGCTTAATTCCTAATGAAGCTGATTATAGCTTAAACCTCGTCTTTGATGTTGCTGCTTTGCGTCGTACAATGGAACGTGCACGCCTCTTATCAAATGCAACAGCAAATGGTACCGTGAAGCTTACTGTTTCAGGAGATTCAGTAATTACAACAGCAAATTCTCCTGAAGTAGGTAGTGTGCATGAAGAGTTGACAGCAATTGAAAAAACAGGTGAGGATATTGCAATCAGCTTTAACCCCCAATATCTGATTGACGCCCTTCGTGTCATAAAAGAACCAGAAGTTCGTATCCGTTTTATTTCAAACGTTCGTCCTTTTACTCTTCTTCCTAAAAATGATACAGACAGTTTCGTACAGCTTATTACACCTGTCAGAACAAACTAAAAAATGTTAGAATAGACTTAACGAAAGTGAGGTCTATTTTTTTATGGAAATCATTTATACTGAAATTACACAAGATCTAACTCAATTTCTTTTGGAGCGTGCGCAGCAGGCATTGAAAGAAGAAAAAAAAGTTTATTATATTGTTCCGTCTTCAATGTCTTTTGAAAAGGAAAAGGAAATTTTAGAGCGCATTTCATCAGGTGCAGATACCGCCGTTTTCGACCTCTTAGTCACACGTTTTAAACAGCTTCCTTATTATTTTGAACGTAAAGAAAAAAATACAGATGAAAAAGTCGAACTCAGTCAGTCTGGATTGAGTATGCTTTTTCGTAAAGTCTTGAAGTCTTTTTCTAAAGAAGATTTGCCACTTTATTATAGTTTGCAAAGTTCACCAGCTTTTCTTGAAATGTTGGTAAATTTGCGTGCAGAATTAATTACTGCAAATTTAACATGTGAAGACTTACCCGAAAGTCCCAAAAATGTGGAGTTGTCAGCAATTTTGGGGCGTTTTGAAGATGAATTAAATCTTTCTTATGATAATTTTTCAGAATTTCAACATTTTATACAAAGTATAAATGACGGTAAATTTAATCAAGGTTTACATGAGGCAGTAATCATCATTGATGGGTATACACGGTTTACAGCTGAAGAAGAAAGTTTTATTTCTGCCCTTCATTCCGCAGGTTCAGAGATTGTTATTGGGACTTATGCCCGCTCATCAGACTATAAGTTGACAGATTTTTCTTTATCGGTTTATACGAATGCTTTAGAGATGATTCAACGTTTTCGCAATAAGTTTTCTGCTCGAATCTCTCCTGTTTCGAATAGAACCCCAGATACAGTGTATGAAAAGTTGACACGTTTGATTGAACTGGAAACTAATTTTCTTCAAGAAAGAGAAAACATTGAACTGGAGAGCAAAGATAAAGAACATTTTGAAATCTGGGAAGCAGAAAACCAGATGGCAGAAATCGAAGCTGTTGCGAAAGACATCCGCCAAAAGATAGTTCAGGGCGCTTTATTTAAAGACTTTACGGTATTGGTTGGCGATGTAGAAGCTTATGCAATACCAGTTCAAGAAATCTTTGACTTGTATGAGATTCCTTTTTTCTATGCTCAAGAAGAAGCCATGAGTCAGCATCCATTGATTATGTTCTTAGAAAGTCTTTATGCAATAAAAAAGAACAATTATCGTACGAATGATGTGGTTAATCTCCTTAAAAGTAAGATTTACAGCAGTGTAAACTTTAGCCAAGATGCCTTAGATTACTTTGAATACTATGTGAACAAGTATAAAATTCGAGGCAGAAAGAAGTTTGCCACTGCTTTTGAAGAAAGTGAATTTTTAGAACTGGAGCAGGTTGAAACTTTAAGAGAAGAGATGCTTGGTGAAGCCTCAGCTCTCCAAAATTTTTTGACAGGTAGTTCAGAAAAAACGGGAGCCAAATGGCTTGAACAATTTCAACAATTTCTCCAAGAAGGAAATATTCTTGAGAATATGAATCTTCTTTATCATCAAGCTGAGGTTGAAGAAAATCATGTCTTGGCAGATAAGTACGAACAGGTTTGGAAATTGCTGCTCTCTAATTTGAAGGAGTTTCAGGCTGTTTTTGCTGAGCAAAAGATGAAAATACTCGAATTTCTTGAGTTGATTTTAGCTGGGTTGAAAGGTGCGAAATATCGCCAAATTCCTGCAAATGTTGATGTTGTCAACGTGAAGGACTATGAATTGGTGGAAGCCAGAACCAATAAGTATATCTATGCTATCGGTTTAACAATGGCTAACTTTCCTAAAATAAAGAAAAATTCTAGCTTACTTTCGGATGAAGAGCGTGCGATTATTAACCAAAATGTATCCCATGATGATTTTCGTTTTATTGAGCAATTGAATGTGACAAACTCTAGTAAAAATACCTTTACAAGTGTCTCTTTAGTCAATGCCGCAACAGAAAAACTCGTACTTTCCACACCTCAAATTTATGCCAATGCACAAGATGATAGTTCGGCATTATTGCAGTTATTTATTGAACATACAAAAGAAGGAGAAGGTATTAAACGTGAAGTTTCTTCAGTCAATCTCCTGGAAACAGTAACACATATAGGAAATACACGTTCTCTCATTACAAATATTGGAAAAATTGAACATCTACTTGCTCAAGAGGAGACTGATGGAGCAGAGGATAAACGTAGTTTTTGGTCCAGTTTATTCCGTATTCTTCTTAAAGAAAATTCCGATTTCCAACGTTTGATTTATAATCTTGATCAAGACATAGCCCCTGTATCCTTGGCTCCTGATACTGTAAAAGAAATTTACAACGATAAAATCCATGCCTCTGTGAGTAGTTTTGAACGCTTTTACAATTGCGAATATCAATACTTTTTAGAACAAACCTTGGGATTAGAAAGTTTTGAAAATATTGATTTGAATTCAAAAGTCGTTGGTAATTTTTTCCATGAAGTTTTTGAAAAACTTCTAGACAAACCTAACTTGACCAGCGAAAATTTCGATCAGCACTTGGAAAGTGTTTTACATGAGGTTGACACTTCCTATGCCCGCTATTTCACACAAGATGCAACAGCACAATTTACGTGGGCGAATCTTGGAGAAATTGTCAAGCAAACTGCAGTTGTGTTGAAAAAAGGCTTGGGAAATGATCAGATGAAGACTTTAGCAACCGAGAGTGCTTTTGGTTTGCCTCAAAGTGAACTGGGTAATTTTTCTATAGACAAGATTAATTTACGTGGAAGGATTGACAGAATAGATCAATTTTTTGATGAGAGTATCGGTGCTATTGATTATAAATCTAGCCAACATAAATTTGATCTTGCCTCGGCCTATGACGGAACAAGTTTACAGTTTCTCACTTATTTAGATGTTCTTAAGCAAATGAATGCTGATCAAAAGCTTTGGGGAGCTCTTTACCTCCAGTTAAAAAACGAAAGTATTAATCTTTCTGATGTAGATTATTTAGGAGAAATAGCCGCCTTATTAGCGAAAAAAATGCGCTATGAAGGCCTTATTCTGGAAGAGTATAAGGATAAGGTAAATCAGGAAATTGACGTTGTTAACATTAATCGAAATAACGTTTATAGTCAAGAGGAGTTTGAAGGCCTTATCAAGCTCAATGAAAGTCATTATGCTCGTGCGGGAGAACGTCTGCGTGAGGGAGAAATAGCGATTAATCCAGTCATGACTAAAGAAGGTATCGATAAATCTGGGAACGTACACGGTTGCCGCTATTGTCCTTTAAAATCAATTTGTCGCTTTGAAGCAAGCAGGCATATGAATGATTATGCCCGTGAAGTTGGTCAAAAAAGTCGCAAAGAGATTCTTGAAGAATTGAAAGGAGGTCCAGTAAATGACTGAAGTAAAATTGACACCCGAACAGGAAGAAGCAATATATAGTCAAGGACATAATATACTCGTTTCAGCAAGTGCTGGATCAGGGAAGACCTTTGTCATGGCGAACCGTATTGTTGAAAAAATAAAAAGTGGCATTGATATTGAGAGCTTGTTCATTTCAACCTTTACTAAAAAAGCGGCAGCAGAATTACGTATGCGGTTAGAAAAAGATCTAAAGAAAGCAAGTTATAAATCACAGGATAGTGCTGAAAAGCAACGGATAAAATTGGCGCTACAAAAGCTTCCTCATGCAGATATTGGTACAATGGATAGCTTTACACAAAAACTGTTACGAGAAAATTTTAATCGTGTAGATATTGATCCGAACTTTAGAATTCTAGCAGATCAGACAGAAAGTGATCTCTTGAAACAAGAAGTCTTTGATGATCTTGTCGAGCAGTATCTTTCAGAGCAAACAGAAATCAAAGAAACAGCAAAAATAGAGAAAAAGACCTTTGAAAAACTGGTAAAAAACTTTTCCAAAGATCGTAATATCAAAGGTTTCCAGAGCGTGGTTTACACGGTTTACAACTTTGCTTCAGCAACAGAAAACCCTGAAAATTGGTTAAAAAATGAATTTCTTAAAGGTTTTGATTCTTATCAAAAATTCTCTGATTTGCCTGAATCATTTTCACAAGATGTAGCCTTACAACTCGAAGCCTTTATTTTAGATTTACAGAAAGCACTGGCGGAAACAAATCTTACAGGTAAAACTTTAGAAAAAGCACAGATTGTAGTGGATAATCAAGAACATCTTCTTGGCAGTTTAGCTCGGAGAGATTATCTTCAATTTACGGAAATTTTTAGATCACTTGACTTTTCGCGCTGGTCATTAAAGAAAGATGAAATTTTATCTGAAAGTTTTAAATCTGTGATAGGAACCAAGACAGATCCCGGCCTCGTAAGAGATTTTTTAGAAAAAATAAAACACTTGTCAACGATTGAAAAATATCAACCTGAAGCAAGAGTTTTGGCTGAAAATCTTCAAAAATTCGTTCTATATTTTTATGATGTCTATCTGGAGCGGAAACGTTCGGAAAATGCATTTGAATATTCGGATATTGCTCATTTTGCAATTAAAATATTAGAAGAAAATCCAGATGTCGCAATGGCTTACCGCAATAAATACAGTGAGATAATGATTGATGAATATCAAGATACCAGTCATGTCCAAGAGGCGATGTTACGGTTGCTGAGTAAAAATGGTGACGGTTCTGACAATCTTTTTATGGTTGGTGATATTAAGCAATCGATATATGGTTTTCGTTTGGCGGATCCTCGTCTTTTTCTCAAAAAATACACGGCCTATGCTGATGAAACAAATCCTAATCAACTGATTCGTCTTAAAGAAAATTTTCGTTCACGCGGAGAAGTCCTTTCCTTCACAAATGAGGTATTTAAACATTTGATGGATGAAGAAGTGGGGGAAATGATCTACGGTAAAGAAGAAGAATTGGTCCAAGGAAATCTTGTGGATTATCCGGAGCAGTTAGAAGAAAACTTTTACCCTGAGCTCCTTCTTTATGAAGAAGATACTTCAGAAGAGGAGTCAGAACAAATAAGTGATGGTGAAATAAAAGTTGTCGCTCAACAAATTAAGGAGCTCATCGCGTCTGATGAGAACTTAGAATATAAAGATATTGCTCTTTTGGTACGTTCCAAATCTCAAAATAATAAAATTGAAGATATCTTAAAAGCTTATGATATTCCAGTTGTTTTGGATGAGGGACGTGTTGACTTTTTGAAATCTCTCGAAGTCACTTTAATTTTGGATGTCTTGCGTGCCATAGATAATCCGCTCTATGATATTCCTTTGGTGGCCACCTTACGCTCACCAATGTTTAACTTTACAGAGGATGAACTTACAAGGATTAGTTTGAATGCGGGTTCTGATACGCGTTTTTGGCAGAAGTTGCAACTCAACGATAGCGAGCTGATAAACAAAGCGCTTAAAACAAAGATTACTTCCTTTTTAGAGAAGTTTACAGAGTGGCGTAAACTTGTAAACGAAGTCACTATCCATGAACTTCTTTGGAAAATTTATACAGAAACTTACTATATGGACTATGTCGGGGCACTACCAAATGGTGAGATGCGTCAAGCAAATCTTCATGCGCTTTCAGTAAGGGCTGAATCCTATGAAAGTTCGGGCTATAAAGGTCTTTTCCGATTCATCAAAATGATTGATAAATTTATGGAACAAAACAATGACCTTGCTTCTGTGAATATTAAATTGCCGCAAAATGCGGTAAGAGTAATGACTTTTCATAAGTCCAAAGGGTTAGAATTTGATGTTGTTTTTCTCATGAATCTCCAAACCAAGTTCAACCAAAAAGATCTAAGAGATTCGGTGATACTTACACGGGAAAATGGCTTAGGAATGAAATATACTGCTGATTTAAAAAATGAGTCAGCTGTAGAGACAGATTTTCCTTATGCTTTAGTTAAAATGGAAACCTTACCGTATCTCGTCAATAAGGACTTGAAGCGAAATGCAATGCTTTCAGAAGAAATGCGTGTTCTTTATGTTGCCTTTACAAGAGCGAAGAAAAAACTCTATATGGTCGGTAAAATCAAACAAAAAGAGTTAGAAAAATATGGGGAAGCGAAGCTAGAAAAAGGAATTTTACCTCTTAAATATCGTCAAGCTGCAAATGGCTATCAACATTGGTTGTTGGCGCTTCAAAAAGCACATAAGTTACCGATGAAATTTAAAGTAATCAAGGCGGCTGATTTACAAGGGATTGATAAGAAGTTTACAGTTTATCCTGACTTTAAAAAACTGGCAGAAGATGCGAAAAAATTTGATAAGGTAATGGATAGCTTATCGGATGTAAAACAAGCGCGTGTCATATTAGATTATCAATATCCAAAGGCAGCAGCAACGAAACTTTCAAGCATTCAAACTCCCAGTCAAGTTAAAAAAAGAAGTTACGAAAAGCAATTAGAGTTAGGAAATGTTTTGCCATCAAGTGAGTATGAACGCGTGAAACAGTTGGATATGTTGGATCTTGGCCAACATAAAATTACTGCTGCCGAAATAGGTTCCGCTACCCATAGTTTTATGCAATATGCAGATTTTTCACGACCAAACTTATTCGACTTCCAACAAACCTTGGATCAGATGGACCTTCTGGACGAAGTGAAAAATAAAATTGATTTACCCAAAATCCTGACTTTATTTGACACAGATTTTGGTAAAGTGCTGGTTGATAACGTGGAGCGTACAACTAAGGAAGCACCTTTTTCTATGTTGAAAACAGATGAAGTTGCACAAGAACAATATATTGTTCGAGGTATATGTGATGGCTTTATAAAATTTGAAGATAAAATTATTTTGTTTGACTATAAGACAGATTATTTCCGCAATAAAGCGCAGATTGCGGAAATCAAGAAAAATTATGAAGTTCAGATGGAGCTCTATGCAGATGCTTTACGAAAGTCCTATCATGTCAACCAAGTTGACAAGTATTTGATTTTATTAGGTGGACCTCAAAAAGTCGTTGTAGAAAGGATGTAAAATGTTAGAGTATCAATTAGGATCAATTGTTGAAATGAAGAAACCACATGCTTGTACAATCAAATCAACGGGGAAAAAAGCAAACAGTTGGGAAATAATTCGCATGGGAGCAGATATTAAAATCCGATGTACCAATTGTGAACATGTCGTGATGATGAACCGTAATGATTTCAATAAAAAAATAAAAAAAGTTGTGACAAAGTAGTCACGACTTTTTGTTAGGGTTTAAAAAAACGTGATAGAAGATGCTTTTTTGTCTTTTTTCAGGATTTACGGTATAATTGGATGACTATAAAATTTGACGGAGAAATGAATAAATATGGCTTTAACAGCAGGTATTGTCGGCCTTCCTAATGTCGGAAAATCTACTCTTTTTAATGCAATTACAAAAGCGGGTGCTGAAGCAGCAAACTATCCTTTTGCAACCATCGAGCCTAATGTAGGTATGGTTGAAGTACCCGATGAACGCTTGACTAAAATCACAGAATTAATCAAACCTAAAAAGACTGTTCCTACAACTTTTGAATTTACAGATATTGCAGGTATTGTAAAAGGTGCCTCTAAGGGTGAAGGTTTGGGCAATAAGTTCCTTGCTAATATTCGCGAGGTCGATGCAATCGTACACGTGGTTCGTGCTTTTGATGATGAAAACGTGATGCGAGAAAATAACCGTGAAGATTCTTTCGTTGATCCATTGGCAGATATTGAAACAATTAATTTAGAGTTGATTTTGGCCGATTTGGAATCCGTAAACAAGCGCTATGCACGTGTTGAAAAAGTTGCGCGTACAGTTAAGGATAAAGATGCAGTAGCAGAATTCAATGTTTTGTCTAAAATCAAGCCTGTTTTGGAAGATGGAAAATCTGCGCGAACAGTAGAATTTGATGAAGAAGAGCAAAAAGTTGTCAAACAGCTTTTCTTGCTTACAACAAAACCTGTCCTTTACGTCGCTAATGTAGGTGAAGATGAAGTAAGTGCTCCAGATGACATTGAATATGTGAAACAAATTCGTGAATTTGCAGCAACTGAAAATGCAGAGGTTGTTGTTATTTCAGCGCGTGCTGAAGAAGAAATTGCTGAACTTGATGATGAGGACAAAGCAGAGTTTCTTGAAGCACTTGGTTTAGAAGAATCTGGTGTTGACAAATTAACAAAAGCAGCTTATCACTTACTTGGACTTGCAACATATTTTACAGCTGGCGAAAAAGAAGTGCGTGCTTGGACTTTCAAACGTGGTATGAAAGCTCCTCAATTGGCAGGAGTCATTCATAGTGATTTTGAAAAAGGATTTATTCGTGCTGTGACCATGTCGTATGATGATTTGATGAAATATGGTAGTGAAAAGGCTGTTAAAGAAGCAGGACGTTTACGTGAAGAGGGTAAAGAATATGTGGGACAAGATGGCGATATCATGGAATTCCGCTTTAACGTGTAAACTACTTCCCCAAGCGTTTAGATCTATAAGCCAAAAAGTTTTACAATAACTAAAAAGAGCTGATTTGTATGAATCAGCCTTTTGCTATTTTTTGGAAAGAGGAGAAAAAATGACAAAAATGATTGTAGGGCTAGGAAATCCTGGCGACAAGTATGAGAAAACCAAACATAATATGGGCTTTATGGCTGTTGATTTACTTGCAAAAGACTATGGAGTAAACTTTAGTTTGGAAAAAACCTTTATGGCCGAAGTTGCTTCTACTTTCGTTAATGGTGAAAAAATTTTTCTAGTAAAACCGCAAACCTTCATGAATGAATCAGGACGGGCCATTCAACCTTTATTGACTTACTATAATCTGGATCCAGCAGATTTGACGGTCATTGTGGATGATATGGACTCGGCTGTTGGACGCGTGAGACTGCGCCAAAAAGGTTCTTCAGGTGGTCAACGCGGCATTAAATCAATCCTCACTCATCTAGGAACAGAGCAGTTCAACCGAGTAAAAATTGGGATTGGACGTCCAGAACAGGGAAAAACAGTAGTTGCACATGTCTTATCTAAATTTGATAAAGAAAATATAGAAATTGCACAGGACGGCATAAATAAGGCTGTAGATGCAGTTAAATTCTATATTGAATCAAATGATTTTTCTCAAGCAATGAATAAATTTAACGGACAATGAAAATAAACGAATTTTTTGATCAAAACCACGATTTACAAACGTGGCAAAGAAGTTTCGCAAAAGCGGAGCGTACGCTTTTAACCGGTCTTTCTGGAACGGCGCAATCGATGGTTATGTCTAATGCTTATGAGAACAATCCGGATAAGTACGTGATTGTCACTGATAATCAATATCACGCCAATGAACTTTATGATGAACTGTCTCATCTGGTTGAAGACGAGAAGGTTTACCAATTTTTCTCAGATGACAATGTTTATGCTGAATTTGCCATAGCAAGTAAAGATCGTACAGCATATCGTCTTGAAGCTCTGAATTTCCTGCTTGATGCACAGCAAACAGGTTTTTTGGTCGTTCCTTTTATGGCTTTACGTTCGTTCTTGCCCCACCCAGATAATTTTCAAGAAAACTATCTTCTCCTGACTCAAGGCGATGAATTTGAGATGGAAAATCTTCTCGGAATTTTGGCGAGTGCTGGTTATGAGAAGACACAGCGCGTGATGGTACCCGGAGAGTTTTCACAACGTGGCGATATCGTGGATATTTATCCACTGGACGCAGCTCACCCCTTAAGGTTGGAATTTTTTGGCGATGAAGTAGATACGATTCGTAGTTTCGATAGTGAAACACAACGCTCACTCGAAAATATGGATCAAGTAGAAATATATCCGGCGAGCGATTTTATTTTAATGCCTTGGGAATTTGATCAAGGGGTAAAAAAATTAAATGCTCAGCTACAAAATGTAACCGATCCTACAGCGCAATCTTACTTTGAAGAAGTAATTGCAGCCGCGGAAAATCATTATTATCACAAAGATTTGCGTAAGTTTGCAGAATATTTTTACGAAAAACCGGCTTCTCTTTTGGATTATTTTCCGAAAAATATTCAAATTTTCATTGATGATTTTCAGAAAATTAACGAAACCAATAATAAAACTGAACAAGAACTTGCAGAATTTATTGTTTCGGAAAAAAATATGGGGCGCTCTTTTGAGGGGCAAAGTTATCTTTTAGATGTTATTTCTAAGTTACGTTCTCACAAACCGGCAAGTTTTTTCTCCAATTTCCAAAAAGGCTTAGGTAATATAAAGTTTGATGCTTTATATAATTTTAATCAACATTCGATGCAGCAGTTCTTTGGGCAAATGGAACTCTTTTACACCGAGGTTGACAGATTTGTAAAACAAGGGTTTACAGTTGTTTTGGCTGTATCTTCCGAGAAACTACGTTCGGAGCTCCAAAAACTAGATTTAGAGCTTCAAATGGTATCTTCTGATGAAATTCAAAAAGAAAAAATAAACCTTTTGAATTTAAATCTTAACAACGGTTTTAATTTTATTGATGAGAAGCTTGTGGTTATTACCGAGTCAGAAATTTTTGGTAAAGCTCGAAAGAAAAAAACACGGCGCTTAAATATCACGAATGCGGAACGCCTGAAAGATTATAATGAACTCGAAGTTGGCGATTACGTTGTACATAAAAATCACGGGATTGGGAAATACTTAGGTATTCAAACCATTGAAGTATCAGGAATGCATCGTGATTACTTGACGATTCAGTATCAAAATGGTGATACGATATCGGTTCCGGTAGATCATCTGAATCTATTAAGTAAATACTCTGCAGCCGAGGGGAAAACCCCCAAGATAAATAAGCTTAATGATGGCCGTTGGCGTAAAACGATATCGTCTGTAAGTAAACAAGTTGAAGATATTTCTGAGGACCTGATTAAGCTCTATTCGGCAAGACAAGCTTTAAAAGGCCATGCTTTTTCTTTGGACGATGTTAACCAGGAAGAATTTGACAATGGTTTTTCTTACCCAGAAACTGCAGACCAGCTGCGCTCAATCAGTGAAATTAAAAAGGATATGGAACTTGAACGCCCAATGGATCGATTACTTGTGGGGGATGTTGGCTTTGGTAAAACAGAGGTCGCAATGCGTGCAGCCTTTAAAGCAATCAATGACAATAAACAGGTGGCCGTTTTAGTACCAACTACAGTTTTAGCGGAACAACACTATAATAATTTTATGGAGCGCTTTGTAAACTTTGGTGTAAACATTGCTGTTTTGAGCCGTTTCCAAACAAAGGCGCAACAAATAGAGATTTTGGATAAGTTAAAGAAAGGGCGTGTGGACTTAATCATTGGTACCCATCGTCTTCTATCCAAGGATGTTGAATTTCTTGACTTGGGCTTAATGATTATTGACGAGGAACAGCGTTTTGGTGTCAAACACAAGGAACGCTTGAAGGAATTAAAGACACAGGTGGATGTTTTGACACTCACCGCAACACCGATACCAAGAACCTTGCATATGTCAATGTTAGGTATTCGTGATTTATCGGTTATTGAAACGCCACCAACAAACCGTTACCCTGTCCAAACATATGTAATGGAAACAAATTATGGTGTGGTACGTGATGCTGTGCTCCGAGAGATTTCTCGTGGTGGGCAGGTTTACTACATTCATAACCGAGTAGACAGTATTGAGCAAAAAGTTTCACAGCTGGAAGAACTGATACCTGAGGCAAGGATTGGTTATATTCATGGACAGATGACAGAAATTCAATTAGAAAATACCTTGATGGATTTTATAAATAATGAATATGATGTCTTAGTGGCAACGACGATTATTGAAACAGGGGTTGATATTCCAAATGCCAATACGCTCTTTATTGAAAATGCAGATATGATGGGATTATCGCAGCTGTACCAATTAAGGGGACGTGTGGGGCGAAGCAATCGAGTCGCTTATGCTTACTTTATGTATAAACCAGAAAAAATATTATCTGAAGTTTCAGAAAAACGTTTAGAAGCAATCAAGGGCTTTACGGAACTTGGCTCAGGTTTCAAGATTGCAATGCGCGACCTTTCAATTCGAGGCGCAGGAAATTTACTGGGAGCAGAACAATCTGGCTTCATTGATTCGGTTGGTTTTGAACTTTACTCGCAATTGCTTGAAGAAGCAGTCCATAAACGCATGGGTGGCGATAAGCTTAAGACGAAGACCAATGCGGAAATTATGCTTGGCTTAGATGCTTTTATTCCAAGTTATTATATTGGTGATGAAAGACAAAAAATTGAGATTTATAAACGCATTCGCCAAGTGGATACTCGGAAAAACTATGAAGAATTACAAGATGAGATGATGGACCGTTTTGGGGAATATCCAGATGAGGTTGCTTACTTGTTAGAAATTGGTTTATTGAAAACATTTGCGGATAATGCTCTCGTTGAAAAAATCGAAAAAAATAAATTTGAAGTCGTGCTTACAATGGCGAAGTCAGCCAATACCATGTACGATCCACAAGAGTATTTTGAAGCCTTGTCTGAAACCACCTTAAAAGCAAGTGTTGGTGAAAAGCTAGGAAAAATGACTTTTCGTTTTAAAATTGAAAATCGAAAAGATGTTGTCCTCCTACGTGAAATCATGAATTTTACTGAAAAACTTTCAGAATTAAGAGATAAACACGAAAAAGAATAATGTTTCATATGAAACATTATTCTTTTTTTAGAAGAACTCTTTATTTAAAGGCCTTTAACGCCTCTCAAAATAATTTCAAGTGATTTTTCAAAAGGCTTGAAGTGTGTTATAATAACCACTATGAGATTAGATAAATTTTTAAAGGTTTCTCGTCTGATAAAACGTCGCCCTGTAGCTAAAGAAGTTGCAGATAAGGGACGGATTAAGATCAATGGGAAAATAGCGAAATCTTCAAGTGATGTCAAATTTGATGATGTTATTGAAATTCGCTTTGGGAACAAGATTGTAGAAGTAAGTGTTCTAGAACTTAAGGAATTCACGCGTAAAGAAGATGCAGAAAAAATGTATAAAATTTTGAGTGAAACACGGATCACTGCAGATACTGAACAATAATTCAGCTATAAATTTTTCGGAGGAAAAATGGACAAACAAATTATTCATTTGAAAAATGACTATACGAATGCTAAACAAATGGAAAGAACATCTCATCCTCTACCTCGACGGAAACATCTAGGTATTATTTTGATTGGAGCCATGTTGCTATTTAGTTTAGCAACAATCAGTGTGGTTCAGTCTTATCAAAATCTGCAAAAACAAATTGCAATGGAGGCCCAAGCTGCACAGAAAAATGCAGCATTGGACCATGATTTGGCCCTTAAAAGTTCAGATATCAGTAAACTCAAAGATCCAACCTTCTTAGCAAAATATGCGCGTGCTAAATTAGATGACTCTCAAGCAAATGAGAAAGTTTTTAGCATTCCAGAACTTGTCAATGGTGGGATAGAGCCGTGATTGGAAAAATAAAATCAATCAGTAAATTTGGACTTTTTGTCCTTTTTTCTGATTCAAAAACAGGTCTTTTACGATGGTCAAATATACCTAAAAGACAGGTGAAATTTAAAACAGGCGATCTTATTAATGTGGAAATTTTAAAGGAACGGGAAGATGGAAAGGTAGAACTTTCTTTTATCGAAAAAGATTTCAAAGAAACTTTTGGGAGTTTTTTGGAAGAAACTGGAGATCGACTGAGAGATTTAAACACAAAAAACGGGAACCTTAGAAGATTATGACGACAAAAGATGGAAACTTGAATGACGGACGTGCTATATACTATCAAGGAAAACGCATTGAAGATTTTACAGCAGAGCCAGTTTTTGCACGGACTTTAAAATACATTCAACGCTATTACGAGTTGCAAAACGAAAAAGCAGGTCATATGTATGAGGATAGGGGTGTTCAGCGTCCAGCAATGTTTCTTCCGCCCAAAAGCATTGAAGATTTGGCCAAAAAACGTAAGATTTATGAGGATGTGGCGCGTGAAAGCTTTGGCATGTTGGGACGTACGCCTGATTTTATTGATACTGGCATTGCTGTCCTTGATTATTATGCCGATATTCTTGGAGCAGATCAACGGACGAATTATGCACGAAATGCTAAAAAATGGGGAGAAGATGTTAAGAATAAAGACTTATTCGTTTCCCATGCTATTCAGAATCCTCAAGTAGATCGTTCGAAAAATTTGAATACTTTGCTTGAAGAAGGGCAAGAATTTGCAGCAGTTTGGATCAAAGAAGAGCGTCCAGATGGGGTTCTTGTTCGTGGTGCAAAACAGGTCAATACTTTGGCGCCTTTAGCTGATGAATTAATGGTCTTTAACTTACCGGGGCTCTCAGCGGAAGATAAAAAGTTTGCCCTGGCTTTTTCTGTTCCTTTAGCTACTGAAGGTGTGAAAATTGTCTGTCGTAAAACCACAATGCGAGAGGGATTTTCCCTCAAAGACTATCCCCTTTCGGGAGCTTTTGACGAGATGGATGCGTTTATCATTTTTGATGATGTCTTTATCCCAAACGAACGTCTTTTTGTTTGTGGTGATGTTGCTTTGTCGAATGCCTTCTTTGAAGGATCAGGATTTTTTGTGCATACGGCACATCAAGATGAAGTTCGCGGCTATGTGAAGTTAGAATTTGTAACAGGCTTAGCTGTACGCTTAGCAGAAAAATTAGGCTTGACTGAGTTTTTGCGCGTGCAAGAGATTTTAGGAACTTTAACAGTAAATTTGGAAATGATCAAATCCAGTATTCTGGCGAGCGAATATACTGCGCATATAGAAAATGAAGTTTTAAGACCAAATATGCAAGTTTTACTTGCCGCTCGGGCTAGTTTAACAAAGTATTATGATGAAGTCCTTCGGGCCATTGCTGAATTTTCGAGTGGCTCAATCGTTGGCGTGCCAGATTTTCGTGAATTTGAAAATTCCGACATTGCTGACCTTTTGAAAGCAAGTATGAGTAGCCCATTGATTCAGGCAGAGGAACGTGCCCTTTTGCTTAATTTAGCCTGGGATATTACTGGCGAATCATTTGGGCAACGTCAAAGAACTTATGAATTTCTGCACGGTGGCAATCCCATGTGGATCAAAAATATGCACTGGAAGACTGCAGACTTAAGTAAAGCATACGACATGATTGATAAGGTTTTAGAAAATGCAAAAGCTGAAAAATGAAATGAATATAGCGGTTTGGTTGGTGATGATTATAATGCTCATGCCAGCCTTTTTTATCTTGCCGCAAAAGAGTCAAAATGTGAACCTTGATGCTACAGTAAAAAGCTTAACACAAAGCAAGGAAAATTATTATACAGACATACCTTCTCGTGCTGTGACGCTTACTCAAGTCGTAGCCTATAAAGATGCAGCTATGACACAAAAAGTTGGGGAAATTCCGAAGCAAAAACAGCTTGAAATTATAAATTTAAAAGAAAATATGTTTGAATTGTCCAATCATACTTTTGTCAAGGCAGATCCCAAAACGATAGGTTCAGATGTTTTACTGAGCAAAGAGGAGCAAAAGATAAGCGTTTATACAGCAAAGACAGCTGAAGTTTATTATAGTCCGTTTACGACTTATGACAAGGAAGTTTACACAAAGCTTTCAGAAGGTCAAAAACTGCTTACCAATCAAGTGGCCACCACGCATTGGGGCACTTATTATGAGGTTAACTTTAATGGGGGGCAAACAGGATGGATTAGCAAGGAGAACTTGAGATTTGAAGACCCTAAGATGGTTCAAGCTCAAGAGATGTTGAAGCAAAAATATGACGATTCAAAGTATTCTATTTATGTTAAACAACTGGACAACTCGTTTACGATAGGTGTAAACCAAAAGCAAAAGATGTATGCAGCCAGCTTATCGAAACTTCCGATTTTGTATTGGACGCAAAAGCGATTAAATGAAGGTCAAGCAACCTTAAGCGATAAATTGCTATATAATACTGCAATTAATACCTTTAAAGGTTCATTTGAAGCTGGTGGAACAGGTACACTACCAGTTATAGCTGACAATAAAAGCTACGCCTTATCAGAAGTTATCGATCGGACAGCAAAAAATTCGGATAATGTGGGAAGCAATCTTTTAGCCTACTATGAAACGGGACAATTTTCTCCGGCTTTTCGAAGTGGGGTTACAAAAATCGCCGGGGAAGCCTGGGACCCGGTTGAGCGAGAAGCCTCAGCTGAAATGGCTGGAAGAGTTCTTGAAGCTCTTTATAATGAAGGAGGCTACTCTTTCAATGCTTTATTTGATACCCAATTTGACGATATAAAAATACAGGCAGGCTTACCTAAAAATGTTCGTGTTGCTCATAAAATTGGTGCCGCCGATGCTTACAATCATGATGCAGCTATTGTCTTTGCAAATGAACCTTATATCTTGGTGGTGGAAACAAAAGGTGGCAGTGACAAGCTCATTTCACAAATTTCCAAGGATGTTTATGAGGTGCTCAAATGAATAGATTTCTAAAACTGGTTCAGCAAAAAGGATTTTTTAAAGAGCACAGACGCGTTTTAGTTGCCTTATCAGGTGGGAAAGATTCAATGACTCTTTTCAACTGGCTTTATACTTACCGAAAAGAGCTTGAAATTGAATTGTTTACAGCGCATGTAAACTATGGTTTACGCAATGTTGCAGACTGGGAAGAAGAACAACTGAAGAAAAAAATGACGGAACTCCAGGTGGAGTTGGAAGTTGCTCATTACGATTCTGGTGAGAAATTCAGCGAAGAAGCGGGCAGAATCATGCGGTATGAGTTTTTTAGCCAAGTGATGGCAGATAAAAAGTGCACCGCTTTGGTCACAGCGCACCACAAAGGAGACCAAGTTGAAACTGTCCTCATGCGTGAAATCACAGGACGACGTTTACGCCATTTGACTGGAATCCCTGAGCGTCAAGTTTTTGGTTCCGGTGAATTAATTCGTCCTTTGCTTACTTTTAATAAAGCAGATTTTGATGCGGAGGAATATTTTGATGATGTCACCAATGCAGGAACAGACTACTTGCGCAATCGTATACGTAATCAATATATACCAGCTCTTACACAAGAAAACCCACAGTTTTCTGAGGCGATTATAGATATGTCGCAAGAAATAAGCTTGGCTTTTTCAGTCATCAAAGATAAGATAGCAGCGTTAGACATTATCAAGAACGAAATCAATCTCAAAATCTTCCTTCGACAATCGAAGGCTTTGCAACATTTTATTCTTCAAGAATACTTAGAAAAATTTCCTGACCTGCAAGTTTCCAAAGCAAAATTTTCAGAACTTTTATGGATTATTGAGCGACCGCAGCAATATCGTTCGGAATTGTCAAGCGCCTATTTTTTTGTGAAAAATGACCAGCATTTCATGATTGTTCCGAACCAACCTTCCCCTAAAAAAGAAATCGACATAAGGGAGCAGGATCCCAAAGACCCAAGTTTCATGCGTGTTGATCTTCCGATGGAAGGTAAAATTGAAATAAGGCAGCGTCAACCAGGGGATTATATTTTAATGAATGGGCATCATAAAAAATTGCGGAAATTTTTTATTGAACAACATGTTCCATTAGAAAAACGCGAAAATCTTTTAATTTTAGTTGAAAAAGATATCTATGCTGTCACTGATTTAACTGTTTCAGATTTGAGTAAAGCCCTTAAAAATGATAAAATGAAAAGGACGCTGTGGGTTAAACCCACTATAAGAGAGGATATTGATAATGCTTGAAAAAGACATAAAAAAAGTACTCATTTCAGAAGAAGAAATCCAGAGTAAAACGATTGAACTTGGAAAAATTCTTGCTGATGAATATAAAGACAAAAATCCATTGCTTCTAGGTATTTTGCGTGGCTCAGTTCCCTTCCTTGCGGAATTAGTTAAACGCATGGATATCCAACTGGAAATGGATTTCATGACCGTTTCAAGCTATCATGGCGGAACAGAGTCTTCAGGTGAAGTAAAGTTGCTTCTTGATGTGGCTACTCCTGTAACTGGACGAGAAATTATTATTGTTGAAGATATCATCGATACTGGCCGTACGTTGAAATATCTGAAAGAGCTTCTTGAACACCGTGGGGCGACAGTTAAAATCGTCACACTTTTGGATAAACCAGAAGGACGCGTTGTGGAAATTGATGCAGATTACACTGGTTTCACAATTCCAAATGAATTCGTTGTCGGTTTCGGTCTTGATTTCGATAACCACTACCGTAACCTCCCTTATGTCGGTGTATTAAAAGAAGAAGTTTATAACAAATAAAAAAACTCATACCAAAGTATGAAAAATGCTCATGATAGGGCTTACTAATAGCAAAAGATACGTAAGTATGCTATAACTAAGAGATAAAAAAATAAAAGGCAAAGAAGAAAATATGAACAATCCAAATCCTAACAACAATAAAAACGGAGGCTTTATTAAAAGCACTCTAGGTTGGGTCTTGCTTGTAATCGTCATTGTTTTCGGTATTAATGCTTTCTTTAGTGGCAATCAATCTAACGTTGATAAGATCAGCTACTCTACATTGATGAGTGACATTAAAGATGGTAATATTAAATCACTGAAAATGCAGCCTAGTGATAGTCTGTTTACAGTTTCTGGCGAATACAAGGATCCTAAACCTGTAGAAGGTAACAATAACCTTCCATTTTTACCAGGCAACAATTCTAAAGTAACGAATTTCCAATCGCTTATTATCCCTACAGACAGCGTGATTAAAGGTGTCCAAACAGCAGCAGAGGAAAAAGGTATCCAAGTGAGTGTCGTTCCAGCTTCAACAAGCGGCATGTGGATTCAAATCCTTTCATACATCTTACCAATGCTTCTCATGGTCGGCTTCTTCTGGCTGATGATGGGCGGAATGGGCTCACGTGGCGGCGGTGGTGCCGGAAATCCAATGAGCTTTGGTAAATCACGAGCTAAGCAACAAGACGCTAAAACTTCAAAAGTTCGCTTTGCAGACGTTGCAGGTTCAGAAGAAGAAAAACAAGAACTTGTCGAAGTTGTTGATTTCCTCAAAAATCCTAAAAAGTACCATGATCTTGGTGCACGTATCCCCGCTGGTGTTCTTTTAGAAGGCCCTCCAGGGACAGGTAAAACTTTGCTTGCAAAAGCTGTTGCCGGTGAAGCAGGCGTACCTTTCTATTCTATTTCTGGTTCCGACTTTGTCGAAATGTTTGTCGGTGTCGGTGCCAGCCGTGTCCGTGACCTTTTTGAAAACGCGAAGAAGACAGCACCATCAATCATCTTTATTGATGAAATTGATGCTGTAGGTCGTCAACGTGGCGCTGGTCTTGGCGGTGGTAATGATGAACGTGAACAAACACTTAACCAACTCTTGGTTGAGATGGATGGTTTCCAAGACAATGATAACTCTGTTATTGTTATCGCAGCGACAAACCGTTCAGACGTTCTCGATCCAGCCTTATTACGTCCAGGTCGTTTTGACCGTAAAGTACTTGTTGGTGCTCCTGATGTTAAGGGACGTGAAGCTGTACTTCGTGTGCATGCAAAAAACAAACCACTTGATTCAAGTGTTGACCTTAAAGTTGTGGCACAACAAACCCCTGGATTTGTTGGAGCCGATCTTGAAAATGTCCTCAATGAAGCTGCTCTCGTGGCCGCACGTCGTGATAAAAAAGTTATCGATGCCTCAGATATTGATGAAGCACAAGACCGTGTTATTGCAGGACCAGCTAAGAAAGATAAGAAAATCTCTGAACGTGAACGTGAAATGGTGGCTTACCATGAAGCAGGGCATACAATCGTTGGTTTGGTTCTTTCAAACGCTAATACTGTCCATAAAGTTACTATCGTTCCACGTGGCCGCGCCGGTGGATATATGATCGCTCTTCCTAAGGAAGATCAATTCCTCCTTTCAAAAGAAGATATGCAAGAAAACCTTGCAGGTCTTATGGGTGGTCGTGCAGCTGAGCAAATTATCTTTAATGCTATTACGACAGGCGCTTCAAATGACTTTGAACAAGCTACACGTATCGCTCGTGGTATGGTGACGCAATACGGTATGTCAGAAAGACTGGGTACAATCAGTTACGAAGGCAGTCAAGCTGTATTTATTGGACGTGATTACGGACAAACAAAAACTTATTCAGAAGCCACAGCACAAGCTATTGATGAAGAAATCCGTGCAATTACGAAAGAAGCTTACGATAAAGCTGTTGAGATTATCGAAGCTCACCGTGAACAACATAAAGCTATTGCGCTTGCCCTTCTTAAATACGAAACATTGGATGCTAAACAAATCATGTCTCTTTATAAGACAGGTAAAATGCCAGATGATGTTATCGAACACGAAAATGAGCCTGTAGAAGCAAAATCATTCGAGGAAGTCCTTGAAGATGCCAATAAAGCTCAAGAAGAAGCAGCTAATGAAAACAAAGAAGATAAAACAGTCGAATAAGACTGTTTTTTTTCTAAACTCGAATATTTAGGCTCTAGATATTCGAGTTTTTCTTTGACAAAAAAGAAAAATATGGTATACTAATATAGTTGTCACTTAACAAGTTCTATCTAAACACGAATGTAAAAGAAATTATTTAGGAAAAACCACAGTTTATTCTTGACTTATTTCTAAATTAGTGTATAATAGAAAAGTACTGTTCGAGAGGGCAGCGCAATAATAAGATGGTCCGTTGGTCAAGGGGTTAAGACACCGCCTTTTCACGGCGGTAACACGGGTTCGAATCCCGTACGGACTATTTTTGGAGGATTACCCAAGTCCGGCTGAAGGGAACGGTCTTGAAAACCGTCAGGCGGGTAAAACCGTGCGTGGGTTCGAATCCCACATCCTCCTTTTTATTATCGCGGGATGGAGCAGCTAGGTAGCTCGTCGGGCTCATAACCCGAAGGTCGTAGGTTCAAATCCTGCTCCCGCAATTAATTATTAAATTACATTTTTGGCTCGGTAGCTCAGTTGGTAGAGCAATGGATTGAAGCTCCATGTGTCGGCGGTTCGATTCCGTCTCGCGCCATTTGCGGGTGTAGTTTAGTGGTAAAACCTCAGCCTTCCAAGCTGATG
>Ga0129308_1001442_pt1 | contig 24831 bp, 7 predicted proteins | sample L827metagenome_FD_94440 | JGI IMG/M metagenome (GOLD analysis project Ga0129308, IMG submission 94440) | Ring-tailed lemur group fecal microbial communities from Wisconsin, USA - L827 metagenome | ecosystem: Host-associated > Mammals > Digestive system > Large intestine > Fecal | place: USA... | reverse complement strand
TCGAACAGGAATAAACACAGAGAAAAAACAAAAACCGTTCGTGAAATATGTTGTTTCACGAACGGTTTTTTTCTCTATTTACACCCTTAGTATAGACAAATTTCATCTTTTTGTAAAGGATTATTGTCGTTTTTGATCACAATATCGACAAAAAGGGATTTTTTTCATACGAATTTGTGATCGAAAATCAGGTGGTTTACCAATTTATCCCTATTTCTGCTGCACATAAAAATAATAAGCCGTCAAATTCGCCGTCAAAACTCTGGTTTCATGAGGGCCTGCCGCCATTGAAATTTAAGGGATGCAAGGACGGGGCGCTTCGTATGTTGTCTGGGACACGTCATTTTATAAGCCGTCAGAATAAGCCGTCAAAAAAAGTGAATCCCTGTGATTGCAATGCCTGGAGGGCGAAATTCGTAAAATAACATATTTTACGAATCGAGATAAATATTTTAGCTCTTTTATCCGCTCATCCGACGGCCGGCCCACGCCGGCCGCTGAGATAAGGGACGCTCACGGACCCACATCCGTGAGCGTTCAGAAGAGGCGAGCCGGCGGTCCCCACAGCCGCCGGTATTCTGTCTCTCCGCCGGATGTGAAGGGAATGGAAGAAACGATGCAGACAGAGGCGGCATATTCGCGCCGCATTTAGATAAGAAGGAGTTAGCGGGCGGCTGAGCGGCGATATGGTATTGCCCCCGACCGCGGTAAGTGTGAGGAAGGTGAGAGAGAAGTATGAGCAACAGAGGTAAGGCAGCGGGAAAAAGGGGACGCAGTCCGGCGGGACGGCGGGTGTTGGCACTGGCCCTGAGCCTGGCGGTGGCCTGCGGGATGGCCGGACCGGCCGGCGGAGCCTTCGTCTGGGGAGCGGAAAGCGATTCTGGAAGTCTGGAGGGTCTTGGGGATCTGGGACAGGCTTATCTGGCGGAGAGCGGATCAGGCGGGAACGCGGAGACGAAGGGCCTGCTGAGCGATGAGGTCAGTCTCTTTCAGTCGGCAGACGGCGCGGATCTGCGGACCTACGCTGCTCAGGCGGACTGGTATCTGGGCGTCAACGGCATGGAGACGGCGAAACGGCTGTATACGGAGCAGCAGACCACGGATTACGGTGGAAATGTGGTCATCGTGCCCCACGAAAACACGCCCTCCGCTCTCCGGCCCAATTACGTCATCATCGATCTGGCGCTGACCAAAACCGTGGCCGGCGGGGCGAGCTTTGCCGCGGATCAGATGGTGCTGACGGTGAATGGAACGGCCTACGAACGGCTTCTGGCGGACGGCTTTCTGACCAACCACAACTACACGGCATTCCCTAATACGGAGGTACTGGCCGGAAGCAAGACGGGAGACGTGGTGTTCGAGGTAACAGATGTGGACGCGGCGGTCATCGACGCAGGCTGGAAGGCAGGGATGGAAAGCGGGACGATCTCGCTGACGGCGGGTCCTGTGACCGGCGTTCCGGCGGAGGTCAACGAGGACCAGATGACTGCGGTGCCGCTGGGAGGGTATCTGGTGGATCAACAGTTTCAGGCGGAGCTGGACCTGCTTGCTACCTACAAGAGCGGTACGTATACCATTGAAAATCCTTTATTTGTCCGTGACCCTTACGATATCACGCCGCTGACGGGAATCGCCATGTTCAAGACAGCCCAGGAGGCGTCCGCTGTGGAGGTGACCATCCGCGGACAGGACGGCGCCGCCGACACAGTGTATCAGGTGGAGACCAGCGGGACGACCCATCAGATCCCGGTTTATATGCTCTATGCGGGCTGTCAGAACACCATCGCGCTGCGGGCCCTGGACGCTGCCGGAAATCAGACGGCGGCAAGCGGAGATATCTCCAATGGACAGACGGACACCAGCGGAGTATCCGGATACGAGACGGTGACAGTGACGGCGCAGAGCGAGCTGCCCATGGAACCAGGCTTTACTCTGTTATGGACCGAGCACATGACAGTCATCGACGCCATGGGAAAACCGCGCTGGTATCAGAGCATGGGAGTGGGAGGCGAGTCGGGAGCCAATCTGCTGACGGACCGGGGAACCATCTATTTTACGGACCGCTGCAACGGCAGAGTGGGAAATCCCTCCATAGTCTACGAGATGAACTGGAGCGGCAAGATCATCGCCCAGTATTTATACAAAGGGGATTCGGACGGATATCCGGACGCCCATCACGATCTGGCAGAGAGCGCGGACGGATCGCAGATCCTGTACGGGATCAACAATGATATCGCCAGCAACGCCATCCGGGTGGTGGATAAGAACACGGGAGCAACCATCAAAAAGCTGAGAATGTCTGCCATCGTCACGAAGACAGCGTCAGGGGACTGGTCTCATCTGAACACGATCACCATGCTGCCCGATGAACCGGGGGTCTATCTGCTTTCCCTGAGAAATCAGGATCTGGTCATGAAGTATGATCTGGACAACGACAACGTGATATGGGCTCTTTCACCGAAGAAGGAGTATCACGAGACGAACAATCCAAAACTGGCGGGAAAGATGATCACGCTGGACACGGCCACGGCGGACAGGAATGGCCAGCCCGCGGCGTATTTCTATCACCAGCATGAAATTACCATGCTTCCGGATCAGGACGGCGACAGCGGCACCGAAGATATTCTGCTGTTCGACAATCAGCTGACGGGACCGGGACAGGGAAGCTACAGCCGCGTGGTGCATTACCGCATCGATCTGGCAAGTAAGACAGCGCGGCAGATCTACTCCGCGAAGCAGGCGTACAGTTCCTATTACGGAGGAGCGGAGCTTCTGACGGAGACGGGGAATTACACAGCTACCGGAGCATCAAAGGTTTACACCCAGTACTCTCCCACCGGAGAGACCGTATTCAGTGCGGTGGCCTCCGGCTTGATCTACCGGAGCTTTCAGGTAAACTGCGGAGAGATGACCAGAGGTTATATACCGCTGGGAACCCTGAGGGGAAAGGCCTTTATGAGACTGGGAGAGGAGACTCCCTTCGTAAAATACCAGTTGACCGCCAAGCCGGCCGCTGAAGCCGTCGCGGCGATCGAACAGATCGCGGTCCACGGTCAGCAGCTGATGCTGAAGGGCAGCGCGTCCTACAGCAGCGCGACGGCAAAGAAAAGCGTTCAGCTGATCGCCGACGATGGAAAAAATCAATACTGTTGGCCGCTGATCAGCGCCAGCACCGCAGACGTCTTCGACAATACGGTAAAAACCGCCGTTCCGCTTTCGCTGAGCGGTCTGCCTCAGGGCAGATACAACCTGGGGATCCGGGTGGAAGAGAGCGGAACAGAGGCCTACTGGGCCAGCCATTATTATCTGGAAAAAGGCGGTTCTATCCAGGTGTCGCAGAGCGACGACGAGGGACAGCGGGAGGTTGTAGAGGAGCTGATCGCCAAGGCCAAGGATCCTGACAACACGCTGACCAATCCGGTGGTGCTGGTCAATCCATTTGGAAAAGCGCCGCTGTCGGGCATGGCGGCCTTCCACACGGGGAGAGCCTGCAACGTGCGCGTGACGGTAAAGGGCAAGACTGCCGGCGGCGACGAGGTGCCGGCGGATGTGACATATGAGATTTCTGGCGGAAAAACCACGGATCACGTGATCCCGCTGATCGGTCTGTATGAGAATTACAACAACACGGTCGTTTTGGAAGCCGGCGGTCAGACCGCGGTGGTCCGGGTGAAGGTAGGCGAGATCAATCAGGCCCATATCAGAGCGGGTGCGGTGACGGCTTCTGCGGTCCAGAGGAACGAAACGCTGCCCGGGCTGACCTTTATGACGCCGGCAGGGGCCCAGACAGTGCCCTTCGCCATCGACGTGAACGGGGAGGTCCGCTGGGTCTACGAGTGCGCGGCGGCGGCCCCGGTGGAGACCAAGCCCCTGCAAAACGGGCATTTCCTCGTACCCAGCGACAGACCGTCCACAGAAATTTTCGTGACGGACGCGGAAACAGTGCTGGAGATCGACCTGGCAGGCCGCGTGTATGCTGAGTATTTTCTGGACGGCATGCCGCATCACGAGGTATTTGAACGGAAAAACGGAGATCTGATCTTCGCTCTTTCGAGAAGAAACAGCACGTCCATCGAGGACTATATGGTGGAGGTGGACAGGGAGACGGGACAGGCGCTTCGGACCTGGGATTTCCGAAAGATACTGGGGATCCCGGAATATGACGCTTCCTATGATACGGAACAGGGAGGGACGGACGATCCCAACGCGCCGCACAGAGCTCATCCCAGCATTCAGTCGGCGGCGGGGAATCACCCGTACTCCGACTGGTTCCACCAGAATTCGCTGGATTACGATGAGGGAGACCCGGCGGATCCCTCCGACGACGCGATCTACGTGACGGCTCGTCATCAATCCTGTCTGATCAAGATCAACGCGGAAAAGGCGGCAGGTGAAAACCCCGATCGGGAAGCGCTGGAATGGATCTACACAGATCCCTCCTGGCTGCCGCAGAGCACACTGGATCTGAAGGCGTTGGTACTGAAGCCGGAGGGCGCTGCGGACGCCCAGCTCCTGGAGGATCTGCAGATTTTAGAACCGCAGGAACAGCTGGAGGAGACCGCGACCACGGAGAGCGGCATTGAGCCCGGCAGCGACGCTGCCACGGATGGCGGGATCGGGACAGAGAATACCCAGATGCCGGAGAGCGGCGGCGCGGGGGAAAACGGAACGCCGGATGGCGGAAACGCAGCAGACGGCGCTGAGGACACGGAGAGCGGCGCGACAGACGACGCCGCAGGAAACGACGCTGTGAACGCGCCTGCCGCTCCTGGCCAAGAGGGAGAGCCGCAGGAAACGCAGGAGAAAAGCCAGCAGGAGGGCGAATCGACTGCTGTTACCGGTCTGCTGAAAGCGGGAATGACTGGAAGTCTTACCACGGATACGGGGAATGACAGCTCAGCTGCCCAGGGCGCCCTGACCGACGCGCCGGACGCTGCTTCCCCAGCTGCATTGACTGCAGATCTGACCGTCGCGGCAGGGGGCTCCGAATATCCCTATATCTACGGGCCTCACGCGGTGGAAATGCTGGACAACGGGGATCTGATCCTCTACGACAATCATCTGTACGGCTCCAAGACGGAGATGCTGGCGGCCACGGGACTGTTTTCCAGAGCTCTGCGCCTGCGGGTGAACGAGGAGAACAGGACCTTCCGCATTCAGTGGGAGTATGGCAGAGAACTGGGAAGCAGCCACTATACCCCCTTTATCGGTGATGTGGATTACCTGGGAACGTCCCTGGCGCCGGGTCAGGAGGTGACGGACGAGCATTATCTGATCAATTTTGGAGGGATCACGAGAAACGCAGCCGGAGATGCCTGCGACGTGATGGCGGCCATGCTGGGCGGCACCATATCGGCGGATACGGTGGAATATAAAGACGGAGAGATCATCTGGAACGCCAGATTTGAAGGCGGGCCGGGGAAAGTTTCCTCCGCGTACCGGGCGGAGCGCGTGGACCTGAGTCAGCTTCCCTTTTCCAGCGAGGATTACGCAGCCTACAGCCCGCTGGAAAACCGCGGTATGTACGCCAACACGCCTCAGGCGGCGATCCCGGCAGGCGTTCTGGACACAGCGGGCCGCGGCGCGATCCCCATCGTCTGGAGCCTGCTTCGGGACGAGGGAAACCGGCTGATCGGCAAGTTCACACTGCCCCATGTCATGACAGATACTGCTTCCGAAAACGCAAAGCCCAAGGCGGTCTACGCCGTTTTGGACATGGGAGCGGAAGGGCGAAGAATATACGAGGTGGGTACGGTGGCGCCCCTGAACATGGGGGAGATCGTCGTACCGGGCTACTATAAATTTGAAATCATGAAGGACGACAAGGCGGCGCAGATCCAGCTTCTGATCGAGCGAAACGACGGCGTCTGGATCCTGGGAGAGACGGGCGAGGTGGCCTCCGCCAATATGCAGTACGTCACGGGAGAGGTCCCGGTCATCGATCCGGCGCCGCCCACGGTAAATGTCAGCACTCAGGCGGATGAGGACAGCCTGGCGGGAAGATTCGCGGCGTCGGCGAACACATCCTGGGCGTCGGTGCTGTTGGTTACAAAAGGCGGCCTGGAGCCTGGAAAGAAATACGTCTATGAGGATCCCGCCACAGGAACGCAGACTGATCTGGCGTACTCGCCGGTCCACGGGGGCTACGTGCTGATCGTGCCGGGGAAAGATCTGGCGGCTATGGATGTGGACTCCCGTGTCAAATCCACGGCGGGAACCGTACGGCGGATCCGGGCCGGAGTGGTGGCCGACGACTGGATGCAGAGCGTCAACGGCGTGTACCGGAGCCGGATCACGCCCTCCGATCTGTTTTACATGTCGGCCCGGCTGGCCGACGGCGGGGTGCCGTATCTGGATCCGGAGCGGGTGATGGCCATGGACGTCACCGGGGATCTGGTGATCGACCTCAGCGATTTCACTTCACTGATCAACGCCTATCTGTACCGCGGACAATAGAGCGGGAAGATACGGTTGATAGATAACATTTTTATACGAGAGGATAAAAGGAGGAGAAGACGTGTTAAATAACAAGTTGGCGCGAAGACGCGGCAGATGGCTGGCCTGTCTGCTCATAGCCTGCATGGTGATCACATCTTCGGGCGTGATATCCATGGCGGCAGGAGAGGGCTGCGGGGACGCGGCGGAGGGAGCCTTTACGGTGGGAGCCGGGACGGCTGAGTCGCCCTATGAGATCACAAACGCGGCTCAGTTCAATCACATCAGGGAACACCTGACGTCGAGTTTCGTTCTGAAGAACGACATCGACCTGTCATCCATCAGCAATTTTGAACCCATCGGCATTGCAGGGGGCACGCTGAGCAACTTTACGGGAACTCTGGACGGCGGCGGGTTCAAGGTAAGCGGTTTCCGACAGACGGTCACAGCCGCCAACAGAGACGGGAGATATGTCGTAACCGGACTCTTCGGCTACGTGGCCCAGGGCGGAAGCGTCTCAAACATGCAGCTGGATGATTTCAGAGTGTCGGTGGAAATGGCCGGCGTGAATATCAGCGGCATTGCCTGGGTAGGAAGCCTGTGCGGCGCCGTCGGCGGCACATTGAAAAATGTTCGGGTGACCAATGGAAATGTGGACATCATCATAGGGACGGCAAACACGATAGATGTGGGGGCGGTGGCAGGCTCCCTGACGAAAACGGCTCAATTCCAATCCATCTATTCCGACGCGGCGGTGACCTATAGCACGGGAAAAGCGGCGAATGTAACCGTACTGGGGAATAACGCAGGCGGCGGGATCGGAGCCATAAATGACTGCCTGTTCGTCGGCACTCTGACCAAGGCAGGCGGTGTGGATGCAGAGAAGATCGGTTTCTGTGGAACGACCACAAGCTACGCAGGGGACAGCTATGTGCTGGACACCTACGCTGCGGAGGTCAACTACACGGACAGAGCCACGAAAAAGACAGAGGCCGAACTGACAGTTGGGGACCTGTTTACCCTGGACGCCGCTTACTGGACGGCGGAGACGGGCAGCTATCCCTATCTGACGGCATTTGGAAAGCCGGATCCTGCGACGATCGCAGTGACAGGTATCACAGTTACTGCGCCCGCGGCGGTCATCGATACGAAAGGCGGTACGCTTCAGATGAGCGCGGAGGTGGTTCCGGAAAACGCAACAAATAAAAATGTGACATGGAGCGTGGACGACGAATCCAAGGCGGCGATCAGCGAGGCAGGACTGCTGACCGCTTCGGCGAATGGCTCTGTTGTAGTCACGGCCACGGCGCAGGACAGGTCAGGCGTCACAGGCGCCTTTGCGGTCACCATCACAAATCAGTCTGGAACGGCCAGCGTCTGCGGCCACGATGGAGAGGGAGCCTTTACGGTGGGAGCCGGGACGTCCGCGTCGCCCTATGAGATCACAAACGCGGCTCAGTTCAATCACATCAGGGAACACCTGACGTCGACCTTCGTTTTAAAGAACGACATCGATCTGTCATCCCTCGGAAACTTTATTCCCATCGGAATAGCAGGAGGCACGCTGAACAACTTTACGGGAACCCTGGACGGCGGCGGATTCAAGGTAAGCGGTCTTCGGCAGAGGATCGGGGCTGTCAACAGAGATGGGAGGGCTGTGGTGTCCGGTCTCTTCGGCTATGTAGCCCAGGGCGGAAGCGTCTCAAATGTGCGGCTGGATGATTTCAGTGTATCGGTGGAAATGCCCGGCGTGAACGTGGACGGAACTGCCTGGCTGGGCAGTCTGTGCGGCGCCGTCGGCGGCACGCTGAACAACGTAGCAATAACGGGCGGAACCGTAAATATTGTAATAGGGAGGGCAGCCATTACAGATATAGGGGCAGTGGCCGGCTCCCTGGCGGGATCAGCCCGGTTTCAGTCCGTCTATTCCGATGCGGCGGTGACCTATAATACGGGAAAAGCGGCCAATGTAACCGTACTTGGGAATAACGGCGGAGGCGGGATCGGGGCTATAAACGACTGCCTGTTTGTCGGCGCTCTGACCAAGGCAGGCGGTGTGGATGCAGAGAAGATCGGTTTCTGCGGAACGCATTTAGGATACGCAGGTGACAGCTATGTGCTGGACTCCTACGCCACGGAGGTCAACTACACAGACAGAGCCACGAAGAAGACAGATGCTGAGCTGACAGCGGGAGATCTGTTTACGCTGGACGCCGCTTACTGGACGGCGGAGGCGGGCGCTTATCCCTATCTGACGGCATTTGGGAAGCCGGCGAGCGCTATGAGGGATTCCGTTGTGACAGCCGCGCCTTCCGGAGCGCCGGGCATCTTCGGAATGATGAGCCCCGCCACCGGGTACGGGACAGTCAATACCATTATTAAGACCAAAAGACCGGTCAGCTCCGGATCCACATTGCAGTACAGCGACGGCACAAATAACTGTGAGCTGTATTATTCCAGAGTACTGGACGCTTTTCTGGGCTATGTGCCTGCCGGTGTGACCGTGGAGGATGTGACTGCAGGCGTGTCCGAGAAGACCGGAGCCGTGAAAACGATCCGTTACGGGATCGTCGGAGAGGGCAGAGACAACAGAGATGCGGTGGGATTTAAGGATCTGTATTATTTTGATAAGACCGTTCTTCTGGGTCAGACTGTGCCCAACGGACAGTTTGAACGGATGATGGCCATGGATGTGGACGCCAACTTCGAGCTGGATCTGGCGGATCTGATGAGCATCATTCAGAACTATGTATTTGGAACAGAATTCAGCAAAGCGGAATAGTGTGCGGAGAGACTTCGGAAAGGAGTCGGAATGAAGACAGGAATGAGGATCAGACTTGCCTGGCTGCTGGCTCTGCTGCTGAGTTTGACTGGAATAGCAATGCCCTCGGCCGCTTTCGCAGCCGAGGGAGACCCCGCCCTTCGGTTCGATCTGAGGACGAAGGACTCGGTTTCCGGTTTAAAAAGCGGAGATGAGATAGAGGTCGAAGTTATCATGAGCCGCGCGGACGGCCTTGCGGATGCCTATCGTTTTTACGGTGTGCAGCTGGATATTCGCTATAATAACCAGCTGTTTACGGCCTCAGAACTGAAGAACGCGGGACTGAAGCGGCCAGACGGCGAAAACTGGAAGGGCGGCTGGACCTGTACTTCCATCAACGGGGCGGCAGGGACGAAGCAGATCCGGGTCTTATGCACCAATCTGGGACTGGCTGGAGGATTGGGCAACGCGGATGTGGTGCCGGGCGGCGAGGTGATCGTTGGAAGTTTTCTTCTGACCGTAGGCCAGGACGCGCCGGATCAGGTGGAAACAGTGGATTTTGCAAAGGTCCTGAACATCGGTTCAGACCTGAAAAAAGGTCCTGCCGAGGTGGGAAGCGTACTGAGTCTGGCCTTCGCTGTCTCTGAAAGCAGCGGCGGATCGGGATCGGGTACGGGCAGCGGCTCAGGAAGCGGCGGTTCCGGTTCTGGAAGCGGCACGTCCGGGAGCGGCCAGTCGGGATCCGGTACGGGAACCACGGATGGGAGTTCCTCCGCAGGTACAGACGCCGCAGGACAGGCGCCACCTTCCGACGGGTCAAAACCGCGGGTGCGTTTTGAAGAACTCACCGACGTACCGCAGACCCATTGGGCCGCGGATCCTATCCGCTATCTGGTGGACAGAGGAATCGTGGTGGGGAACGCGCAGAAACAATTTGAACCGGAAAAGAGAGTGACCAGAGCGGAATTCTGCCAGATGGCGGCCAATGCTTTTGGATATGAGCAGAAAGGCTCCGGCCCTTCTTTCAGCGACGTGGGGGAGAACGACTGGTACTGCGGCGCGGTCACCGCTCTGGCGGAAGCCGGAGTGGTGTCCGGAACAGGATCCGGGCGGTTTGGAGCGGAGGACGCCCTGAGCAGACAGGATATGGCGGTCATACTGTACCGTATCATGCGGGATCGGAATATGACGCCCCCGGTGATCCGTGAGTTTGCGGTTTTCGACGACGAAGCTGCGGCGGCGGATTATGCGCGGGAAGCGCTGATGGAGCTATATTGTACGGGGGTCATAAGCGGAACGAGCCGGACGACGCTGTCGCCGGCAGAGTTTTCCACACGGGCGCAGATCGCCTCCGTGCTGATGAAATTATTGCAGAGTGAAGTGGAAGGGAGGTGATCGCACTATGGAACGAAGAAGAATCACGGCGTATGTATTGTCGCTGATGATGCTTGTGACCGCCGTATTCTCCGGAATACCGGTTTCCGTCTATGCGGACGAGAGCGTGTCAAACCGCGTGCTTCAGTCGCGGCTGACACAGACGTCTCCGGCAAAGGAAAACTACGCGCCGGGTGATATCATCCAACTGGAGGTGTCCATAGCGGCGGCGGACGGACAGCCCTATGGCGTTCGTGGATACGATAACACCATCACTGTGGACGATCGTATTTTTGAGGTAACGGGCACCACAGCCGCGGCGGCGGGTGTGGTCATAAACGAGGACTATCTGCCGGCTTCCGGGGATCAGATACAGAAGCTGAAGTTAGTCTACTGGAACAATAACGCGCCTGTTCAGACGGGAAGTCTGACGCTGGGCGCTGTGACGCTGCGGGTAAAGAACAGCGCGGTCACGGGCAGCACGGATGTCACACAGCAGGTGGAAGGCGTTGAGCTGACCGACGGTCTGATCCCGGCCAGCGTTCAGAGCGACAGCCTGAGCTTTGCCATCAAGGATAGCCGGGCCGCTTACCATTTTGGGCTGGCTGTGAAGGGCGGAGCCGCAGAAGGTATTTACACGCCGGGAGATACCCTGACGATCCAGTCTTTTGTGACCTCAGACGCGGTCACGGTGGAAGCGGACATGGCGACAAACGATATTCTTTACGATCCGAATGTATTTGATCTGGTCAGCAGCCAGCCGGCTGTGGGAGTACTGTTGTCTTCGGCTGCCGAGGGCGGCCAGCGGCGGATCACGACGGTGTATAACGGCGGAGCCGCGGCGTCGGCAAGTCTGAGTCTCTGCGAGGTTACGCTGAAGGTTCGGGAGGGCGCGGCGCTGGGCGCTACGGCTATCACTCAGAAAAATCATGCAGTCTACTCCGGGGGCCTGGAGGCCGCCGCTGTAACGTCGGATACTGTGAACCTGATGGTGAAACAGCCTGGCAGCGCGGTCTTCACCATGACTCCTGCCAGATCGGAAGCGGAAAAGCCCGGATACGCTCCGGGAGAAGAAGCGACCTTTTACCTGACCGTGGATGCGGGCACAGCTTTTTCACCCAGATTCATCCAGGGTGAGACGGCTTATGCCACGGATGTGTTTGAATTTGTGACAGCATCCGCGTTGCTGCCCGATACGCTGGTCAACCAGCGCGGCCAAAGGATCATCTGGCTGTACCATGACCTTCAGGATACTCCGCAGACCTACAGCGGACCTGTCACACTGGGCAGCTTCACGCTCCGCGTCAAGACCGCCGCACCGGAAGGGGCAACGTATCTGAACATGAACGACGCGAATATTGAGGATGGGGACGGAATGCTTTACCCGGGTGAAAATATCAGCGCGCCCAGCCTGCCGGTCACGATCCAGGCGGCAGCGAAAATCGCCCTCACGGGAAATGTCGCCATCGACGGCGCCGCCAGATTTGGCGAGACGCTGACAGCCAATGTGAGCGGAATCGCACCGGCCGGTGCGACCTGTGATCTGGCCTGGTATAGGGCGGGCACCGCGGAGGCTGTGGCCACGGGAGCGACCTGCACTCTGACTGCGGCGGATATCGGCAAGGTGATCACGCTGAAGGCCACGGGCACGGGAGCATACACCGGCGAGCTGACCGCGGCGACCACAGCGGTGGAAAAAGCCGCTGGACCGGCGGCGCCTGCAGCGCCTGCCCTGGCATCTAAGACGGGCGCCACAGTGACTCTGACTACCGTGTCCGGACAGGAGTACCGGAAGGGAACGGACGGTCAGTGGCAGACCGATGGCGTGTTCAGCGGTCTGACGGCTGGGACCCGGTATGAGTTCTATACGCGGGTGGCGGAGACGGGGACTCATCAGGCGGGAGCCGTGAGCCCGGCGCTGGCTGTCACGACGGACACCTATGCCATTCATATGGAGAGCGGCGGAACGGTCCTGACCAGCGGAGCGGTAGCTCTGAGTCTGGGAACGGCCACAGAAGACTACACGTCGGCTGAGTCTGCCACGATCACGATCAGCAACAGCGGAACGGGAACGGTGACCGGCCTGAAGGCGGCGCTGAGCGGAGCCGGAGCGAACAGCTTCACGCTGGGGGCCCTGTCGGCCAATGAGATCGCCCAGGGCGCATCCGCAGCCTTTACAGCCGCACCGAAGACCGGTCTGGCTGTGGGGACTCACAGGGCCACGGTGACCGTGACCGCGGACAACAGCGTGACCGAGAGCTTTGACGTGACCTTTGAGGTGACGGCGAAGGCGAGTGGCGTGGCGGTGAGCGGTACTATGAGCTTCGGAGCCGGAAAAGTGGCGCAGATCCAGGCCCTGACCGCGGCAGCCGGACTGACCATAGACGCGGCGGCTGACGGAACTGTCATCGGCGATTACACGCTGGGTGTGACGGAAGGCGTCGATGGGACGAGCAATCAGAAGTATGCGACCTTTGCGGTAACAAAGACCGGGGAAAGTAAGGCTGCGGTATCCGTGAGCGTGTACGATACCGGTGCGGGACAGAACGCCAGTCTGAGCAACGTCAGTCTGACGCTGAAGGCTGACAGCCTTGACGCACAGGGTTACACATTTACGCTGAACGGCGTGGCCGCTGGCTCGTACAAGATCGTCACCTACAAGAAGAATCATACGACAGCTGCGATGAACGGGGTGGCCGTTGCAGAAGCGGACATAGCGCTGGGACAGAATATGGTGATGCTTGCTGGCGATCTGGATGGGAATGGAGCTGTCAATCTGGACGATTATGGTTTGCTTACGGGTAAATACGGAAAAGTATACGAGGATTATGATCTGGATGGGAATGGAACTGTCAATCTGGACGATTACGGTTTGTTGACAGGAAAATATGGATCCAGGGGAACAAACTACACATATAGCAAATGATAACGATGGAGGTAGTAATGAATAAACGCAAGTTATCTCTGCTACTGGTCCTTTCGCTTTTGTTACAGATCTGCAGTGTAGGTCTGGCAATGGCGGCAAGCCCGAGCGATTCCTTGATAAAAAACACATTAGAGGGATTTAGAGGAACAGTTATAGAGCGTAAAGTGATCGACCAAAGTAATGGAGTATTTGCGATCAATGCATATGCCTACAATTTTGCCGGAAATACCATGCATGTTTATCTGGAATGGGATCCTGCAAAAGTGTCCTTGTACTCCATGGGGCAAAATATGGCATTTACAGCGGACAGCATGAAAGGGCAGATCGTAAAGCAGAGATGTATGGAGGGTTATACTCATTATATGAACGATATGTTTAATCCTGCCGATGTTTCATTGACTGGAGAGGGCGGATATTTATTATTCGCAAATACAACTGCAATTACCGCTAAAGAAGCCGTTAGTTTTACCGAAGGGTGGATCAAGGCGGAAATAGGAAGAAATCTAAGCGCCGATTTATCAGTCTTCGATAAAGTGGATTTAGATGGATACTGGAGTGCAGTGGATAAAAACACGTTACCAGGGGAGGCCTTTGTAGGGCACGAAGACTATTCCCTTGGATATGGAATCGTAACTATGTATTTTAAAGTGAATGATGGATATTCTTTAAATGACGTTACGCCTGAGGTGGTTCACCCGTATGCAAATGCAGCGGATGAAACAAATCCAAACGGAGTACGGATAAAAAATGCAGAGACCGGAGAAGCAAGCACGGACATTTACTACACCGGTTTCCCGAGCCCCGCAGCGGCGCCGACCAACGTAACAGTGTCGGCTGATCCGTCGCAGATCGTCAGCGGCGGGACTGCAACCATCACAGCGGGAGCAGACGCGCCTGCAGACGGCGGGACCCTGAGCTACGCGCTGTATTCCAACGCTTCGGACAGCACGTCCGGAGGCACGCTGGTGACGGACTTCCAGGCGGGAACGACCTTTTCTGTTACTCCTTCCACCGATACTTACTATTATGTGGTGGCGAAGAACACGAAGACAGAGGGCGGAGAAGAGACGACCGCAACTGCTACGTCTGCATCGACGGCCAAGGTATCGGTCCTGCAGTCCATCAGCGCAGTCACCGTGCCCATCGAGGCGCCGGTGACGGGAAACACGCCTCAGGCGTCCATCGCAGCCACAGAGCAGTATACGGGCAGCATCGCCTGGACGCCTGCGGACAATCCCTTTAAGGGAACCGCGGACTACACCGCCACGGTGACGCTGGCGGCGAAGGAGGGCTATCTGTTCGACAACGCGGCGCTGACGGCGATCACCGTGAACGGCTCGACGGCAGTCAGGAATGCGGCTTTCGCGGAGAACAACAGGAAGCTGACCTTCGACGCGTCCTTCCCCACCACAGGAAAGAGCGCGGCTCAGCTGGTGGCGGAGGCCAAGACAGCGGTGCAGAGCGCGGCGGCGGGGACCTTCAATGTGGATGAGATCGTCACCAATCCGGGGACGGCCGAGGCGGCGGACAACACCACCCCGGCGGAGATCAAAAGGCTGCTGGAGACAAAACTGGGAACCATCGTGACCAACGGCGTTACCGTGACGGTGGGAACGCCGAACATCACCAAGGCGGCGGTACCGGGCAGGCCGGGAGGCAATGTGAACGGCGAGGACGGGACGTACAGCGCGGTGATCACGCTGAGCAGCGGCGCCGCCAGCGATACGGTGACGGTGAACGGAACCATCGTGGCCCAGGCAGCCTCGAAGAAGGCGCAGAATCAGGCGGCGGTGAACACGGCCGTGACGGCCATCGAGGCAGCGGCCTATCCGGCGGTGAACATGGCGGACAAGAATACGGCGGCGCTGCTGAAGGCAGAGGTGGAACGGATCCTTGCGGGTCTGGGACTGTCCGAGGGCGTCACGACGACGGTAACGGGTTCCCTGACGGCGGCCATCGGCGGAACCTACGCCGATCCGGCGGGAACGCCGGGGACCTACACCTTCACGGTGGAAGCGTCCAAAGGAACAGTCACGCCAGAGGGCGAGGACATGAATACAGACTACAAGATGACGAAGACCAGCAGAGAGCTGACGGTGAGCATCACGCCGACGCCTTTCACCGCCCAGGTGACGGGAGAGGGAAGCGTGAAGACCACGGCAGGTTTTGAACAGCTGCTGGTGAACTGGACCGCGCCCAAGACCAACGGGGTGCCGGTGAGCGGCTACAAGCTGACGGTGAAGGACGCGTCCGGAAACGTGGTCACAGGATACGACAAGAAGGACATGGGAACGGCCACCTCCGCGACGGTGAAGAACCTGACCAACGGGACCGCCTATACGATCGAAGTGGAAGTGAGCTTTGCCAGCCTGCTGGATCCGGTGACCCTGACGGGTACGGGAAGTCCGGTGGCGGGAGACCCGAAGCCCATCACCCTGCACCCGGCGAAGACGGAGGACGGTTCGGTGACGGGACCGGCGGTAGGGACCGTGAAGCTGGCGCTGGCGGACGGAACGGAGATCGATCCTTCCGAGGTGCGGGAGAACTTCGATGTGAAGCTGTACGCGGTGCCGAAGCCGGGCTACAGATTCGTGAAGTGGGAGAGAGTGAAGGGGATCGACCCTGCGCCGGAGACCCCGCTGCTTTCCGAGACCTATTCCTTTGAGGACACCAATGGGGAATACACCCAGAATCCGCTGACCATCAAGGTGACGGAGACCTCGGAGTTTACGCCGGTGTTTGCGGAGACGGCCAGCATCGCCACCACGGCGCCGGCCCTGCAGCAGCTGCTGGTGAATCTGCCGGAGGGGCGCAGACTGATCCAGGAGAACACAGAAGCGGAGGATTACGACGCCTTCCACAGCCTGGTGCCCAACTATACGCTGTATCTGACGAAGAACGAGGATCGGATCGAGCTGCAGCCCTTCTTCAACTCGTCGAAGTACGACGTGACCATCAGCGGCCAGGCCATCGCCACGACCGCGGCGGTGGGAGCGGTGGACGATGTGGACCGCACGGGAACCACCTTCGGCGCCATCGTAGCCGACGGGACCGTCATCCCCATCGTGGTGACGGATCAGAAGGACGCGGCGAAGACGACGACCTACAACATCACCATACGAATCGTGGAGAAGAATCCGCAGATGCTGCTGGAGCTGGATGCGGCGGTGGGAACGAAGATCTCCATGCTGAACGTGAAGGCGGCCAACGCGGCCTTCCTGTCCGGCGTGTTCACCATTGATCTGAACAACGATGTGACCGTGGACACGGCGACCATATCGGGATTTGAGGGATTTGGAAGAGAGAGCGGGATGGTGCTTGCAGACGGGGAATACGCCACGGCAGCAGATATCTGCAAGAACCTGAGTCCCACGGTGAAGATCGAGAGCCTGAAGGTGAGCAATGGAGGAAAGACGCTGCAGGTGACCTTTGCCTCGGCGGACGGAACGCCGGTGATCACCACGGACGATCAGGCGATCCTGTTCAAGCTGTTCCTGGTAAAGACAGACGCGTCGAACACGAACAACGACACGGACGCGCAGCTGCTGCAGACCATGGAGATCAACAAGGCGGCTGGAAACAACGCCATGAGCGAGAAGTTCTTCAGCGATACGATGAACTACGTGGAGGAAGTGAACGGAGCGGCGGCGACGCTGGTGGAGGAGCAGGACCGTCTGGTGGTGCTGAAGCTGGCGGACAAGTACGTGATCGTAGGCTATGTGACGGCGCGTCCGAACAACGAGAGAGTGTACTTTAACGTGGTGGACGTGCTGAACGGAGCCAACGAGCAGCTCAACGACGCGAAGCTGTTTTTGGAGGAGCATGGAAAGCTACTGTACCGGGCGGGTCAGGGCGAATACATGCTGGAGATCAGATCGCCGGGCTTCCTGGCGCAGACGACGAATAAGCTGACGGTGGCCACGGAAGGAGTGGATCTGAACGCGATGACGCTGATCGCGGGAGATGTGAACGACGACGGAGTCATCGACGCGGCGGACCGTACGGCGCTGGTGAACGCGCTGGGCGGAACGGTAGTGGCCGGAGATCTGACGGACATCGGCGGCTACGTGCTGGGAGACGGCGGTGCGGTGAAAACGTACGCGGATCTGAACGACGACGGGGTGGTGAATGCGCTGGATCTGGGCAAGGTGCTGCGGGGCATCACCATTATGAAGACGAAGTAAGAGGACCGTTGAAGGGTCAAATGACAGAGAAACGGTAAGAAAAGGAAACGGCAGGCCGAACGGAGGGCGTCCGCGGGAGACCGCGGGCTGCCCACGGCAGGCCGCAAACGGAAAGGCGGAACGTCTCCTGATGAAAGGAGACGTTCCCGCAGTTCCGTAAAGACCGGAAGAAGAAGGAAACGAGAGCGGTCGGGATCGATCCTGTCAGGAGTTCATGCATTTAGGCAGATAGGCAGGACAGGGACCGATGTATATGGACAGCAAAACAAAGTGGAACAGAGAGAAGCAGGCAAAGCCGGGCAGACGGCAGAAAGGAAGAAGGGCATGAGACGAAGAATACTGGCGCTGCTGCTGTGTCTGGTCGTAGCGGGAAGTCTGGGCGGCATCCGGGCGTCCGCAGCGGGATCCTACGAGGGGGCGATCCGTCTGGAGGCGGAGCGAAAGGGACAGCAGCTGCTGGTGACGGTCAGCGGAGACGGAGTGACCATGAACGCCATGCAGTTTTTGGTGGCCTACGACAAGGGGCAGCTGGCCCCATCCAACTATGAAAATAACACGGCGGCAAGCAGTGTGAGACATATGACAAGGTATATCGAAGCGCTCTACGACGCGGAGGACAACCCGGGCGGCTGGCTTTTGAGCAGCGCCAGTCTGGACAGCGAAAAGGGACAGGTGGAATACGTGCTGTCCGTGGCGCCGGAATCGGCGGGGAGAGGATCGGATGCGGAGGGCTACGTGAGGCTGTCGAAGAAGGATCTGCTGGTGATGAGCTTTCAGATCAAAAACGGCGTGACCCTGGGGGAAGACTGCCTGCGCGTAGGAAGCAGTCCGTCGGTACCGGAGGGAGCGGTGATCGCGGCGAAGGAAGGCGGAGAAGAAGCGGAGCTGAGCGGAAGGGAACTGGTGGCCATCGATCTGTCGAAGGTGGCGTCGGGCGGTTCGGGATCGGGAGACGGGTCAGGCAGCGGAAGCGGATCCGGCGGCAATGATGGCGGAAGCGGATCCGGGACCGGAGCAGACAAACCCAACGGTTCTGGGACCGGCGGATTCGGCGGCTCGTCGGAGCCGGGAATCACCGGCCCGGCAGAGGAGGAAACGCCGGCCGGGAAGGCGGCGTTTTCCGACCTGGAGGGCCACTGGGCGAAAACCAGCATCGAAAAGCTGGTGAAGCGGCAGGTGCTCTCCGGCTATGCCGACGGAACCTTCCGTCCGGAAGCCGGCCTGACCCGGGGCGAATTCGCGGCGGCTCTGCAAAAGACCATGGGACTGCCGGCCGGCGTCGGGGAGACCTTTTCCGACTGCCGGGACCACTGGGCCTCGGCAGCGGTGAACGCCTGCTATGAGGCGGGCTATGTGTCCGGTACGGGAGCCGGGCGTTTCTCCCCGGATCAGGGGATCACCCGGGAGGAACTGACGACGATCCTGGCGAAGGTCCGGGGCCTGACGCCGGAGAGCAGCGTCTCCTTTACAGACCGGGCCGCCATGGCGGACTGGTCTGTGGGCTACATCGGCGCGGCGGCGAAGGCGGGACTGGTAAGCGGCTATGCGGACGGGAGCTTTCGGCCCGCGGCTGCGGTGAACCGGGCGGAGATGGCGCAGATGATCGTGAATCTGCTGGAACAGTAAAAGGAAACGGAATCGATGGAACAGAACAGACGGACAGGGAAGAGAGACAGACGAAAAACACAACAGGCAGCCGCATGGTCCGTATCCCCGTGGGAAGGCAGAGGGCGGCGCGGAGAAAGGCAAAGGGGGAGAAGGCGCGCCGCGCTGTCTCTCTTTCTTGCCGTGCTGCTGCTTCTGTCCAGCCTTGGCAGCGCCTGGGGACAGGAGCTGCTGCCGGAGACGCGAAGCGTGTTCGACGGCGGGCTGAAGTCCCTTTCCGCCTCGGCGGGCTCCTGGAACCGGAGCTTCTCCCAGGATGTGAAAGCCTATCAGCTGATCCTGCCGAAGGAGGAGGGATCCGTGCGTCTGTCGGCGGTGCCGGTGGAGACGTCGCCCCTCTACGGCCCGACGCTCACCATAGACGGAGTGGCGGCGGGCTATGGGCAGCCGTCTCAGGAGATCGCGCTGCAGCCGGGAGAGAAGCGGGTGGTGCCCATCGTGGTGCAGCCGCAGAGCGGTGCAGCCGTCACCTACACGGTAACGGTCTACCGAAACGACCGGGACATTACGCTGTCGGGTCGGATCCATCAGGTGGGGGGAAGCCCGCAGCTGGCGCTGTCTCTAGAGATCCCGGCGGGAACGGAGTTCACCTCGCTGGGTCTGGCGCTGTCCTTTGACCCGAAGCAGCTGCAGCTGGCCAGCGGGTCCACGAATGTGCCGAATCCTGCAGGGAGCACCACCTTTGGAACGAGTCTGGCCTATGGAGACGAGAGGGGCTTTCTGTATAAAAAAGGCGGAGTGATGGAGGCCACAGTGGCGGTGGGAGACAACGCAGCGGGCAGAGTCCTGCTGCAGTATTCCATCGGGGAAAAAGGTCTGTCTTACACCATGCCCGAAGGAGGGAGCCTGCTGACGCTGTATTTTCGGATGACGGAGCAGGCGGCGCTGACGGAGGAGACGCTGGGGCTGACGGTGAACAGCGCTTCGGTGCGAAATGGATTCTTCGCGGAACTGAGCCGGAAGGGAAGCAGCTTTGTGAATCTGTCCTATCCGGGACTGGTGCGGACAGAAGGGCTGGATCGGAATCTGGAGAAGCCGGGCCGGTGGGCGGCGGGGGGACGCGTGCAGTTCTCGCCGGACAAGGAGAGCTACCGATACGGGGAGCGGGTGACGGTGACGGCGGCGCCTGCAGCCGGCTATGTCTTTTCCCACTGGGAGCTGTCGGGGGAAGAACAGGGGATGCTGGAGGAAGCGCTGACGGGAGACAGCGCCTGGGCGAAAGCAGAGACCGTCCCGACGGCGGCTGCGTCCGCTGAAGCGGCGGCAGGATCCGTACCTCCCGGTTCGTTTCTGGATCAGGAGGAGTGGAGCCTGCGGCTGACGGAAGATCTGACGCTCTCCACGCTGAAGCCGGTGTTTGAAAAGGCGGACGAGGTCCTGGGATCGGGCTGTGGCCTGAATTTCCACCGTCCGTATCGGGGCGATATCCTGCTGGCAGTGAATCCGGCGGATGGAACGGCGTCGAAGCTGACGGGAACCTTTACGGAGGAGGAGCTGTCCCGGGAGGAGACGCCCCGGGAGACGGGAGCGGAGACGCCCGCTGAGACACAAAAGAACAGTGGAAGCGGGCCGGCGAATCAGAATGGGAGCGGTCAGAACACGGAGGGACAGAGCCCGGATGGCGCAGCCCTCGAAGGAGCCCTGGAAGAAGAGGCGGAGTCCGGGCTGACCCGGGTGGAATATACGGAGCCGCTGCTGACGGAGGCCCCGGCTGGGCCGGTTCTCCTGACTGCGGAGAAGCCGCAGCTGGGGGACCAGCGGTCCTTTCAGATGCGGGACAGCCGCGCGGGGCAGACCTCGGCAGCAGGCTGGGCGGCGGGGACCTTTACCCTGAAAGAGATCCGGCAGGCGGGCGGGCAGAAGCTGTATATCTGGCTCTGCGACGAGGCGGACCGACAGCCCATGGCCCTTTCCGACAGCGATCTCGCTGAACTGGCCGACAGCTTTGCAGCCAGTTACGCCCATCTGGCAGAACACTACCACCACGTGACGGACACCGACGGAAACGGCGGCCTGACCATTCTGCTGTACGATATCTGGGACAGCTACACCGAAGGCGGCAGCACCTATACGGGCGGTCTTGTGAACCCCAACGAGTTTTACAGGCTTCTGGGTACGACCGCCTATCCCATGGGAAACTGCGGGGATGTGCTGCATCTGGATACCTGGCCCCAGATGGGGACGGATCAAACGAAGCCCATGCTGGAGCGGGCCAAGTCCACCATGGCCCACGAGACCCAGCACCTGGCTTTCGCCTCCGCCTATGAGTCGGCCCAAGCCTATGCCGGACAGGCGGCGGGAGCCTGGATCAACGAGGGCCTGTCCCTGACCATGGAGCACGAGCTCTTCGGCCGGCTGGACAGCCGCATTGCCACATATAACCGCTCCTCCCTGATCAAAACCGGCCTGTCGCTGACAGACTGGACGAGCCCCAAGGTGGACAACTACGCGCTGTCCTACCTGTTTTTCCAGTACGTGAGGACACAGGCGGAGCAGGAGGGATTTGCCCGGGCGTTTTACGGCGTGGATTACGGAGGAGGAGCAGACCGGCGGGCGGAGGACGCGGCGGTGACGGAACTGCTGCAGGGCTTTGGGGCGTTTCAGGGCCTGAGTCTTGCCCAGGTGACGGAGAACTTCTATCTGGCGCTGCTGCTGAAGGAGACGGAGGGGCGGTATGGCTTTTCCGGAGACGGTGATTTCGATGAGGCAGAGCCGCAGATATGGGAAAGCCGGCCGGCGGGAGCGATCCCGGCGGGCGGAGCGGTGTACGTGGAGAGTCCGGGAAGCTTTGTGCCGGAGGGGACGGGGACCCTGCGCTTTACAGGCGTCCAGAAGCCCCGGTATACCCTGACCATAGAGGAAGCGGAAGGGGGAAGCGCCGCGGCAGAGGGGGACCGTTACCGGTATGCGCAGGGACAGAGCGCAGTGGTCACAGCCGTGCCGGCCTACGGGTACACCTTTGCCGGCTGGAGCGGAGACGCATCGGGAGGAGACAATCCCCTGACGGTGGTGATGAATGGAGACAAACGGATCCGGCCGGTGTTTGATGCCATGGATCGGTACGCGCTGACGGTGGAGTGTGCGGGACCGGAGGGAAGTACGTCTCTGGAAGTGGGGAAGGTGACGGTGAACGTGGACGGTCAGGGTCTGACGGAGGATACGGGAGCGATCCTGACGGGAAGCCGGGTCACGCTGCGGGCAGAAGCCGCGGAGGGATACGCCTTCGACCATTGGGAGGGGGACGTGACGGGGACAGCCGCCGCAGCGGAGCTGGTGATGAACGCAGACCGAAGGGTGAGAGCGGTCTTCCGCTCGGCGAAACCGGTGGACCTGGGAGACCTGTTTCCCACAGAGGAGGGAAGCGGGCTGACAGTAGACGTTGAAAAAAACGAAGCGCTTTTGTGGAATGCCTCCGGGACGGTGTATATCCGGCCGAAGAACGAAGAAATCTCGCAGGGAGAGGGAGACGGCCTGACGTTGACGGAGGGAACGGAAGTGACATTGACGGCGGCGCCGGCGGAGGGAAAGGCCTTTTCCCGGTGGGTGATCGCTTCCACAGCCGATGAGACGCCCCGCAGTCTGGAAGAGCGTCCATCAGACCGTCTGCTGGAGGAGCTTTTGAGTGAGGACTCCTATCACAGCTGGAAGGAGGACGGCGCTCTTCTCCGGACGACGCTGACCATGCGGGTGGCAGGAGGGATCCGCGTGCGGGCGGAGTTTCGGGACGCCGACGCCATCAGCGGTGAGGCGCTGTATCTGTCCTACCTTTCGCTGCTCACAGACAGGGAGCCGATCTGCGCCTACCTGGCGATAAAGGAACCGGAGACGCGTCCGCAGAGCAGCGTGGACCTGTTTGCGGAGGGGCAGGGAAGAGGACTGATCCAGAGGGAGAGCAAGCGGCTGGGCTTTGAGAGCGGCGTGTTCGATTACACCCTGTCCCTGTTGTCCACGGACCCGCGAAATCTGTATTTCTACGGCGTAAAGAAGGCGCTGGCGGGAACGCAGAGGGCGGAGCTGACCCACTGGAGAGGCGGGACGGCGGTGGAAGAGCCGGTGGTGCTTACGGATGAGTCCAGCAGCGGCGACTTCGATCAGGACAAAGAGACGAAGCCGCTGACGCCGCTGCCGGTGAAGGAGGTGCAGGACGGAGATGAGCTGCGCATTGTGGTCAGCAACGGAGAGCCGGGGACCGGGGAAACGGTGACGTATACCATCACCATCGACCGCAGCAGCCCGGAGACAGACCCCCTGATCCAGGCCGTGTTTGCGCCGGAAGATGGGACGGACACAGAAACGGCGCCGAAGGATAGGGGGGAGGACGGCTCTGTGCAAAACGGAGCGGGGCAGGTCCGCCTGTCCGTCTATCTGCAGCATCTGCGCACGGAGGCGGCGGAGCTGACACTGACGGTCAGCAAAGGGGCCATCCAGCCCCTGAATGCCAGCGGCCAGGCGGTGGCGCTGCGGGGAAAGACGGATATTACCCAGATGTGTGTGCCTATCGCAAATACGCGATATGGATTGGAACAGGCCGTGTTTGACCCGACGGATGCGAATTGTGACCGTATCCACTTCACCTTTGCGGTGAAGGAGACGGAGGACTTCCCCGGGCTGGAAACCCAGGCCGTGGAAGCCGTCCGGCTGCTCTTTGAAACCAGCGGGCCGGATGTGCGCCTGAACCCCCAGGCAGAGTCCAAGGCGCTGGTCTACGACAGCATGCTGCTGGAGCTGCAGATGACGGCGCAGGTGCTGGAGCTGACAGAGAACGTGACGGTGAAGGGGACCTTTTTCGCCTGGCAGCCCAGCGTGGGGGAGGCGTGGATGCCTCAAGTGAAATTCGACGGAGTGGGACGTCCCATTCTGGCGGAGGTCACGCTGTCGGCCATAAGGGAAGGCGCGTACCAGTACGGGATGAGGACCTACGAGTTTACGGCTTCTCTGCCGGTCAACGCGGGGAGCCCTTACCGGATGACCATACGCAAGGCAGTGCACGGCGAGTATGTGCTGGAGAAGCTGTATGCGACGGCGGAGGGGGCCAGCGGAGGAGCGCTGAACGTCAACGAGCTTCTGAAGGAACGCTTTGCCGGTCAGGCAGCGGGGAGCACAGACGCGGCGGTCGAGCTGGCGGTGAACGGAGTGATCCGTCTGACCGTGGGCGATATTACCGGAGACGGACGGGTCACGCTGGAGGATAAGAACGTGCTCATGAGTCCACTGCATTATGGAAAGAAAGTCGCAGGGGGATCGGAAGGTGCGACGGATCTGTCGGCCCGCTGCGATCTGAATGGAGACGGGGCGGTGACGCTGGCGGATCTGAACCTATTGATGAGTCCGTACAACTATGGAAAGGGCGGCCGGCGGATCGAGATACCGGCCGGTACCGGAGAGGGGGATTGATAGGAGATGAGGGTGAAGAAAAGCGAGACGAGCCTGTGTAAGAGGAGCTTCGGCAGAAAAGCCCTGCTTCTGACGCTGGCCCTGCTGCTGGC
>Ga0129308_1001437_pt1 | contig 24881 bp, 22 predicted proteins | sample L827metagenome_FD_94440 | JGI IMG/M metagenome (GOLD analysis project Ga0129308, IMG submission 94440) | Ring-tailed lemur group fecal microbial communities from Wisconsin, USA - L827 metagenome | ecosystem: Host-associated > Mammals > Digestive system > Large intestine > Fecal | place: USA... | reverse complement strand
CCATCTTTTATTCACTCCGTTTTTATTTTTATTATATCACTTCTTTCTTATTTTTTCAACTTTTTTGCTACACTACCAAAACTTTAAGAGCCTGTAAAATCTTTAATATGATTAAACAGGCTCTTAGTAGTCAAGTGAATTTTGTAGGGGACGGCGCCCTCGACGTCCCGCCACGCAACCGTGCCTTTGTGATTTTTCGATTATATAAAATATTCCCCGATGTAGGGACACGGCGTGCCGTGTCCGTTCAAATAAATTACAGGTAGAAACGTACAATCGAAATAACCATATATCCGTATTTTTACGTGTCACATAATGCTATGTGCGGACACGGCACGCCGTGTCCCTACATCGGGAGATTTTTACGAATTTTCAATTTTTACCCTGTGTGACACGTGACAAAAGTCCGCAAAACAACATTATAAGCTAACGGCTAAAGGCTCTTAAATTTTATAATGCAAAGAATCTCTGATGCGCCGTAAACTCCTCGCCGGGTCTTACCTCGGTATATCCCGAAACATCGGGGGAAAGGCTAAGGTTAGGGGCGTTTATCATAGCGGTCATAGGCTCGGGGCAGAAATAGTGGTTGAAGCCTCTGTCGTTCCAGATTATCCAGAACTTGTACTCGTCCGAGACCTCGTAGCAGAGCTTCTTTCCGCTTGCAGTATCTTCGGCAATAACGCCGTGGAATTCCATGCCGTCAAGCTCAGTAGTTTCGCCGATATACATATCGTTGTCCACCACCTGAAGCACGGGGCATTTCGTACCGCCCTTGTACTCTAAGTCCCACATAGTAGGAGCTTTGAGATTTTCAGTAGGCAGACAGCGGTCATTGAGTTCGCACTTTTTGCCGATCGGCACAGTAAGGCGGATATCCTCCTCCTTTGCGCCGTCAACGAAAGGAGCGTTTATCGACGTATGAGAAGCGAGGGACATCGGCAATACTTTATTGTCGTTGTTGATAAAGCAGATGTTCTGTTCCAGACCGTTTTCCGACAGCGTGAACGTATACTCCGCCGTGAAACGAACGGGGAGATATTGGAAGAACTCGTCCTTTTCGTCATAGACGTAACGGGTCTTGACCCATGCGCAGTTGCTGTCGGCGTTATGCTCGATGACCTCAAAGGTTCTTTTGTGGAGGAAGCCGTGAATATGATTATTGTAAGGGGCTTTCTCGTTCACGGGGAGCTGATATGTGCCGTCGGAGGTTTTCAGCACGCCGTCTGCAAAGCGGTTGGGGAGGTACAGCGTAGGAAGTCCCCATACCTCGGCGGACTTAATAATATCCTCAAAGGTATTGTCGGGATTCCAGCGGAAAAACTCCATGCCCTTAACGTTGTTTCTCAGACGGATAACGTTGCAGCCTATCTGATAGGCGATAAGAGCTTCATAGCCCCCTGCGCTGAGCTTCACGCAGGTCATGCCGTTGTGTTCCATAAGCTGTGTTGTGTTTTTCATTTAAAATCAAGACCTTTCTGTTGAAAATTTTTATTCACGTTTATTATAACATAAAAGTCATGAAAATGCAACAGGAAAAGAAAAATTTGTATGTGTCAAGTTTTTCATGTTGACACCTTTTGTCACTTTTGTCACATGTCACACGGGGTAAAACTTGAAAAACGGCAGCGTGTCGCTGCACCCTGTGTCACGTTACCGCTCGCAAACTCGCTAATATTTTTAAACTCAAATTTTCTTCCGCGACTGTTGCAATTTTGAAACTGATATACTATAAGAGGCGTGACGCTGCACCTCAAAATTCAGATATATCGTTATTTGGGGACTTTTGTCACTTTTGTCACATGTCACACGGGGTAAAAATTGAAAAACGTTTGTATAAATCTATATATGTATATCTTTTAACTAAGCTCCTTTATTAATATTGTTCCTGCGATTCCCCGTTGTAGGGACACGGCGTGCCGCTGCCGCAAAAAAATCGGAGCAGATGATATGTCCGCTCCTTATTTCATATTTTTATGCAGCAATTAAAGGGTCTGATACTGTCTCACACTCTGCGACTGTAAACGGGTCAATATCAATGCAGTTTGACGGGTCTAAGTCTCCTGATAAGTCCCAAGCAACAGTATCATTGAGAACCGTGAGGGCATTAACGAAGAAATCGGGGTCTTTAAGTCGTTCCCAAACACCGCCTTGCTCAACGAGATGCTTGACCGATACTTTACGGATAGTGCCGTCAAGCATATACGCATAAACAGTGTAATCATGACTTGCGACCGCTTGAAGAACAACAGGGAATACTGTATCATTCATTGTGATTCTCCTCTCATATCAATGGATTTATGCGGTTAAGGGGAAGATTCTGCTTTGCAAGTTCCCAATTCTGCATAAGTTCATCACGATGCAGCTCACACCACGCAAGGGTAAGCTTGACCTGTTTATTTGGAAGGCTTCCGCGCATAATACTTCCGTTAAGTATATCTACCATTGCTTTCATGCCTGCATATTCAACGTGAAAATGCGGTGGATTATGGTCTGCGTAGTACATTGTTACTCTCAGACCGTAGAAAAGACTTATTTCAGGCATTGACATCATTCCCCCTTTTTGCTTAGAAGTCACCTTATATAACAATTATACCACAAAGCAGAACGAGTTAATAGCGTGAATCTGCACAGACTTTAATTTAATTGAACTGTAAACTTTGTCAAAAATGCGCATTGGCATTCACTGATATAATTATAGTAGTATAAATGAGCGTTTTGCATGGTAAAGCCTTTAGCTTTTAGCCTTTAGCCATTAGCTTATAATGTCCGACTTAGCTAACAGCTAATATCTAACGGCTTTAATGAATGCTTTTTTTCAAATCTTACCCCGTGTGACATGTGACAAAAGTACCCAAATGATTTAATTAAATACGAGGTTAATACATGGCTAACAGCTTTTATGAATGCTTTTTTCAATTTTCACCCCGTGTGACATGTGACAAAAGTGACAAAAGGTGTCAACATGAAAACTTGACACATATGATATTGTAACTTTATCCGCTTAGCACTTAGTAAGCTTTTTTTCAAATCTTACCCCGTGTGACATGTGACAAAATTGACAAAATGGATATAGGCTAACAGTTAACGGCTAAAGGCTAAGGGCTAAAAGCTAATCAATACGGTTCTCCATGTCGGTATATTCACGCATGGGCGAGATAGCCTTGTAAGCGGGACGGATTATCTTGTTGGAGTTGATAAGCTCCTCGATACGGTGAGCCGACCAGCCCGAAATACGCGATACAGCGAACAGGGGAGTAAACAGCTCGTCGGGAATCCCGAGCATACGGTATACAAAGCCGCTGTAGAAATCCACATTAGCGCAAACGCCCTTGTAGATTTTTCTTTCCTCTGCGATGACCTCGGGCGCAAGGCGTTCGACCATCGAGTACAGGTCAAACTCGTCATGACGACCCTTTTCCGAGCTGAGCTTTTCGACAAAGCCCTTGAAAACCATAGCTCTCGGGTCTGAGTGCGAGTAAACGGCATGTCCCATTCCGTAGATAAGACCTGCGTGGTCGAAGGCTTCTTTATGGAGGAGCTTTTTGAGGTATGCTCTGACCTCGGCTTCGTCAGTCCAGTCCTTGACGTTCTGCTTCATATCGTCGAACATCATGGCGACCTTTATGTTTGCGCCGCCGTGCTTAGGACCTTTGAGCGAACCCAAAGCCGCTGCGATAGCCGAATAGGTGTCCGTACCCGACGAGGAAACAACGTGTACCGTAAAAGTCGAATTGTTACCGCCGCCGTGTTCCGCATGGAGAACAAGCGCAAGGTCGAGGATACGGGCTTCAAGCTCGGTATATTTTTTATCGGGACGGAGCATGTACAGGAGGTTTTCCGCAATGGAAAGCGCAGGGTCGGGGTCGTGGATAAAAAGACTTCCTCCGTCGCGAGTATATTTGTAGGCGTGATAGCCGTATGTTGCCAACACGGGGAAAAGCGTGATAAGCGATATACTCTGTCTCAGCACGTTGGGTATTGAAATGTCGTTGGCTGCATGGTCGTAGGAATACAGCGAGAGAACGCATTTCGCGAGGGTGTTCATCATGTTGTCGCTGGGAGCTTTCATAATAACGTCCCTTGTGAAAGTGGTCGGAAGATTTCTTGCTCCCGATAAAATTTCTTTAAATTCGACAAGCTCTGATTCTGTCGGCATATTTCCGAATAGGAGCAGATAAATGGTTTCTTCAAAGCCGTAACGCTTTTCCTTGATAAAGCCGGTAACAATATCCTCGACATTGATACCTCGGTAGAAAAGCTTGCCGTGACCTTCCTCATCGACCTTTATGGTGCTGATATTGGTAAGTCCCGCAACGACGCCGTTTCCGTTGATGTCTCTCAGTCCTCGTTTTACATCGTACTGAGTGTAAAGATCGGGGGCGATCTTATAGCCCTCCATTGATTTTTCCGCGAGTTTTACGATTTCGGGTGTCAGTTCAATAAATCCGTATCCCATTGATCTACGCCTCCTTAATTGATAGCCTTTAGCTTTTAGCCCTTAGCCTTTAGCTTTAAAAGACACCGGTTGCTAACGGCTAACAGCTAACGGCTAAAGGCTAAAAAAGACTACACATACTGATTTTCATTGCCTTTGCATTATCGTTAAATTTATAAACGAGTACATTTGGCACGAATCACAAAAGCTGATAGCCTTTAGCTTTAAAAGACACCGATTGCTAACAGCTAACAGCTAACGGCTAACGGCTTTACTGTACAATGCTCATTTATAGGTTAAATAATAATACATACTTATATTGTATCATATTTCACCAAAAAAGTCAAGCATAGTTTAAACAGTCTGTACAATACTTGAATGAATCGCCGTTTTTGTTTGGCTAATTTGTTAATTTCAACTATAGACATTTATATATTTTCACTAAATTTTCACTTGACAATAAAAATTTACCGTGTTATACTATTTAAATACGGACTTTTAGATATTAGCTGTTAGCCTATGGTAAAGCCATTAGCTGTTAGCCGTTAGCCGTTAGCAAAGTCGGACACCATAAGCTAAAGGCTAAAGGCTAAAGGCTAAAAGCTATCAGCTAACAGCTTTAACATAAAGAAAGGAGAGATACAGTTAAATGCTGAAAAAACTTTTGTCCTATGTGGGCAAGTACAAAAAAGAAGCTATACTTGCCCCTGTGACTATTCTGGGCGAGGTCGCTATGGAGGTGCTTATCCCGTATGTCATGGCTTCCATTATCAACAAGGGAATAAGTAAAGGCAATATAAAGCACGTTGCCTTAATGGGCGCGCTTATGGTCGTTATGGCTCTTGTATCGCTTTTCTTCGGAGCGGTCGCAGGGCGTTTCAGCGCGGTGGCTGCCGTCGGGTTCGCAAAAAATCTCAGAGGTGCGTTGTTTAAAAAGGTGCAGTCATTTTCCTTTGCCAATGTGGATAAGTTTTCCACGGCGTCCCTCACAACTCGTCTGACGACCGATGTAAGCAATATTCAGATGGCGTTCATGATGTTTATACGTACTGCTGTAAGAGCGCCTATGATGATGATTTTTGCGCTTATTATGGCGATCACTACCAATGCAAGTTTGTCGCTGGTATTTTTATGCGCCATTCCCGTTCTCGGAGCTGCCGTGGCATTGATAATGACTAAGGCTCACCCGAGGTTCAAGGCTATGCTGACCCTTTACGACGGCATGAATGCACGGGTACAGGAAAATCTTGTGGGTATACGTACCGTCAAGGCGTTTGTACGCGAGGACTATGAGAAGAAAAAGTTCACCGAAAGCACCGAACAGGTACGCAAGGCTCAGGTTCGTGCGGAAAAGCTCGTTATACTTACAATGCCGTTCATGCAGCTTTGTATGTACGCAAGCATAATCGCCATTCTCTTTTTCGGCGGACACATGATCTCGGGCGGAAACATGCTCACAGGCGACCTTACTCAATTTATTACATATGTCGGACAGATACTTATGTCGCTTATGATGCTTTCGTTTATGTTCATGATGTTCGTAATTTCGAGAGCGTCTTTACAGCGTATATACGAGGTGCTTACCGAGGAATCGGATATTGTTTCTCCCGAAAACGCCGTTTCGGAGGTCGAGGACGGTTCGGTAAGCTTCAAAAACGTGTCGTTCAGCTATTTTAAGGACATGAATAACCTTTCCCTTGAAAAAATCAACCTTGACATAAGGTCGGGGGAAACTATCGGTATCATCGGCGGAACAGGCTCGTCGAAAACCACTTTGGTTCAGCTTATCCCGAGACTTTACGACGCAACGGACGGCGAGGTGTTGGTCGGCGGACGAAACGTCCGTGAATACGACCTTGAAGCCCTGAGAAATCAGGTCGCAATGGTCTTGCAGAAAAACGTCCTTTTCTCGGGAACTATCAAGGAGAACCTGAAATGGGGCAACGCCGACGCTTCGGACGAGGAGATCATCGAGGCGTGTAAACATGCGTGCGCCCATGATTTTGTCATGTCGTTTCCCGACGGCTACGATCAGGATCTCGGACAGGGCGGCGTAAACGTGTCGGGCGGTCAGAAGCAGAGACTTTGTATCGCAAGGGCGTTGCTGAAAAAGCCTAAGATACTCATTTTTGACGATTCCACCAGCGCAGTTGATACGGCAACGGACGCAAGTATCAGAAAGGCGTTCCGTGAAAATCTCAGCGAGGTGACGACGTTTATCATAGCTCAGAGAATATCCTCCGTGCAGGACGCGGACAGGATAATCGTTATGGACGACGGAAAAATCATCAATGTGGGAACTCACGAGGAGCTTCTTAAAACGAGCGATATTTACAGAGAAGTTTACGAATCGCAGCAGAAAGGCGGTGATGAATAATGCCTCCGAAAAAGAATATGGCTCCCATGCAGAAGCCCTCGGATGTCAAGGGGATAATCAAGCGTATTTTCAGTTATATGTACGGCTTCAAGCTGCATTTTGCGCTTGTGGTCGTAGGCGTTATTCTCAGCTCGGTGGCAGGTATCGCAGGCAACGCCCTGCTTACTCCGCTTATAAATAATTTGGAGGACGCTCTTAAAAAGGGCGTGTGGGATAAGGCAACGTTTATCGGAATACTTGCGGTCATGGCAGGAATTTACGCTGTCGGCGCATTGTCGAGCCTGATGTTCCAGCGTATGATGCTCAAAGTTTCAACGACTACTCTTATGCGTATAAGAAACGACCTTTTCAGCAAAATGGAATCGCTGCCCATAAAATACTTTGACAAGCACACTCACGGTGAGCTTATGTCGCTTTACACCAACGATACCGATACGCTTCGTGAAATGCTCAGTAACAGTATCGCGCAGTTCATAAGCTCGGCTATTACGATCGTCGGCGTTTTTGCCCTTATGCTTGCCTACAGTTGGATATTGACAATTATCGTGGTCGTGATGCTTGTTATTATCGTAAAGGTAATAGGCGTTATAGGTTCACGGAGCAGCAAGGGATTTGTTGCTCAGCAGAAAGCGATAGGCAAGGCTAACGGATATATCGAGGAAATGATAGACGGTCAGAAGGTCGTAAAGGTTTTCTGCCATGAGGACATTGCAAACGAGGAATTTAACAAGCTTAACGAGGAACTTTGCGAAGCGGCTACCCGTGCGAATACGTTCGCAAATATCCTTATGCCTATCATGAACAATCTTTCCTATCTTCACTATGCGGCAACGGCTATTGTAGGCGGAATTATGGCAGTAAGCGGCTTTGGCGGAATGAATATCGGCAAGCTTGTGTCGTATTTGCAGTTTACAAGGCAGTTCGCTCAGCCTATCACACAGGTGTCTCAGCAGCTTAATGCGGTTCTGACGGCTCTTGCGGGCGCGGAGAGGATTTTCAAGGTAATCGACGAAGAACCCGAGGCGGACGACGGCTACGTTACCCTTGTAAACGCTGTAAGATGTGCGGACGGTCAGCTTATCGAGTCCGAAAAGAGAACGGGTATCTGGGCTTGGAAGCACCCTCATAAAGCGGACGGTACTGTAACATATACGGAGGTTCGGGGTCACGTTGAGTTTGACGACGTTGTTTTTGGCTATGAACCCGAGAAAACCGTCCTCAACGGTATCAGCCTTTATGCAAAGGCAGGGCAGAAGATCGCTTTTGTAGGCTCTACGGGAGCAGGCAAGACGACCATAACCAATCTTATAAACCGTTTTTATGACGTTCCCGACGGCAAGATTCGCTATGACGGCATAAATATCAACAAGATAAAAAAACGCGACCTGAGAATGTCGCAGTCTATCGTATTGCAGGATACGCACCTGTTTACGGGTACGGTAATGGACAATATCCGTTACGGCAAGCTTGACGCGTCGGACGAGGAAGTTTATGCGGCGGCGAAGCTTGCGAATGCCGACAGCTTTATCACTCACTTGGAAAACGGCTACAACACCATGCTTACATCTGACGGCGCAAATCTTTCGCAGGGTCAGCGGCAGCTTCTTGCTATTGCCCGTGCAGCGGTCGCCGATCCGCCCGTGCTTATCCTTGACGAAGCTACAAGCTCCATTGATACGAGAACGGAGGCTCTTATCGAAAAGGGTATGGATTCTCTTATGGAGGGTCGTACAGTATTCGTAATTGCTCACCGCTTGTCAACAGTCCGCAACTCTCAGGCGATAATGGTTCTGGAGTACGGAAAGATCATCGAGCGCGGCAGTCATGACGACCTTATCGCTCAGAGGGGCAAGTATTATCAGCTTTATACAGGCATGTTCGAGCTGTCTTAAGCAGGGGGACTATAATATACCTGTGAAGCAATAACAAAGGGACGCTGTAAGAGCGTCCCATTTTTATTGTTCAGCTATAAAGCCGTTAGCTTTTAGCCTTTAGCCCTTAGCTTATGGTGTCCGACTTAGCTAACAGCTAATGGCTAACGGCTAAAGGCTTTATCGTGCAAATTGCTGTACAATGCTCATTTATAGTTATTTATTGAATCTTGCGGCGATAATTTTTACCACAGGACAGAGAACTGCCGCTATTACCCAAACGACCCAGCTTCTGCCCCAATCAAAGGTAATGAAGCTGTAGCCGAGGTATATAGCCGTAACGATAAGCCAGTAAATCTGCATTACTGTATCTGTTTTTTTATTATCGAGCTTTTTTCGGCGGCTGTAGTCGTCTGTTTCAAGAAGCGTTTCATAGCCGCCGTTTATCATGCTTGTTCGGACTATCAGGAACACTCCGACAGCTACGCATATAAACAGCAGAAGCGCGCTGAGGTCGCTGAAAACCTCTTTGCGTGAGAAAATAATATCGGCAGCTATTGCAGGCACGCATGAGACAATACACAGTCCGATACCGATGATAAGCTGCATGATATGATTAGATTTGTAGCGGTCTTTCTTATCCTTTACCATGCCGTCAACGCCGTATTCCGTGTCAAGGCATTCGTTATGCAGGAAGTCAAATTCGCTTGTAATGCTGCGGCTGTAAATGAAAATCCCCACCGAAGCGGCTATCATGAGAAACATCGGTATCGCTCCTAAATCGGAAAGACGGGAGTTTCCGAACATTATATCAAAGGCGATAGGCATAGTAGGTGAAAGTATACAAAGCGATACTCCGAGCGCGGTAAAAAAAGAATGGCGAATGTTTTTTTCAAGGAACTCGGAAGCCTCCGCCATAGACACATGACGAAGCGGCGGTTCGGTCTCATCGTATGACGAAGCTGTTTGGCTTATGTCGGCGGACGTTGTTGGGTTCAGGTCAAGCTCGTCTTTTAGAAGTACGTCTGTGCTGACGGAGAATATTTCCGACAGCCTTAAAATTCGGTTGAGGTCGGGAGTGGACTGTGCGCTTTCCCATTTTGAAACTGATTGACGGCTCACACCTAATTTTTCGGCAAGCTCGTCCTGAGTCATGCCCGATTTTTTTCTGAGTTCGATTATCTTATCTGCAAGTATCATAGTAACCTCCGTAGAATATGTATTTGGGTTTTCCATGGATTCAGTATAACATATTCATCGGTTGCAGTCAATCAATTCGGCTTGGAAATTTGTCAACTGTCGGTTGCATCACGGTATATAGCCAAAATCCGCCGTTCGGATATTTAAAATCCAAACGGCGGATTATTGATGATATTAAACAGGCTCTTATACAGGGAGCGCATTGACGACCGTCAGCGCAAGGAGAACTACTGTCAGAAGTATGGTGACGGGTGCGGTGAAGTAAACGGCAAGCTTTTTCTTTTCCGACACTTCGGGACATACGGGGTCGATACGAAAGCTTTCCTTGTGCATTACTATTTCCAGAATAAACAGTATCAGACCTGTTCCTATAAGTCCCAATACAAGAAAGCCTGCGCACATTATGATAATATATGTTCCCAAGTTCTCCATGATAACGTCGATATTGCCGTTCTGCATTTCTTCGAGGTCAATATTTCCCGTGAAAAGCGACATTACTCCGCCTATGGTATTTATGGTAAAATGTACGATAAGCGACGGGATAATAGATTTTGTTTTAAGTACCATGAATGCCGAGAAAACGCCCATTACAGCCGCAAAGGGAATCTGCGGATAGTTTGCGTGAAGAAGTCCGAAGAAAATTCCCGTTGAAATGACAGCCGACCATGTGCCGTAGCGTTTGGTGTTGCCCAGCAATGCGCCGCGCATGAGTATTTCCTCAAAAATAGGAGCTAAGAGCGTTATACTTACTATATTTCCGAATTTGGACAAAAACGTATCGTCCGCCGAAAGATCGGGTTGATAAAGCTCTATTCCCGTTAATGATTGCAGAAGCTCGAAAAACATATTCGATGCGACGCTTGTGCCGTATGTGAACGCTATGCTTATCAGGACCCATTTTATTACCCACCATACCGACTGTTGGGGTTTGCAGAACAGCGAGCCGATCTTCTCGGTCGTTCGTCCCGAGGGCGTATTTTTGTAGATAAATATAGCCAAAGGTACGCCCACGAAATATTGAAACATCATTCCTATCAAAAAAGCCGCATTGTCGTAAAGCTGAGAATCCTTGTCGAGATATTGCCCCAATATGAAACGAACAAGGTAGCCTCCGCCGATCATACATATCAGGAAAATGAAAAGCATCAACGAATTTCCGTTTGACGAGCTTCTCATCGTTTCTGACGAGTATGCGGAGCTTTCGGTATTTTCCTCAATTGTATTTTCATTGTACATTATAATGATCCCCATTTCATGTTTAGTTATTTAAAATACTATAAATGAGCATATTTGATGTTAGCCATTAGCCGTTAGCCCTTAGCCGTTAGATAAGTCGGACACCATAAGCTAAGGGCTAAAGGCTTTACCGTGTAATTCACTGAAAACGCTCATTTATAGTTATATAACAAATTATTTTTTCATTTCCGACAGTTCCTTTTTTAATCCGTCTAATTCAGCTTGAAGTCTGCATAATTCGAGGGATACGGGGTCGGGAATGTGTATCTGGTCGATGTCCTGAGTTACTTTGCGTTCGCTGACCCTTTCACCCTTACGGCGGACAACTCTTGCAGGAACTCCCACCGCGGTGCAGTCGTCGGGAATTGCGTTGAGAACTACGGCGTTCGCGGCTATTTTTACATTATTTCCCACCGTGAAAGGTCCGAGGACTTTTGCGCCCGCTCCGACAAGGACGTTATTGCCGAGCGTCGGGTGACGTTTGCCCTTGTCCTTGCCCGTACCGCCGAGAGTCACGCCCTGATAGAGCAGGCAGTTATCGCCTATTACAGCCGTTTCGCCGATAACAACGCCCATTCCGTGGTCGATGAAAAGTCCCTTGCCGATAACTGCGCCGGGGTGAATTTCGATGCCTGTTTTGTTTCTTGCGTGCTGAGAAATTATTCTTGCCAAGGTAAAATATTTTCTCTTATACAGCCAATGAGCTATACGGTATGAGCGGATAGCTTTAAGCGTGGGATAGGTCAGCAGAATTTCGACCGCATTCCTTGCCGCAGGGTCGCTTTGGCGGATAAGGTTTATATCTCGCCTTATTGTTTTAAAAATGTCAAACAAAGGTAACCTCCATTAACAGACCTCCCCGAGGTCTTATAGCTCAAAATTACAGTGCGTTTCTATATTATATGCTATAAATGAGCATATTTGGCACAGAACACAAAAGCCGTTAGCCATTAGCCGTTAGCCGTTAGCAATCGGTGTCTTTTAAAGCTAAAAGCTAAAAGCTAAAGGCTAAAGGCTTTATAGGTGTTAATTAAATTTAAGTGCGCCGCTGTTTTCCATAGCTTTCAGCAGGGTGAAGCGAGCTTCGTCACGGTATTCGGGTTTTGCCATGTAGTACATGTAAGTTTCGGCGATGTTCAGATGACTTGATGTGCGACCCTCTATCTTGAACTGCTCAAAGCCCATAGGCACGTATTTTTCCCATATATCGTCGGGAGAAATATGGGTGCGGAGGTTTCTTATTTCAAAAACTCCTCTTTGAGAATACGGGCAGTCGCGGAAATGCTGAGGGTCGAATTTAGACGGGTCAAAGGGCAGATTAGGGTATTTTTTGATATGCTCGTTGTATGCTATCTGCTGAACGCCGATAGAGTGGTAATGCTCCGAGCGGCGAGGGCAGTTAGGTTCGCAGCAGGCGTTTACAAGAAGCTCGCAGTCCTTTTTGCGAGGGAGCGTTGAAAGCACCTCGAAATTGTTATTGAAATCGTAATCGACAACGACAATGCTGTAGTCCTTTTCAAGCTCGTCTTTAAGCCTGTCGGGGTCGTTGATACGCTTGCAGGTGGAGCTGGTGAGCTTGTATCTGGGAAAATTCCGTCTGATATAGTTCTCCAGAAGCGGCGACATGACGATAGCCTCGTTAAGACCGTTGTCCGCAAGAGTGAGTATCATATTGCAGAAAGGGTCGCTGAGGTGTTTTTTCTCCAAAGCAGGATTGGTAAAGGTGAAGCGCAGCGGTATTCCCCTGTCGTTGAACGCCTTTATGACCTGCTTGACAAAGGGGCGGTCGCATACGCCGCCCTGAGTGCGTCCGCCGTTCCATATCGCAGGGGGGAATACGCCGTAGAATGAGGCAATTTCCACGCCCTCACGGAAAAATTCCGGTCGGTTTTGCAGCATATCCGCAAATAATAAATTCAGCTTGAACCGCCCTGCAAAATCGGGCAGATGAAAACGTACTCTCATAAAAATCTCCTTTTATCGGTTATCGGTCAACAAAATCTCCTCTTTCGTCGGCGACTTCATAGCCTGCCTTTTCAACTTCGGCTTTCAGCAGGGCAAGTCCCTCCGCCGCTTCGCCGCCTGTTATGAGCTTGTTGTCGTAAAGGTTGTACTTTTTGCGGACTTCCTTCGGCGAAAGATTCGGCATAATAACGTTGCAGCCTGTTTTAAGACCAAGCGTTCTGCCGTTTTCCGCAATAGTACCGAGGGCTGTCGTGGCAGGAAGAAGAACTCTCGGGAACATCAGCCGAAGTATGCCCAAAAGCCGCAGGGTAAGCTCCGCCGTACCTCCTTTTTCGTTTTTGAATGGAGTGTCCTTGTGAGGGATAAAAGGTCCTATCCCTATCATATGTGGCTGTAATTCCTGCAAAAAACGAATATCCGAGATAAGGTCGTCCGTAGTCTGAAACGGTGCGCCTACCATAAATCCCGAGCCTGTCTGAAAGCCTGTCTCTATTAAATTATACAGGCAATTCTTTCGGTTGTCAAGACTCATTTCGGCAGGGTGGAGCTTTTGATACAATTTTTCGTTCGCCGTTTCGTGGCGGAGAAGATAACGGTCAGCTCCTGCCGCTTTCATTTTTCTGTACCCGACCGCCGAACGTTCTCCGAGAGACAGGGTTATGGCGCAGTCGGGAAATTTTTTGCGGAGTTCCGATATAATGCCGCAGATATATTCGTCGGTGAAAAAAGCGTCCTCGCCGCCCTGCATAACAAACGTCCTGAATCCCAGTTTATAGCCGTTTTCGGCGCATTCCATTATTTGGCTGATGTCAAGGCGGTAACGTTCAGCCGATTTATTGCTGCGTCTTATGCCGCAGTACAGGCAGTCGTTTTTGCAGTAGGAGGAAATTTCTATAAGTCCTCGGAGAAACACTTTTTTGCCGTAGTATTTTCGGCGTACTTCGTCTGCCCGTTTCGCAAGATGTGCGGAGACCTCGGCGTAATCGTCCTCGATAAGAGCCTTTAACTCCGCATCGGTCAGGTCGCCTGTATTGTAAAGCTTTTCGATCAGATTTTTCAAGAACAGCTCAGCCTCCGAGTTCTATCATTTTGTCGATACATTTGCGAGCCGAGGAGATCAGCTCGCCGTCCATGAGTATCTCAAAGGCTTCGCCGTTGGGGTCGCCCGAGATCGCCAACAGCGACAGGTAAACGTCGGGAAGCGTCGTAAGCTTCATGTTGCGGCAGACGAGGTTTTTCGTCAGCGGATAGAATTTTTTGTCGGGGCAGTCGTACTGCAAATGCTCGGCTATGGAGTTTTCCGTTCCGATAATAAATTCTTTGGCATCGGATTTTTTGGCAAAGTCCATGATACCGCTCGTTGAACCCACGTAGTCGGCAAGCTCGGTTATCTCGGGGCGGCATTCGGGGTGTACAAGGAACAGGGCGTTGGGATGTTCAGCCTTAGCCTTTTTGACTTCCCCGACCGTAACCGCCGCATGGGTCGGACAGCCGCCCTGTAAAAGCTTTATGTCCTTTTCGGGGAGCTGTTTTTTAATCCAGCCGCCGAGGTTGCAGTCGGGGATAAAGAGTATCTTGTCGGAATCGAGAGCCTTGACTATCCTTAGCGCGCTTGACGAGGTAACGCATACGTCGCATACGGTTTTCAAGGCGGCAGTCGTATTGATGTAAGCCACTACGGTACGGTCGGGGTCGGTCGCCTTTATCTGAGCGATCATGTCCTTATCCATTTGTTCAGCCATAGGACAGCCTGCGTCTTTGTTGGCAAGGTAAACGTGCTTTTCGGGAGAGAGCATCTTAGCTGTTTCAGCCATGAAATGCACGCCGCAGAATAGAATATTTTCCGCATCAGTCTTTGCGGCGTCAACGCTGAGCTTGTAGCTGTCGCCTGTGTAGTCGGCGATCTCAACTATTTCGCGCGCCTGATAGCTGTGTGCGAGAACGGCGGTGTTTGTTTCTTTTTTTAGTTTCAGGATCTTCTCCTGCAATTCATGTACTGTCATAATAATTCCCTTTCCGTATCAGAGAGCAGTTTCAGCGATCACTTCAACCTCAACAAGAACATTCTTCGGAAGCGTTTTAACGGCAACGCAGCTTCGTGCAGGAAGATTTTTGAAATACTTGCCGTAAATCTCATTAAATGCGGCGAAGTCGTTCATATCCGCAAGAAAGCATGTAGTCTTGACCGCCTTATCAAAGGAAGAACCTGCGGTTTCAAGTACAGCGCCGAGATTTCTCATAACCTGTTCTGTCTGCTCCTCGATAGTAGTTGCTTCTATGGCGTTTGAAGCGGGATTTATGGCGATCTGTCCGCTGGTGTAGACCATTCCGTTTGAAATGACAGCCTGTGAATAAGGACCTACAGCGGCAGGCGCTTTTTCTGTGTGAATTTTTATCATTTTAAATTTCTCCTTAATCGTTTGTAATTTTAAAGCCGTTGTCTTTAAGTGCGGACTTTATCTCCTCGATATGGGCGTAGTTGCGTGTTTCAAGGACTATTCTCAGGTAGCAGCCGTTTACGTCCGAACCCTCGTTGGCGCGTTCATGGTGAATGGAGATAACATTTCCGCCAAGCTCGGCGATAATGCGTGAAACGTCCATAAGCTGACCCGGCTTGTCGATAAGCTCGATGTTCAGAGTGCTGTTTCTGCCCGTCATAAGCAGACCTCTCTTGATTACACGGGAGAGTATGGTAACGTCAATATTTCCTCCCGAAAGCAGACATACGGTCTTTTTGCCTTTGATAGGCACTTTGTTGAACATCGCCGCAGCTACGGGGACAGCACCTGCGCCCTCTGTGACAAGCTTCTGCTGTTCCATGAGAGCAAGGATAGCCGCCGATATTTCATCGTCCGTGACGGTAACGATCTCGTCCACATAATCGGACACAAGCCTGTAAGTATTTTCGCCCGGCTCTTTGACTGCAATTCCGTCCGCAATGGTAGAAACGCTGTCAAGCTGTTCTATATGACCGTCGCGCACGGAATTGTACATACTGGGCGCGCCTGTTGCCTGAACGCCGTAGATCTTGACCTTTGGGTTAAGGCTCTTTATGGCGTATGCAACGCCCGAGATAAGTCCGCCGCCGCCGACAGGTACGATAACGGCGTCCATATCGGGTATCTGTTCGATAAGCTCCAAGCCGATAGTACCCTGTCCAGCAATGACGTTTTCGTCGTCGAAGGGGTGAACGAACGTGTACCCATGCTCGTCACGCTGACGGAGAGCCTCGTTGTAGGCGTCGTCGTATACGCCCTTAACAAGGCAGACTTCTGCGCCGTAGCTTTTTGTGGCTTCGACCTTTGATATGGGCGCGCCGTCGGGGAGACATATAATGGACTTTATCCCGTTTTTGGCAGCCGCAAGAGCGACTCCCTGAGCATGATTTCCTGCGGAACACGCAATAACGCCCTTTGCCTTTTCCTCCTCTGAGAGACAGGACATTTTATAATAAGCTCCCCTTACCTTGAACGAGCCTGTTATTTGCAGGTTTTCGGTTTTGAGCCATATATTTGATTCGGGGTTTATTTTGGGCGCATGTATAACGTCTGTTTCTCTGATAACCTGTTTCAGAACATATTTTGCATGATATATCTTATCTAAAGTCAACATTTTTTACATCTCCATAATTAATTGGTTTATAAACTGACGAGCAGTTCTCGGAGAACGTCCGTTTCCCGACGATATGGCAAACTGCTCGGCTTTCACGGCAAGCTCGTCAAAGGGCATGTTTATGCCGTGAGCCTTTGCAAGCTCGGCAGCGATAGCCGTGTAATCTTTTTTGTCGGGACGGCTGAAATTTACACGAAGTCCGAAACGTGCCGAAAGGGACAAAAGCTCCTGCATGGTGTCGTTGCGGTGAATATCGTCGCCCTCACGGTCGGAAAAGCTCTCCTTGATAAGATGACGGCGGTTGCTTGTGGCATATATGGCTGTATTTTCGGCTCTTGCAGACACCGAGCCTTCGAGAGCCGCTTTCAATGCGCCGAAGCAGTCCTCGCCTGCTTTAAACGTCAGGTCATCAATAAATATAATAAATTTCAGCGGAGCTTCGTTCAGCTTATTAATGAGCAGGGGAATATCTTTAAGCTGTTCCTTGGTTATCTCCACAAGCCTGAGACCTCTGTCGGAAAATTCGTTCACGACAGCCTTGACGGTAGAGGATTTTCCTGTGCCTGCGTCGCCGTATAGAAGAACGTTCTGAGCCTTTTTGCCGTTTACTAAAGCGAGCGTGTTGGCAACGACCTCGCCGCGTTCACGTTCATAGCCGTAAAGCTCCGAAAGCCGCTGTGTATCGGGATATTTCACGGGGACTGTCTCGCCGTTTTTCAGGATAAACATAGTAGCCTCCGCAAAATGACCGTAGCCGTAACGACCGATATTTTCAATGCGTTTTTTGTATTCGCCTATGAAGTCTATCTCCGAGTTTTTCCACTCGGCAAGCGGAAAATGTCGGTAGTAGCCGTATTGGAGTTCTTCGGGGGAAAGCCGTGCAAGCTCGTTCAGGAGTGTAAGCTCGTTTATTACCGACCGTTCGATAGTCTCGTCAAAGCTTTCGCCCTTGGCACGTCCCGAGATGTAAAAATTCTCGTTTTTGCAGATGAGCTTGAATATATATTCGCTCAGGTCGGGGGTGCGGCGGTAGAGCCTTGATACAAATTCGGAATATATGTCCGTATCAAAGCTTTTGCCGTCGGCGTGAAGCTTCAGAAGTTCCGACAGAGCCGAGATAACGTCATCATTCAGCAGGCTGCGGAATACGGTCAGAGACCGCAGACCGCAGTACAGATTGTCAAGTTTTTCACGAATATTAGCCATTACAAAGCCTCTAATATCTTCTGTGTCATTTCGGTGCAGGTAAGGGGCGTTCCCTCTGAACTTCCCATTAGGTCGGCAGTTCTCCAGCCGTCATTGAGTACCTTGTCAACAGCTTTTTCTATGCAGTCCACTTCATCGGCAAGACCGAATGAGAAACGAAGCATCATAGCTCCCGAAAGAATAGTCGCTATAGGGTTAGCTATGTTTTTTCCTGCAATATCGGGCGCAGAACCGTGGATAGGCTCGTACATTCCCCTTGTTGAAGCTCCCATTGACGCACTTGCAAGCATTCCGATAGAACCCGTTATCTGTGAAGCCTCGTCCGAAAGAATATCGCCGAACATATTTGAAGTTACGATAACGTCAAACTGCCGCGGATTCCTTACAAGCTGCATAGCGGCGTTGTCAACGAACATGTCGCTGTATTCGACCTCGGGGTACTCCTCGGCAAGACGGTGCATTGTCTTTCTCCAAAGACGTGAGGATTCAAGGACGTTCGCCTTGTCGATACTGCAAAGCTTCTTGTTGCGTTTCATAGCGGAATCGAATGCGACACGTCCGATACGCTCTATCTCGGTCACGCTGTATGCTTCGGTATCGTAGGCTTCTTCGCCGTATTTGCCCTGTCTGTAGCCCCTGTCGCCGAAGTATATGCCGCCCGTAAGCTCGCGTACTATCATGAGGTCAAAGCCGTCGCCGACTATTTCGTCTTTAAGGGGCGAAGCGTTTCTCAGCGCAGGGTAAAGCTTTGCAGGGCGCAGATTCGTATAAAGTCCGAGTGCGGAACGGATTCCGAGAAGAGCCTTTTCGGGGCGGTTCTCACCGGGTTGGTCGTCCCACTTAGGACCGCCGACCGCTCCGAGGAGTACGCTGTCGCTTGCAAGACAGCCGTCAACGGTTTCCTGCGGAAGCGGCTTGCCTGTTGCGTCGATAGCGCATCCGCCGATAAGATAGGGTGTGAAATTGAATTTGTGACCGAATTTTTCCGCAGTTTTCTCAAGTACGGCAACTGCGCTGTCCACTATTTCGGGACCTATGCCGTCGCCTTTAAGTAAAGCAATATTATATTCCATTTTAAATTATCCCTCTCAATCAATATCGCCGTTGGCGATAGAGTTTATAAGTCCGCCGTTTTCGATAATTTTCTGGATAAACTCGGGGAAAGGAGCTGTCTTAAATTCCGCGCCTGTTGTGAGGTTTTTAATGATACCGTTATCGAGGTCGGCTTCTACCTTGTCACCCTCGGAGATACCGTCAACTGCGTCGGGACATTCAACGATAGCAAGACCGATATTAATAGAGTTTCTGTAGAAGATTCTTGCAAAGCTTTTGGCGATAACGAGAGAGATACCGCTTGCCTTGATAGCAATGGGGGCATGTTCTCTCGATGAGCCACAGCCGAAATTCTGTCCTGCCGTGATAATATCGCCTGCCTGTACACGGTTTACAAAGGTTTTGTCCAAGTCCTCCATACAGTGAGATGCAAGCTCTTTATGGTCGCTGGTGTTAAGATAGCGAGCAGGGATAATAACGTCCGTATCAACGTTATCGCCGTATTTTATAACATTTCCTGTGTATTTCATTTTTGCCTGCTCCTTTCATATATTCCACGGTGAAGTGATCATTCCCGTCAGCGCGCTTGCCGCCGCAACGGCAGGGCTTGCAAGGTAGACCTCTGATTCAACATGACCCATTCTGCCTACGAAATTACGGTTAGTAGTGGTGACGGCGCGTTCTCCTGCCGCTAAGATTCCCATATATCCTCCGAGACACGGACCGCAGGTAGGCGTTGAAACTACAGCTCCTGCTTCTATGAAGATTTTCAGCAGCCCCTGTTCCATAGCGTCAAGATATATCTGCTGAGTGGCAGGTATAACGATAACGCGTACTCCCTTTGCGCACTTTCTGCCTTTCATTATTTCGGCGGCGGTTTGCAGATCTTCAAGACGTCCGTTGGTGCAAGAGCCGATAACGACCTGATCTATCTTAATATCGCCGAACTGATCGAATGTTTTTGCGTTCTCGGGGAGATGAGGGAATGCAACGGTAGGTTCTATTTTTGACAGATCAATGTCGATTATCTCGTCATACTGTGCGTCCTCGTCCGCCTTGAAAATCTGCGGTTCTGCGCCGTTGTGAGCCTTGATATAGTCAAGAGTAATATCGTCAACCTCGAAAATACCGTTTTTAGCTCCTGCTTCGATAGCCATATTTGCAATGCACAGGCGGTCTGCCATTGAAAGTGAAGCAAGTCCCTCTCCCGTAAATTCCATTGAGCGGTACAGCGCGCCGTCAACGCCTATCTTTCCGATGATGTGGAGGATAACGTCCTTGCCTGAAACGTATTTTCTGAGACTGCCCGTCAGGTTGAACTTAATAGCCGAGGGGACTTTGAACCACGCCTTGCCGACAGCCATTCCGCACGCCATATCGGTCGAGCCTACCCCCGTTGAGAAAGCGCCCAGCGCGCCGTATGTGCAGGTATGAGAGTCTGCGCCGATCACGCAGTAACCTGCGGAAACAAGACCTTTCTCGGGGAGCAGGGCGTGTTCTATGCCCATTTCGCCCACGTCGTAGAAGTGGGTAACGTCGTTTTCACCGCAGAAGTCACGGCACATTTTACACTGTTCTGCCGCTTTGATGTCCTTGTTGGGGGCAAAATGATCCATTACCATAGTCACCTTGTCCTTATCAAAAACGCCTTTTTTGTTCAGCTTTGCGAACTCCTTGATAGCCACGGGGGACGTAATATCGTTGCCCAGTACTAAATCAAGGTCAGCGAGGATAAGCTGTCCTGCCTGAACACTGTCAAGTCCCGCATGAGCCGCAAGAATTTTCTGCGTCATTGTCATTCCCATTTTTATCAGCCCTTTCAAATTTAAATTTTTAAACTGAGATTATCTATTTATTTCTACAAATCAGAATTTTTCCCAATGTATTCGCTCTTTCACATTAATTTCTTTCTGTTTTACGGGCGGTATGTTTTTCGAGGGTTTGCCGATACCGATAAAACAGGGCATAAAATAATCATTCGGAAAACCGAGAACCGCCCTCGCATATTCGCCCTCGTTTCCGAGGGGGACTCTTAAATTACAGCCGTATCCCTCTGCCGCTGCGGCAAGAAAAATATTCTCGATACTGCACCATATAGAAGCCAAACCGTTGAGGTGCGAAATATTATTAGGGTGCAGTATATCCGTTTTCTGTTTAAGCAGCGGAATGATAATTGCAGCCGCGTCAAGGAGCATTCTGTGTTGTTTAGGAACGGCGTTGCGGTAACATTCCTGCTGTAGTGCGTCGCTTAAATTCCAATCCCTGATAAGCGCGTCCATTTCCTCGTCTGAAATTTCTTTTGGGATAGTATCAAGCAGTTTGGCGGACGTCTTTTTATCTGTTACAATAATAAAATGCCAATCTCTCATGTGATCGTTTGTCGGAGCTTTAAAAGCCGCAGAAATTATTTTTTCGAGTATTTCTGACGGCATGGCTTCGTTTTCAAAATCACGTATCGTCCTTCTGTTGTTTACAGCTTCATAAAATTCCATAATTATCGTTCCTTTGAATATATTGCTCTATACTAAAACGGGGCGTCGTAGGCGCCGCCTACTTGAATTGCTGTAAGATATGTGATCGCCTGTTTAGTTGTCTAATGTGTTTTATATTGCAGAACTGTCAATTCCATTAAAAGCAAATTCTGCTGTTTTTTCATCATAATATAAATAAACTTCCAAGCCTAAATAATCACCTTTATCCCCTGTATCAGTTCCGATTAAAGCGGTCTGAACTGAAAGATAATTCGTATCTTTAAAGTAGATTTCGCTTATATACCATTCACCAGTAAGAAAAGATTTTCGTGGAAACATATCCTCATCATCATTACATAAATCTTCACAGTTTATATATTCTGTTATTGCAGTTTCTACCATTAACATTATATAGTCATAGTGTTCATAAAAAAGATTTTTCAGTTTATTACTGTTAAAAGTACGCCGTTGTTTCATTTGATTTTCATATGATACATAATCATTATTTTCATTGGGAGTATCAAAAAACAACTGAGTTAATTTAATCACAATAATACTATCTCCTGTTGATAATAGCTCCCTTATCGGCGGAAGAAACCATAGCCGCATAGCGTTTGAGGTAGCCTGTTATGTTTTCCTTTTTCTTTATAGGCATGGTCTTTTTACGCTCGGCAAGCTCCTCGTCGGAAACTTCAAGAGTAATGGAGTAGTTGGGAATGTCGATAGAGATAATGTCGCCGTCCTTGACGTAAGCGATAGTACCGCCGTTTACAGCCTCGGGGGAAACGTGACCGATAGCCGCGCCGCGTGTCGCACCGCTGAAACGTCCGTCCGTGATAAGAGCGACAGTCGAGCCTAAGCCTGCTCCCTGAATAGCGGAAGTCGGCGAAAGCATTTCACGCATACCCGGACCGCCTGCGGGACCCTCATAGCGGATAACCACAACGTCTCCTGCCTTGATACCGCCCTCGTAGATTACCTTGATAGCTTCTTCCTCGCTGTCGAAAACACGGGCAGGACCTTTGTGTACAAGCATTTCGGGAGCTACTGCGCTTCTCTTGACAACGCAGCGGTCGGGAGCAAGATTTCCGCGGAGGACTGCAATTCCGCCTGTTTCGCTGTAGGGGTTGTCAATGGGACGTATAGTTTCGGGGTCTTTGTTGACGCAGCCCGAAATATTTTCGCCCACGGTCTTTCCCGTAACAGTCATGCAGTCGAGATCAATAAGATTTTTCTTTGAAAGCTCGTTAAGGACTGCATAAACGCCGCCTGCTTCGTTGAGGTCTTCCATGTAGGTATGACCTGCCGGAGCAAGGTGACAGAGGTTCGGAGTTCTTGCGCTTATCTCGTTTGCGATATCGAGGTTTATATTAACTCCGCATTCGTTGGCGATCGCAGGAAGATGAAGCATACTGTTTGTAGAGCAGCCTAAAGCCATATCGGCGGTGAGAGCGTTCATAAACGCCTTTTCCGTCATAATATCAAGGGGACGAATGTTCTGCCTGTAAAGCTCCATTACCTGCATTCCTGCCATTTTAGCAAGCTTTATTCTCTCGGAGTAAACGGCAGGTATAGTTCCGTTGCCCTTTAGTCCCATTCCGAGAACTTCCGTAAGGCAGTTCATGGAATTTGCCGTATACATACCCGAGCATGAACCGCAAGTCGGGCAGGCGTGGTTTTCGTATTCTTCAACATCTTCAAGGGACATTTTTCCTGCCGTATATGCGCCGACAGCTTCAAACATGCTTGAAAGACTTGTTTTCTTGCCTTTGACGTGACCTGCAAGCATAGGTCCGCCGCTTACGAAAATCGTGGGAACGTTGATACGGGCAGCCGCCATGAGAAGTCCGGGAACGTTCTTGTCGCAGTTGGGTATCATAACAAGCGCGTCAAAGTGATGCGCAAGAGCCATACACTCCGTAGAATCGGCGATAAGGTCACGGGTAACAAGGGAATACTTCATGCCCGTGTGACCCATTGCTATACCGTCGCAGACTGCGATAGCAGGGAATACAACGGGAGTTCCGCCGTTCATTGCAACGCCAAGCTTTACTGCTTCCGTAATTTTATCTATATTCATATGTCCGGGTACGATTTCGTTGTAGGACGAAACGATTCCTACAAGCGGACGTTTCATTTCTTCTTTGGTATGTCCGAGCGCGTTGAAAAGCGAACGCTGTGAAGCTTTTTCAACTCCCGAACAGAAAAAATTTTCACTCATTTTATTTCACCTCGTTATTGTTATAAAATAGTCATATACTAAAGCATATTATTCTATGCTCATTCTTCGGCTTCGGTTTTTTTATTATATACAAAAGGAGTACCCGAAATTTTCAGCAGAACTATGCCTGCAATGAGAAAAGGTATTCCCCATACAAAGCTGATAAGTTCTTTCTGGCGATTTACGATCACGATTCCGAGCGTTGAACAGTTCTTGGCTGTGATTTCTCTTTCAGTTTCATAGTTACTGATGACATTTAAAATATCATCAGGAAAATCATCGAAATATTTTTCAGTGAAATACCCCGTCACTTCCTCGCCGTTAAGATACATATCATATTCTTTTGTGCCTTTTTTCACCATAACGGGACGATATTCTTCGGCAATGTAATCTATAAAGCAATCATACTCTGTCAGTATACCTGTTAATATTGTTTTCCAGCATACAACGGTTTCATTTTCAGTTCCTTTTAATTTTGCTTTAATAGGTTGTGAAGATAAAAGTATACTGTCGCCTTCATAAACTTCGGGTTCAAAAGTAAGTCCCTGCATTGAAAGTCGTCCGATTACATGCATCGCCCTGTGGTAACCGCTTATAAATAGTACGGCAGACAGCAGGATAAGAATATAAGCAATAATATGTTTTATGCTCGGCTTGAATTTTCTCTCGTAAAAATCGACCATAATATACCCCTGTCACATTATAAAAACAGGTGACGGAACTGTTATGAACCGTCACCCGAATCAAGTTCCTTAAATCAGTTGTTGATAAACTTATCTTCTTCGTTGTTCCAGCTATAGAGCTTTCTGATCTCCTCGCCGACCTTTTCGGAGGGGTGTTCGGAAGCAAGCTTTCTCATAGCCTTGAAGTGAACCTGAGAGCCTGCGCTTGACATGTCGAGGAGGAATTCCTTAGCGAACGAGCCGTCCTGAATGTCGGAAAGAATCTTCTTCATTGTTTTCTTAGTCTCGTCGGTGATTATCTTAGGACCTGTGATGTAGTCGCCGTACTCTGCCGTGTTGGAGATAGAGTATCTCATGCCTGCAAAGCCGCTCTGGTAAATGAGGTCAACGATGAGCTTCATCTCGTGAATGCACTCGAAGTAAGCGTTTCTCGGGTCGTAGCCTGCCTCAACGAGAGTTTCAAAGCCTGCCTGCATAAGAGCGCATACGCCGCCGCAGAGAACTGCCTGTTCGCCAAAGAGGTCTGTTTCTGTTTCTGTTCTGAAAGTAGT